>Ga0075118_10000461_pt1 | contig 37869 bp, 42 predicted proteins | sample AntAceMetag02UKE_FD_69794 | JGI IMG/M metagenome (GOLD analysis project Ga0075118, IMG submission 69794) | Saline lake microbial communities from Ace Lake, Antarctica - Antarctic Ace Lake Metagenome 02UKE | ecosystem: Environmental > Aquatic > Non-marine Saline and Alkaline > Saline | place...
CTGATTCCAGTGCCACTTCCTGGAGAAGGGGGGACACGAAACCCATGGCATGAATCATTGGCACAAGCGGTAGAACTCGCTAAGCAGAATTGGCTGCGCATCAATGCCAACATGACTCTGGGTGGTTATGATGTCTACACGGCGGAAGGAGTATTACCCGAACCGGAGTGGCCAGAGCATACGATTGACGAACTGGTCGAAGTAGCGTTCCGCGGCAAGATCATCACTAACCTCGATCATCCCATGGTGCAATCGTTGTTAGGGAAGATTTAATGGCCGCGCCCATTTACTCCGAAGGGGTCCGGTTTGTGGACTTCGAGTTCCACCCCGCGCGTTGCCATGAAGGCAACCCACCTGTGCCAGTGTGCATGGTGGTGCGGGAGTGGTCTTCAGGACATACCCGCCGTTATTGGCAAGATGAGCTCCAGCTGATGGGCAGCGCACCCTTCCCGACGTGCGACAGGGCGTTGTGCGTTGCTTACTTTGCGTCGGCGGAAATGGATTGCTTTCAGGTACTGGGTTGGGCATTGCCGACTCATCTTCTTGACCTGTTCGCTGAGTTTCGTTGCCTGACCAATGGGCTGCGACTTGCACATGGAAGCAGTCTTCTGGGCGCGCTCCTGCACTATGGATTGCCGACCATCAGTGGCGAGCAAAAAGACGCCATGCGAGACCTGGTACTCACTGGTGGCCCTTGGAACAAGTCAGAGCAAACAGCCATTCTTGATTACTGTCAATCCGATGTAGTGGCACTTGACCAATTGTTTTCGGCTATGCAAAACGAGATCGACTGGCCTCGTGCTATGTTGCGTGGCCGCTACATGCAAGCCGTTTCTGGTATGCAAGATAACGGAATCCCAATCGACACTGAAACGCTGGAAAAACTTAAGACGCATTGGTCTGCCATCCAAGATCAATTGATTGCCGATATAGACTGTGACTATGGGGTCTATGAGGGACGCAGCTTCAAAGCCAATCGCTGGGAGGAGTATTTAGTGAGGCATGATATTCCATGGCCACGATTAGAAAGTGGTCGTCTGGACATGTGTGACTCCACTTTTCGCGAAATGGCGCGTACTCACCCTCGAGTTGCGCCGATACGCGAACTCAGGTCAGCCTTGTCGGATATGCGCCTGTCTAGTCTGCAAGTCGGTGATGATGGAAGGAACCGCTGCCTGCTGTCGCCGTTTCGCGCTCGTACCGGGCGGAACCAGCCCTCCAACTCAAAGTTTATCTATGGTCCGTCGGTTTGGTTGCGGGGGCTGATTCAACCAAGATCTGGCTGGGGATTAGCCTACGTGGATTGGAGCCAACAGGAGTTTGGCATTGCGGCCGCTTTGTCGGGGGACCTTGCGATGCAAACGGCCTACCAAAGTGGTGACCCCTACCTTGCATTTGCCAAGCAGGCAGGTGCCGTTCCACCTGACGCAAACAAGAAGACCCATAAAGCTGAGCGTGAGCAGTTCAAAGCCTGCGTGTTAGCCGTCCAGTATGGGATGGGTGAAGAAAGTCTTGCGGTTCGTATCAACCAGCCGGTAGCTCGCGCTCGACAACTGCTTGCCCTGCATCGACAGACTTACCGTCAATTCTGGAGGTGGTCGGACAGTGCCGTTGACGAAGCTGTTCTCGGTGGGCGGCTTTGGGCGGCTTTCGGCTGGCAAATTCAGACTGCGGATGAGCTGAACGACCGCAGTCTACGAAACTTTCCAATGCAGGCAAATGGAGCCGAGATGCTGCGCATCGCCAGTATTCTGCTGACTGAAGCAGGTATTCGGGTCTGCGCCCCAGTGCATGACGCCCTTCTAATTGAGGCTCCCCTTGACGAGTTGAATGAGGTGGTAACTGCAACCCAGACAATCATGCGTGATGCCAGCAGGATCGTTCTCGACGGTTTTGAGCTATCAAGCGATGCCAACGTAATTCGCTACCCTGACCGCTACATGGATGATCGCGGAGTGACAATGTGGAACAAGGTGATGAACTTAATTGGAGAGCCGCAGTACACCAGTGACCTGCGTCTGGCTGACGCACCACCTGCGGCTATCTGACGCACCCGTACATTTTATTTATATGTATTTATATATGACTACTAACCCTACCAATTATCTCAATATTCCTGTGAAGCGATTGCAGCTTAACCCTGCATCCGGGACATTGGTGGATGCACCCATGAAAGTGCTATTTCTCCGTGGCCCAATACCTTTGGATTGGCTAAGTAAAGCAGCCAAATTTCCTGGCAAGACGCTCAATGTGGCATTAGCACTTTGGTGGCGGCATGGGATGGCGAAGGGGGGGCCGTTCAAACTTACGCAAAAGGCGCTGAAAGCCCTACACGTTGGGCGAGATGCGGCAAGTGATGGATTAGCCCGGCTTGAACAGGAGGGATTAATCCGGGTAGAACGAAAGGCCGGCCAGCGTCCCATCATATCCATCCTAACCATTCAGCCTAAATAAAATCAGAGATAATCCGAACAGATAGCCGAGCCATGGCCGCTAGTCATGCTAATTGGAAGAGAGAGAAAACATGGGAAATATTGAAGATAAAACACCTAAGGATGCCATTGTGATGGGGATGCCGATAAACGACATCGATGTGCCTACGGCCCTCTATGGGGCCGTAGGTTACAACGCCATGAAGCACGGCATCTTGTCTCGTCTGGTGGTGTTGTCGCATGAGAATGGCGAAGAGTTTGCCGATCTCATGGCAGCGCTGATTGAGAAGCATCAACCGGCTGGTATGACCGAGGTGCATCTTGTCGAAGAACTGGCAGGCATCATCTGGCGTAAGCGTCGGGTGTTGCAGGCCGAAGGTTCGACGATCAACCAAGGTTTGAAGGTCTCGGTGAAAAATGCAGAGAGTGTTGTTCCATCAGCGGCACCGTTCGAGCCGGGCCTGACTGGCAAGGAAACCGACCTGCGTAATCTGGTGGGCATGACACCAGAGGAAATCGCCGAGCATCAGCGCAATACCCGGCACGACCTTAATGCGATGCAAAAGGCGACGGCAATTCTGCTGCGTGGTGGTGCGAGCGCCTATGACAAAGCCTTGCGGGCGCTGCTGCCAGATTCACGCGAATGGTGGCAGAACTATGTTGATGAAGATGAATACACGGCGACCGCCGAAGGGCTGGCCGATTTTATCCGCGAGCATATTGAACCAATCTGTATGGTCATGGAAAAGGAGGCGCGGCACCATGAGGCAATCAAGGCGCAGACTCTGGGCGAAGGGCTGCAAGTACATCGTCTGGAAAAGCTGATGCGCTATGAAACGCACCTCGACCGTAAGTTTGAACGCACCCTTGCCATGATTTTGAAGCTGAAAGAGCTCCGCAGCAGACGGTAAGGTGCGAATTTGGTCATGAAAGCACATGGAAATCACACAACCTGAAAACAAGCTAAAAACCATACAGGGTGCGGCTATTGGCTAAACCACTCATTCATGAGCAAGCATATTATGCAAGATAGCTTAATGATTTAGGCAAAATCTGGGAGAAAAAATGGGTGGAATGGGTAGCGGGCGGCGGGATCAAGGTGGCAAGAGCACGACGGAAGATTGTCGTGCGCTGGATGTACGGTACTTGCAGCGAGACGGTTTGCTGTCAACGGGGCGCTCGTTCAGTGTGGATTGGACTCGCAACGGCAATAAGGTAGCGTCCATTCAAGTTCGGGCGGAAGCAGATCGGGTGATTCTCGACTACCGGCATCGGCGCAACAGTGGCGAATGGAAGCCCGTGAATTATCCTGTTAGGATTGAGTGGACACCCTGCAACTACGGCGGATCGCGGGCGTGGTTTCGCTGCCCAGCGGGTGGCTGCACTCGCCGTGTCGCTAAACTATTCCTTGGCAGCTCCGGCATTTTCGCGTGCAGGCACTGCTATCAGCTTGCCTATGCCAGCCAACGTGAAAACGTGGATGATCGCGCAACGCGGCGGGCAGATAAAATCCGTGATCGGCTTAAATGGGAGCCGGGCATTTTGAACGGGCATGGCGTTAAACCAAAAGGAATGCACTGGCAAACATACCAGCGACTAACCGTTGAGCATGATGCGCTGGTCAACCTTTCGTTAGGCTGGATGCGGCAGCGAATACAGGGGCTAGAGGATAAGTTGGGTGGCTTTGGTGATGACTTGAATCTGTTTCTCAAAATCGAGGTCTAACGAATTTCTGGAGCCACTTGGGCGGATGGGAGGGGCGGCAGACGAGCGGGAAAGGAGCGGCACAGCACGACCCCGCATAACCTGACAAGCTGGGTGGGTGGGGATAAAAAACCAACGCGCAGCTACCACGCACAAGAGCATCGCTTTTGTGCCAATAAGTAGCCAACATTCAGATTAAAGACAGACGCTCAATCGTGTCCGGATAGCATTCAACCAGACGAATCAAAATTGCAGCCTGAGCATTCGGACTGGCTCGGCCCTGCTCCCAGTTTTCCAGTGTGCGTTCGTTAGTGCGCAGGTATCTGGCGAATACGGTTCTTGATAAGTGCAGTTTCTCCCGCAGACTGAGCAACTCTGCCGGAGTGATGGTGAGTCCAGGTTTCTTTTCTACCACATGGTGGCGCAAAGTAATCTTGCCCTCGCGTGCAGATTCGAGTGCGGTGAATCCCTCTTTCAGTTCATTAAACAAGTTACGTTTCATTTGATTCTCCTTGCGCCCAACTCCTGCTTGAGCAGTTCCTTCATGACTTTTCGTTGTGCGGCGGTGAGATTATCCATCTCGTCTTTGCTATATACGGCATATAACCAAAATTGCTTGCCTGGCATCCACCAGTAATAAATCACACGGAGTCCGCCACGTTTGCCTTTACCTCGTTTTTCATCGGGGTAACGTACCTTACGCAATCCGCCCGTGCCTTCGATTACGTCACCGGCCTCTGGATTCTTCATCAACATCTTTTGAAACTCACGAAAACTTTCGTCATTCAGATAACTCTGCCGATGTCGCTCGAATGGCGGCAATTCAATGAAGGTGGCTTTCATAAGATAATCATACGCAAGTTGCGTACATTATACCAAGGGCAGTTATAAAACCGTGTCAATCTGACACAGTCTCGTGTAGCTAGTCTGTGTGCATGAAAGAGAGTTTAAGCAAGCTGCCGCTTGATTTGCTGAAGCTGAATTTAAGCGTCTAGCAATTTTTGAGTTTACCCATGGGTTTACCCATCAAGTGGAAAATAAAAATGTCTTACGGGTTGTTATCCTGTAAGCCATTGATTTTATGGTGCGCCCGGAGAGATTCGAACTCCCGACCCCTTGGTTCGAAGCCAAGTACTCTATCCAACTGAGCTACGGGCGCATAGAACATATATCAACGCCGACATTCTATCAGCAAACCGCTAAAATTAAACTCGTATGAGCTCTTCATAATAATAATAATTGGATAAATGCTGCCCGCATTATTCCCCTAGCTCCTTATCGAAAAAAGGCACGTGCTAGACTAACCGCTGACACACTAATAATAGTTAAGGAGATTTAATCTTGTTGGAAAATAGTTTAGTAGGAACGGCCGAAGATGTTTCTAAAATCGCATTCGGATTTATGGCATCGAAAGCACTATTCGCCGGTTTGCATATAGACGTATTTACTAAGCTAGCTGATGGGCCGAAAAGTTCGGCACAAATTTCCAAAGAAGCTAAAGTCCCAGTCAACCGGATCACCACATTAATGACTGCGCTGACCAGCATTGGTTTAGTCGATCGAGACGATGAAGGGGAAATGTACTCAAACTCCCCTGGTGCTGACTCATTCCTCTCAAAGGGTTCAAAATATGAGTTTGGAGACTATCTTCGCTATCAAATCGATCAACAAATGTATCCATTTCTGGGCCAATTGAATGAAGTCTTAGACGGTTCACTCGCACCAGAGGCGGTCGACTCCTATCAGCACTGGATGAACGACGCGGAACAGGCCTCAATTTATTGCGAAGCCCAACACGCAGGATCCCTAGGTCCCGGTCGCACGCTTTGTCGCCTTGTAGACCTAAGTGAGGCAGAAACTTTGCTTGACGTTGGCGGGGGCACTGGAGCGATGAGCATTCGACTCTTAGAAGCTTATCCGAAACTGATATCGACAATTATTGATTTCCCCAACGTCGCAGAAATCGGCTGGAAGTTTATATCCGAAGCCAAAATGGTCGATCGAATTCGTTACATCCCATCGAACGCGCTAACAACCCAATGGCCTAAGGAACAGGGCGCTATTCTGATGTCGTATTTATTCAGCGGTATCCCTGGAGCCGAAGTGCCACGTCTGGTCGAATACGCATTCGAATGCCTTGAACCTGGTGGTAGCTTAATGATTCACGACTTCATGGTTGAAGACGATCGTTCTGGCCCACCCATGGCAGCACTATGGCAACTGCAACATATGGCGTTTACACCAGACGCCCGATCAGTCACTCCCGGATGGTTACGAACCCGACTAAATGAGGTTGGATTTACCGATATCAAAGAGGACGATATGATTCCAGGACTCACACGATTAATTCATGCACGAAAACCGAAGTAAATCTTCACGTGTCCTTAAAGATTTGAAATCGTCTTGCTCCAAGGCAGCCAATCTTTGGGCTAAAAAGCCCAAAGATTAAGACAAAAAATAGTGGTGCGCCCGGCACGATTCGAACGTGCGACCCCACGCTTCGTAGGCGTGTACTCTATCCAGCTGAGCTACGGGCGCATAATGAGGTTGCGAATTATAACAAAATCATTATTGAGCGTAACTAATCAAATGAAAATATCTTGGTTGACTTGCGTTAAAATGCCCGCTCTTTAGAATCAATTTAAAATCAAGATGGCTCTAATTGTACAAAAATACGGCGGAACCTCGGTAGGCTCGACAGACCGCATCAAAAATGTTGCACGACGTGTCGCGAAATGGAAAAACGCGGGACATGACGTCGTTGTGGTGGTATCCGCTATGTCTGGTGAGACCAATCGTCTCATCGACTTAGCCCAAGCCATTCAATCCATACCTGACCCCAGAGAGTTAGATGTTGTCTGTTCGACTGGTGAACAAGTGACTATCGGCCTTTTATGCATGGCCTTGATCGAACTAGGCTGCCCTGCAAAATCTTATACTGGCGCGCAGATACGTGTCCTTACTGATGATGCACACACTAAAGCACGCATCCTAGACATTGACAAAGATCGGATACAAGACGACCTAAACTCAGGAAAAGTCATTGTTGTGGCTGGGTTTCAAGGTGTCGATGCAGAGGGAAACATCACGACATTGGGGCGCGGCGGATCTGACACGTCTGGAGTCGCTATTGCAGCAGTGCTCGGGGCAAAAGAATGTCAAATTTACACGGATGTCGACGGGGTATACACCACAGACCCTAGAGTTGTGCCTAATGCGCGTCGATTGAAAACGGTCACCTTTGAGGAAATGCTTGAGATGGCCAGCTTAGGTTCAAAGGTATTACAAATTCGCTCGGTAGAGTTCGCAGGGAAGTATCGCGTGAGGCTACGCGTGCTATCCAGCCTAACCGATCCCGACCTTTCGATTGACGAGGAATCGCAATCGGGAACATTAATAACATTTGAGGATGATGGGACTATGGAAGCCGCTCTAGTTTCTGGTATTGCTTTTAATCGTGATGAAGCAAAAGTCACCATGCGTGGGGTGCCAGATACACCAGGTATCGCCTTTAAGATTCTCGATCCAATTGCAAAAGCTAATATTGAGGTCGATGTAATCGTACAGAATGTCGGTACTGATAAAAAAACAGATTTCTCGTTCACGGTACATCGCAACGACTTAAACAAAACTCTTGATATTTTAAAGCCAGTCCAAGCGGATATCGGAGCTCAAGATTTAGTCGGGGACGATAAGATTTGCAAGCTTGGGCTAGTGGGCGTTGGAATGCGCTCTCATGTCGGAGTGGCGAGTAAAATGTTTGCTGCGCTAGCTAATGAGGGTGTGAACATACAAATGGTCTCAACCTCGGAAATAAAGATCACGGCCGTCATTGATGAGAAATACATGGAACTTGCCGTGCGAGCGCTCCACCAAGCCTTCGAACTAGAATAACCGGCTAGATACCGGAAGCAGTTTCGAATAGAATACACGCTCTCGGCACGCTCTTAGCGTTGCCGAAAGGAGAGTTGGCCGAGCGGCTGAAGGCGCTCCCCTGCTAAGGGAGTATAGGGTTTATAGCCCTATCGAGGGTTCGAATCCCTCACTCTCCGCCAATATATTTATAGTTGATTTAATCTATATAAATCAATTAGTTATAAAGTCATTATTTTAGCGTGTGTAACATGTCTGTGTAACTGATTTATACCTTTTATTCCACCCCTGAACACCCCGGGGGAGGGTCTCCACAGGCTTACGTTATCTATAATATACCCGAGCAGATACAAAAAACTTACTACCATTGGTTGCTCTGCTGTAAGGACAAGCACAGTTACCTCGGTGAGTAGCAATAGATTTATAGATGATGACTTGAATGATCTCCTCATCAGACATTGAGGAGTTGTCTGCGTAAGCAAAGCTAGAGACGAAGAGAACACAAGTCTAAATTAATTATAGACTTGGGAGATCCAAAAATAGTAGCGATTTAAAAAATTCGTGTTAAGGCTCAAGAGTTCGATCAGATCTAAACTCAGTAGGAGAACAGTTGATCGAACGCAGCAAGCTACAACACAGCAAGTCGGTAAAAGCAACTTTTCAAAGTAAAGTCTTTACTTGAACCTAGTAACGACTAATTACTTTTCTTTCAAATTGAATCTGCAACAGGCGTTCCATTCTCATCAAATCCGTATGGCATATCTTTCTCGCTGCTTCCATCGCAGGCAGCTGCCATATTTCGCTTAGCGTTGTTGCAAGCAATATTAGCTGTTGAGTAAATCTCGTCTTTAGTGGGGTCACCTTTTTTGCTGCAGTAGTGGTCATATTGCATTTTTGTTTGTTCACACGTACCCCCTCGAATATCTTTATCTTGAGCTTGAGCGGTCCCTAAAACTGAACTTAATAATGTCAAAATAACTATTGATCTCATTTTTTCTCCTTAAAAAAGATGAATCGGACCAAAAGATTAGATACAAATGTGATTGCAAGTCGAACTTAACATAAACACTAAAGACTGCCAAGTCACTCTTTTTCTTTTAGCCCATCATTGGGGCAGACAGGCGTATGTCAGGACATTTAAATAAGGCTATGAAGGGCAGACAAAGAACCATGACTGCAGGAGATCAGCTCCATTTTGGGCAAACCATTGTCATCAATTCATGGTTTCGGGTGCCTTCAGTTACCGATCGCCAATCTTCTTCAGGCTCTTGGCTTTTACTGATCAACTCACCTTGCAGCATGTTTTGATCAAAAAACTCACCTGCCAAATATATAAAAGTTCGTTTGACGCAATCAAATTCTTTGTGCGATTTGTTGGACAGCACTCTGTTCAACGGGAAACTGTAATCCAACATTTCCCAAACACTGACCCGATTATTTTGCACCAGCACCGTAGTCGGGTCGAAGTAGAACGCTGCTTTTCCGTTGTCACCATAAAGCACCCATTCGGCCCGAGCAATTGAGAACAGTCCTATCCAACACAAAATGACCAAGCTTATTTTTTTCATAATGAATTCACAAACGCCATAAGCGCGTTCCTTTCATCCTTTGGCATGGCGGCAAACAAATCGCGAGATGCCTTAGCTTCCCCACCGTGCCACAAAATGGCCTCTTGGACATTACGTGCCCGTCCATCGTGCAAAAAATGGGTACTGCCGTTGACTTGAGCGGACAAGCCGATGCCCCAAAGTGGTGGAGTTCGCCAATCGCGTGGACCTGCTAAAAAATCAGGTCGCCCATCTGCCAAGTCTTCACCCATATCATGCAGCAGCAAGTCGGTGAAGGCACGGAATGTTCGGTGTGCAATTAGAGGCAATAAAGGGTACTCACCTGTTGTCAACTCAGGTATGTGACAGCCCGAGCATTCGGCTTGCTTAAACAATCGTTCACCTAAAACCACCTCCGCAGCTCCTACGTTACGAGCAGGGGGCGGTGCCAAAGCGGCATGCCAAAAAGTCATTTGTTCCAAGTTGTAATCCAAGAGCTCAGGCTGGTTTCCAGGAGCCATGGCCCTACAAATGGTTTGAATTTCTGGACAATTTTCATCTGGGTACAAGGATGAATTCACGCCGATATCCCCAATGAAGGCGGTCGCAATTTGCTGGCGAATCGAGGGCTGATTAGCTTTCCACCCGAACCGACCAACGACTGTTTGTTTCAGAGTGTCGTCATACACGCGGTTGAGTCGGCCATTAAGCCCCTGGCTTTTTTGACCCTCGGCCACACGCACTAAAGTAGCTTCAGGTACGGCCTCCAGAAAGCCCATGCCAAAGACAACCTGGGTGTTACGCAATGAAGTCATCACGGTGGCATCAATGGGGCCAAAGTTGGAGTTCTCAATCCGGATAATGGGTTTACGCATGGAAACCATCTCACCGTCCGCCAACTCGACTTGCAAAGCCTGCCAATCGACATAAACCTCGGCCTCACTAGGTTTGAGGTTTTCTTTGAGCCCGACGTTGGCCCCAAAAACCTGTATCTGATCACCGTAATTTGGATGCGGATTGGGACGCCCTTGCGGATCCTCTCCAGGCACGGACAGGCGAAGTAACTGTTGGACGATGATGGTGTTGTCAATGGTTCTGCCTCGTCCACCATTTATATGACAGCCTGAACATGCATTTGCAATGAAAGTGGGGCCCAAGCCCCAGTGGCCTCCAAGCAAAGGAAAAACCACCCAAGGTACTTTGAATTCCTTTTCGCCCTCTCGAAAAAGCCTAAGTTGGCTGTAGCTCAAACCCTCCACTGGCTGAAGATAAGCATCCTGGGGGGGCATGGGTTTAGGCTCTGATCGGGTGATTTGGGCCTCAGCATCAGACAGCAAAGAGGTCACCGCGAGTGTCATCAATACCCCACACGCTATTACATATAACACCCATTGACGACGGTGAAAGAAAGGGTGCATATCAACTTTCAATAAAAAACCAGCCAAGCCTTTCAAACGAGTCAGACTTGGTTGGCGTTGTACATAAAATAACTAAGACAACAAAAGGCTCAGCAGGTTTGCTCCATGACGCAGGATTCGTATTGCGTGTCTGGCAAGACAACGCCTTCACAAGCTTCTTTGACATTGATTTTCGCGTTGCGACAAGCAGTACCTAAAGCCACCATAGAATCGTTCGCGGCATTTGTCATGTCACAAAAATAATCCTGTTGACTGCGGGCATCTGTACAGGTTCCCACACGGGTTTTGGTCTCCTCAGCAGCCAGTCCATGTCCATTACTCAGCAGCATTCCAAAGAAAGCACAGAACATCCAAATTGTTTTTTTCACGGGAGTCCTTTCTGATGTGATGTGAAATTAAAAAACCAAGCAGGCTGCACGTGCACGCAGCCTGCTCAGGTTAGTCTACAAAAAGGGATCAGCTTTTAACGTCATCACGTCCCTCTTTGGCAATATAGCCATAGGCTGCATTGCTTCGATCACCACCCATAGCTAGGTACTCAGCCTTCATTTGGGCAATCTTGTCGTTGTCAAATGCCTTGGCATCAGCCGCGATCTTTTGTGCATCCAAATTGTAGAGCTTGGCTGAATTTTCGCCAAAGATTTTGTTTTTCACAGAGCCTTGGCCATCACCAAGTGGAATCTTCCAACCCTGCTTTTTCATCATGTCTTCTGGTATTTCAATGCGACGCATGGCCTCGATTTGCCACTGTGGCGAGCCATACCAGACCGAGTCAGTACCCCAAACTACACGGTCAGGCCCCATCTCGTTGACTAACTGACCAAGGAAGGCCGCGCAGAAGCGTGGGTTTGTGACAGCCGTACTGGCAAAAACTGAACCAAGTTCTGCGTAGACATTATTGACACCATATTTCTCTGGAATGCGTGCCAAATCAGTGGACCATTGGATATAGCCGTCTTTTTCAAACTGAGCCATTTCAACATCTGGCTTTTCAGCTAACCAAGGACGCAGTGCAGAGTGGTAGATGACGAAGTTCATTCCAGGCCAATCTTTGGCAGCCTGACCTAGGTCGTTAACAGTGGCGCTTTCCCAGGTGCCGGCAAACGCTTTTTCGTAATCCAAAGGCATGAGGCCTTTATGAATACAAATTGTATTGATACCCGACTTGATGGCTTTCTCATAGAACGGATACATGAGCTTTTCATCGTCAAGGCGCCAAGCGTACTTAGAGGGACCAAAGGGATCGCCGATGGTGTAGGACTTCCAAGACACAGGCTTTAACTCCTCGATGGCGCGGTCAACTTCATCCATCCAATTGGGGTACTTGGGCGTGATGACCGAGTGACCCAACATACGCACACTGCCTGCCATTTTGTTCACCGCTCGACAAGCATTTTGGATCGCATCGTTGGACAGAAGCCACCAGTTAGGGTCGTCGAATGGTGCACCAGACAATAAAGCGATCGTGGTGTCACTGTCAAGGAAAATCTCTTTAAGGTAGTTGTCCATTTTGTAGCGGGACAAATTAGTCGGGACACTGTTGATATTGGGGTTGACACCTGCACCCTCAGCCCATTTGGTCAGACCCAGCAAGCCTTCCTCTTTGAAATCGTCTCGGATAAAGTGGGTTTGGTCATCAAAAATAAATTGGCCCTTGTAAGTGGCGCGGCGATCGCCTGCAGCGTCCAGATTGAGTTCGGCCGCATTCACATCAAACAGGTTGCCGTGAATCTGGTTCATGGCCAAGAAGGCAGCTGCCATGCCGGAACCTGATGCCAAAAACTTTCGACGCGAAATATTGTGAAGCTTGGCTTGTTGATCAGCGGTTTCCTTGATCAGCAACTCCACTTGTTTTTGCTTGGCCGTTTGCGGCAAGGGATTGTATTCACCGTTGGATACAATTTGCGTAGGTACGGGCGAACGAAACGCTGCTTCGTCAGCAGGCAAACATTCTTCCATCTCCCGTTCTGTCATCGAAACACCAAAGGGTCTTTGCTTTTCGGTCATAGTATTTTTCCTCGATTATCATTTTTAGTTATAGTTTGTACTTCTATACACACAAATGGGAACGAGTTCATTAAGCTAACTCAACCCAATAAATCATTACTACACTGACGGACTACTAATTGTTTCGCAGGTTAATTACTCCCACGATTAAAAAATCTAACACACAATAAATCGATAGTAAAGCTTAACTTACCCGCTCAAGCCGTGATGAAGGCAAATCATTAAAGTGGAGATTTCTGTCGTTTAAAAAAGCGCGAAGTACCTCGCCAGAATATGGGGATTTTTAACACGTTCTCGGCGCTCCGCCCGGGCCTTGTTAGTCTCTTTGTCGTACTTATAAGAAGGATTGTCTGTACAACCAATTTAGTACTCTTTATTCCACCCCAAACACCCCGGAGGAGGGTCTACGCAGACTTACGTGATCTATATATACCCGAGGAGATACAAAAAAGACACCACTGAGGTGCCTTATTTGTAACTAATCAACCTATAAAAAATATGGTGCTGACTTCTTTACAAAGGGCTGTTTAACTCACCAACTCCTATAACGGTGAATCTGATTTCTCTTTTTTCTTGTTCTTTACAGGAATCACAAAACTAGAGGCATAATTTCTGTGCTTATCAGCAATAGCGTCAACAATACCAAAATCCAAGAAGACTGCGCTCGCAATAATCTTTCCACCCATCTCCCCTCTATTCAAATCCAACTCAATAACTTCTTCCTCTATCTCTCCACACATTAAACGCTTTTCTTTAAGTTTCAAAGTACCCTGCCCAACCTAAGAATGCCATACAATTACAGCACTTAAACCATTGTTTTAACTTGATTTTTTAGTAATTTTGTGGTATAATACGCAGTATTAAAAGCTGATAACTCGCTTTGTTCGAGCCAGCGTAATTCAAGCACTTAAACCCTTCATTAAAGGAGAATTACGTTGTCTCAATCCAATCAAAACACACCCTACTCTAAGCCCTCTAACGGGGATGATTTCGCCCTCAAAGAAGACCACCTAAGGGTTGATACCACTTCACCCAATACAAACGATTCTAGCCCCCCACAGCACGGTATCAGGGGATCAGAGGGGCATATATCAGGTAACTTAAACAAGGCTATCGAGGGAAGACAAAGAGCAATAGCTGCAGGAAACAAACTCAAGCAAGATTGGTTAGATGCTGAGCATTGGAGAGCGTTAGCTAAGGCACGTGACTATCGTCTTCCTCATTGGTATCTTCCATTGACTGCAACTGGTATGGAAGAAGTACTGCATGATTTGAATTTAGATAGAGACTTCTTCAGAGAACACTTTGGTCCTGAGCTAAAGAGTTATCAGTCTTTCGTGGATATGAATCCTAAAGCACCACTGTGGGCTTTTGCTGGGTGGGTATTGGAGCAGTTGGAGTAAATCCAAATAAGTGTATGAGACATAGGGTTAAGAGAGGTGGTTATTTAATGCCCATACTACTGACTACGGATAATGATTCTTCTCTCTTCTTATGTGATTTTTGTATCTAGATAATCAGTAGATAAAATATGCATTTAGAGCTTAAGAACAGCATCAAAGATAGATATAAGCCATTGTTTTTATTACGAATATTAGGCTAATGATATCTAAACAGTATTGCTATTTATTGTAAGGTTACTTCATTGTTCGGAGAAGATGGAAGCTTTGGTACCATGAGCCTGGATAGTCTTTCTTGTTCTTATCGTTAAACCCGTAATGGAAGAAGTCGAGCTCCACGGAATAAAGACTATGAAACGATTAATTAGTAGCAACCGCTTTTAAACTCATTGGTAACTCCCTTAGGCGATGAAGAGTTCAGTCGCCTCGATAATAGTGTTCACTTCGAGAACGTTGGGATGACTTTTCCGGTTATGTAGCGATCGGGCCTCACTCCTCCAGAGGCATAGACTGTTCTGGGGTTCTCACCTTTTTTAAATTATATAAATTAGGAAGACTAGAACTATTTCTGACAAGTGCTAAACACCCCGGGGGAGGGTCTACACCGGACTACGTGATCTATAGGTAGCTTGGGAGATACAAAAAATGACCTCAATGGTGAGACACACGTGTGCAAAATCCCTCGGTGTAATTATTACCAATCAGTTCCTCAGAGCCATTCATCACATCCACGCTCCAAGTGAACGAAAAAGAGGACGCAGGGTTCTCTAAATACGGATCAAAGTCTTTCAACCATAGTCTCACGCTGTAGTCATCATCTTCAGAGGAAGCGTAGAACTCGCTTCGATCAGGAGGTGTATCGGCAAAAATAGTAACCCCCTCTAGAAAATAGACTTTTTTCTGTGACAGATTGATCACCATAAACCCATGATCCCAAGTGTCGCAATCGTACGTTAGTAGATGATCTTCACCTAAAGCTTGATTTACCTGAGTCACAACATACAGCATCAAAAAAACTCCGCCGCAGAAAAGCGTCCGTAACAAATATAATTTTCCCATCTAACATGATTTTATTTTATTTAATTTGATTTGATTTGATTTTAAAAAGTAAAAATAAAAGCCACTTCAACCCAAACAAATTGATCTGACCGACTTCATCTACTCATCTCCCCTAACCTTTCACTCAGCAACATTCATTGAGTAACTTATTTAATTTTTTTAGGGAGATACAAAAAAAACATAAACGAGAAACGATTTACTTAATAGATGCATAAACATTATCGACGCCTTATTGCCGCATGGTTCATTGATTTTGCAATTTGCCCCAATCTATTATCTTTCTCCTCGATTCTACTAATTGATTCTTCAACAATCTTATCCGCCTCAAGTTGAGACATAACGCCCTCTGAGGACAATACCCTCGCTCCAAACGCTAAAGCACCTTCGTACAAAAGACCATTAAACGATTTCATATCCTCATAAACTTCTTTTTGGATAGCCATATTCTCTTCATATTGGTTTAAAGTTTTTTCAACCCTCATCCCCCCCAAAATGAATACTAAGGATAGAGTTAGAAAAAAGACTGCGATGCACAAATTAAGGATGTGTTTAGACATAAGAACTCCTCAAGCAATAACAACTAAAAATAATTGAGATATGACGCCGACAACTGCATAAACGATATGCCAATTAGAAAAAAAATATCATAGACTAGCGACTATAGTTTTTATAATGCTTATTTTATCCCTCCCCCAGCAACCAGAACGACGGCAGGGGAATTATTGAGAAATTCACTTCAACAGGTACGGTTACTGGTCACTGCATAAAGCACCGCGAAACCATCACAGACAGGACGCATAAAAGCCCCATTATTAGTTTTTCAATCAGGCTTTGGCATTTGGCTGGCAACAACGCTGAGAAGCTCTTTCGGGTCAGGACTATCGGCAGGCAAAAGAACATCGCAACCCCCATCATCACAAAAGCGAGATATTTGCCATCACCAAGCGCAGGTATCAAATGCTTATACAAAAAATGCAGCTCAGGTACCACCAGCATGATCCAACCTACAACGCCTATAAATGCCATGACGCGCATCATATTATGACCTGTAGCGTGACTCGTTTGATCCACAATCAGTCAAAAACATACTTGACGCAGTTAACACAACTGAAAATCTCATAATTCTTAACCTAACTATCTTAAACTCTTCAATCATCTCTCTTAAAATATTACACGGTATGAAAATCAAAATCTGCTTGAGCACCACATGCTTAGGTGTCTTGACCGTATGTCTTGGCCGTGCCCGTCGTTGCTTCTTAAAGAATCCATTCTGACTGATGAGGTCCGATCCTTTTAGCTTAGGTTGCAGACAATAAATTTTTTCATATCCCATATTGTTTTTGTCAGCCCACCACAGGATTAAAAATGGCAACTAAATCATCAGTAGCTCTAACAGGATCCTTCTCAAAAGCTATAACGAGGGATTGTCTTGCCTCTTCGTCAGAAATAGAGTTCAAGAGAAAATCATTATGATTCTCAGCGTTACCTCTGACGTAAATTTGAGTTACTAGTGCTTTTGAACTCGTTGAGACCCGCAAATGAATATGTGGTGCACGCCCCGGATAGGCTACTGGTTTAATCGTCTTAAAGCGGTATCGTCCCTCATCATCTGCGATCGCTTTTCCATACCCCTGAAAAAAGGGATCAATACCACCACCATCCCTCGGATGATGATATGCGCCAAATGCATCGCACTGCCAAATTTCTATCTGCGCCCTAGGGAGGGGACTTCCATTTACGGTAAATACTTGTCCATGTAGATTGGTGACTCGACCGGCTGCCCTGCCGTCCCTCCCCTCTACAAAAGTTAGATCTGAATCGCTATCTAGCGGCAGTTGCGAGGGGTAAAAGGGGCCTAAACTCTGTGGTGGTGTGACTCCAGCATGAACAGAATTAGCAGCAGAATAAAGTGTTAAGCCAGCAAGTTGGAACAAAAAGCATCTTTTCTTAAAGTTAATCATTTAGATATTCTCTGCTATTAACAGTTGAACACTCACAAAACCACTCCTGGTCCCAGTATGACAACCGACTATTAACCATCTTTTATTTGAATTTGGTCTAGGATAGGCTAACTGCAGTTGATTTTGATCAATATCAGCATTCGATACTGATTCCTTTTACTCAACCGTGAGATTTTTTCAATTTATCAGCCAGATCAACCAGCAACATATGCGGCACCGTGAGCGCAGCAAGTCCGATAAAGGTAATTTGCATTAACACCGTCGTGAGCGCCCCCTCAGACATTAGAAAAAAGACCAGTGCACTCGCCCATGCCAAAAGAGTATAAACCACAGCTTCAATGAAACTACGCAGGCGCTCACCTTCATCTTTAAGACTGTGCCATGTGCGTAACATATGACTGCGACTGTGCCATAAACAAAAATAGGCAGCAAAACTGATGAGGGGCGACAGCCACCAAACAAGTAGTAATGATATACCAAGGTTGAGCAGTGGTTTACGCCATACGGGGTATATAACAGCATAAACACAGTAGGCCGCCAAACAGATGAGCCAGGGCAGAAAGAGCATACCGATGCTATTAATGAGCATAGTCCCTCCTATGTCACCAACCAATAAAGCAAACAGAATTTGCACCGCGCTGGCTTGAAAATTAGGGATAGCAATAGACACCAAGCCACCATGCGTGATAAGCGGTAGCCATCGCATGAAGGGGTTTTCTGCACTAGATGACGCCGTGAGAGCGATATCACTCGCACCAAAGTGCAATGCTGAAATAATAAGGAAAACATACAAACTAAGTATGGGCCACTGCCACCAAATCCACGCCACCAATCCAGCAAGTAATACATAACTAAGATTGAACCCCATCCATGCCAAAACACCCTTGGGCCAGCCAATGCGGCGCGCCACTGCCCCATCAAGACCGCCATGAGGCACTCCAACAAGCAATACTGCACCAATAGCAACTAGATCTAAGCTAGTCATGACCCAATAACTGCTTCAACGCTGATTTGATAAACGGCCATTTAGGCATCGCTAATATAACTCTAACCCACTCAGCCAAGCCAGCCCTACCCAACATAAAACGCGAGAACTGCTCTGCATTAAGGGCTTTAGCGGTGGCCATAAACAAACTCACACCATGATCAGTTTGGTCGTTGAGGGCACAGTTAAAAACGTTATCTAAAAAAATCAACCTCTTAGAAAACGGTTTGGTCACAGTGCGTTTACCAGCGGCAATAGAAGCGGCAAGCGCAGTCATCTGTGCTTGAATGGTACTAAAGGCATAACCAGAGGATAAACGCACTGCTCCACCAGCCGCACCAATATTGTTTACGTCAGAGTTGTGAGGATGCACCTTTGCCATGGGAATAACGCCATATTCTTCACTCAACTGAGACTCAACCTCAAGCCCATGCTCAGAAAGCCATCGTTTTATGGCGGTACGGTACCATTCTTTATCTTCAAGCTGGGTTGATATCATGGTCGATTCAACCAATAAGTGTCGATCTGAATAAGGTAATACATAGATAAAATGCAGCCCACGTGACTGGTCTACCCGAAAGTCCATCAGAGTCGCTATATGAGGGTTTTCTATGGGCGATGTAAGCTTGATCTCCCAGCCTATAAAATGCTGGCACAAAGCTCGAGGTTCTGACTTAGGTGGCCGGCTATCATATATAGTCTTGGCGTTATAGCTTTGTCCATTGGCACTAAATCGTCCACCACCACCTTCACCAAGCATATTCTCCACCGGGGCCCTAACAATCATTTCTGGACTTTTGAGTAAGGTTTCACAATGCTGTAGGTATTTTGCGGCGCTAAGACTAGCGTAACGATATTCATGGCTGTGATGAATGATTTCACCCGCATGATCGATTAAGCGCCATTGATTCCAGCTACCACGTATGGCTGGGCTCAGCTCTTTTAGTTGTGGTGCTTGCGCCCAAAGGCCCCAACTGCAATCGCGCTCAATAGGAGTTTTGGGTTCAAATATTGTTGCCGAGACACCTTCTAGTTTCGTAGCAAGTGTCATTCCAGCACTGCCACCACCCACAATAGCGATGTCTAGTTGAATAGTTTCATCTGGGCTGGACACCGGCTAATCCCTGTAGATGTTGATGTAATTGAGCTTGGTGTGGAGGTACTGTTTTAGGCCATAGATCACCTGTACTAAGCAGGCTAAGCCATAATTTTTCAGAACTTGTAACCATAACCCTTTCACGCCACCATACCAGTTTGCGACGTTTAAGTACCCAACCAATTTGGCGATACACGCGCAGAGCAATGGCTATGGATAATCTTGAGCGAAAAGGTAATAGACGAATGCCAAGCTGGGCACTGGCATAATACTGTTCTGATAAATCTAGCAGCCGACTGATGGCCTGCGCCACCTCCTGCTGACAATCCACATCAGCACCAGCGATCTGTTCTGGGGTGGCATTGGTCCAGCTTGCTGGCAAGTAGCGCCGGTTCATTTTGGCATCTTCAAGCACATCACGGGAAATATTAGTTAGCTGCATAGCGATGCCTAGATCTATAGCGAAGCTATCTGCCCGTGATTCATCGCAATTCAGTACTCTACACATCATCAAACCAACTGTGCCTGCGACCGCATGGCAATACCTTAACAATTCAGCCACATCAGTTACAGCAGTGGGCGTTTGGTCGCTAAGCATGCCATCTAACAGTTCAGTCGCTGCACTCAGAGGAATATTATAAGCACTGGATAATTCCATAAATACTTCAATTTCGGGCCCAACAGCGATAACATTGCCTTCTAGACGGCGGCGAATATCTTTCAATGATTCCTGCCGATCAGGTAGGTCTCCATCGGCTAAATCATCCACATATCGACAAAATAAATACAACTTTGCTGCCCGATCAGCTAAATCAGCCCCCAGAAACTTGCTTGCCCAGTAAAAAGATTTTCCATGACGGGCCAATACCTGTTGCGATTGCGAATGACTTGAGCTAACACGGTTAGGCCGCAAAGATGCCATCAATTAGCCACCTGACCCTGACGCTACCTCAACCCCAGTGAGCAATTCCTCAACCACTTTAGCGGAGCTGACCACGCCAGGCAATCCAGCCCCTGGATGGGTGCCAGCACCCACAAAGTAGAGATTTTCAAGCGCCTTGTCCCGGTTATGAAAGCGAAACCAAGCTGACTGCGTGAGCCGAGGCTCGATAGAAAAACCAGCACCATGCATGGAGCGATAATCTTTCGCGAAGTCCTCTGGAGTCATCCAAAAGACTTCCTCAATCACAGAACTCAGTTCTGGCAATATTGTTTCCTCTAAAGCACTTACAATGCGATCCCGGAGCACTTCACCTTCAATCTCCCAGTTCACGTTACCTTGTAAGTTAGGCACTGGACAGAGTACATAGAATGACTCACATCCATGCGGTGCAAAGCTCTTATCTGTCGCCGTAGGGCGATGCACATAGAGAGAGAAATCTTCGCTCATGTGCTTGGCATCAAAGATTTCCGCAAGCAATTCTTTAAATCTAGGTCCCATCCAAATACTATGATGGGCAACATCTGGATATAGCTTTTTGGTACCAAAATAAAGCACATATAGACCCATGCTGTAGTGTTTTTTTATGCTTGGCAGTGGCGATTTTTTCTTTGGTAATAAATGTTGATAACAGCTTTCAGGATCTCCACCAAATACGATAATGTCAGCTTCGATTTGCTCACCGCTGTTAAGACGCACGCCAGTGGCCCGATTATGTTCGACCATAATTTCATCCACATCAGCATTAAGTTGAATGGTGATGCCGTGGCGGTCCATAAGTGCCGCCAACTCTTCTACCAGTTTACCCGTGCCACCCATGCAGAAAAACACTCCCCAACGCCGTTCGAGATAATGTATGAGCGTGTAAATGGCAGTTGTTTTAAATGGATTGCCGCCCACTAATAAAGGGTGTATCGAAAAAGCTTGTCGAATAAGTGGGTGTTTGAGATGGCTATTGACCATCTGCGAAACCGTTTTATAGCATTTGAGAAAAAGCAGGGCCGGCACCTGTTTGACCATATCCCATATGCGGGTGAAAGGCCGATGAGCAAGCTGTTTAAAGCCAACATCATAGACTTTTTTGGACTTATCAAGCAGCTTTAAATAGCCATCGGCATCGTCCGGATTAAAGCGTCTAATCTCCGCCAACGTATCTTCAACACCAGCACGATAATCAAATTGGCTCCCATCGGAAAAATGAAACCGGTAAAAGGGGTCTAACGGCACAAATTCCAGATGATCACTCAATTTCTCATCAAAAAGTTCGAACAATTCATCAAACAAGAATGGCGCAGTAATCACTGTGGGGCCTGCATCGTGGCGATAGCCACCCCGCTCAAACACTTGTGCTCTGCCACCAAGGCAGCCTAAGCGTTCCATTAATATTACGTCATAACCTAAAGCTCTTAACCTTATCGAAGTTGCGATGCCAGCAAAGCCTGCCCCAATAACCACCACCGTTTTACCGGCTCCAAATGTTCTTGATGTCAAGCGATCTGCCCTTGGCGTGTTGTTTCTGTTTTCTGCTGTATCGCAGAAACTAAGTTATGGGCCACAGTGTGTAATTGAGGAGGTAACGAACTCACTAGCTGCTCAGCTTCCAACAGCCAACAATCTACTAACACATTGGCTTCAAGAATCACCTCACTGGAGGCAATGCGGCGTTGCCAGTGGGCTAATTGATTAAAATCTTCTGAGTGGTACCAACGTAGAAAGTCTTCTCGACCAACACCTTCTTTAGCAAACAGACTAACTACTAAATTAGGTTTGCGACCATCTAGGTCACTCGAACGATGGCTTGATGGGATAACGTCCTCTATATCATTGCGGCCTTGATAGGCCATTCCACACAGGCCGATGAGTTGCTCAAGACCCATTATTTCTGGGCCCATACCCACCGCTACGACCGCACCTTTAATTGGAGTAACCAAAAGTGGGGCAGCCTTGCTTTTAGCAATGCGCTGCCATTCGGCTACTTCAGCACATTGACGCTGGGTGATATCAGATATTTGACCACTGCAGGTTTCCTGCATTGCGTGAGCTAACAAGGCTACTAAAACACCGCCATATTGGGTATTTCTAGCACCAAGTTCAAAGGCTTTGGCAACCATCCAGTCACCCAAGCATAGGGCCATATCTGATCCAAAGTGTTGGTGGATACTCTCTTGACCACGCCTGTGAATGCTGGCATCACTGATATCGTCGTGAATAAGGGAAGCATTGTGCAATAGCTCACATGCAGCTGCCCAATGTAAATTATCTACAGTGTTTAGACCCAAGGCAAGACCACTGGATAACGCTAGTTGAGCCCTAAACAGTTTTCCTGGGTTTCTAAAATGATGCTCAGCAGCGGCTGCCAAGCTATTCAGAGGATGGGGCATTTCACGCTTATACAGAGCATTGAGCTCTGTTAGCAAATTCTTTTGATGGGTAAAGTGTGTTGGGAACATAACTCGCACCCTCATAGATTATTGCTGTTTAATTGCTCTATTTTAGGTTAAGCAGGAAGAGCCAGCATAGCTAGCTCTTCCTTCAGTTTAAACAGATAGATTTACTTTGATTTTGAATCTGAATCTGCTACCGCAGCAGCCCAGATAATCACACCAAACCCGATCTTATTTATAAAGTCAGCTAAGTTATAAACAATGTTCAGTGTTGCTGCATCAGCACCGCCGCCCATATAACCGAAGTAGTAACCAATTGGGTAGATAGACCATCCAACAGTTACACAAATCAGCATCCACTTATAAGCTTTCTGAACGTTGGCATTTGAAAGACTTGCATTAATCTGGCTAGCTTCACCTTTGAAGATTTCCCAAACGATGAATGCCCATCCAGCCATTGCCAAGATAAAGGCTAAAGAAACATTCATCATGCCTGTTTCACCAGCGAACCCGAAAGCCAGCATAGCGATAGAACCGAGTAGCAACTTCCAGAATACGCGAGTCGGCACTTTTGTTACAGCACCAAGAACTAAGTAGAATTCAACCATTAACAATGGCACAGTCAACAGCCAGTCAATATATCGTAGCTCTGTAGGCGAAGTTCCCGTAGCTACCCATACGTCACGCATATAGAAGTAATGAACTGCAGCAATCAACGTAACCAAGCCTGAAACTGTCAACGAGGTCTTCCACTTTCCATCAACCCGGTCACGCTCTATGAAGAAAAAAGCTGTTGCCGCAACAAGCGCCATAGAAATCAACCAAAAGGACATTCCGACTGGATCAGCAGACGATAAGTTATAAGTCATTTCTAACCTCTCAAATTTTTATACTATTATTATCAGTGGCAGCATGTTAATTGAAAATAAACACACAGAACACCACCCCCAAACCACTTGACCAGCAATCTTAACAAAAGTTCCGACGAGTGCTGAACACCCCAGAGGGAGGGTCTACACAGTATAACGTTATCTATAAATAGTTTGGGGGATACAAAAAAAGAGGACAATTAGAAAGACATATGAGATGTCTTATCCGCGTTCCAAAAATCTTTTGTCACTTCTACCGCCCTACCCTCATCAAAGTCCTTGCAGGTAAAAATGATTATGGAAAAGAATTTACTACCACTCCAGATATAGACAGAGATACCTGAGTCTATTAGTGGAAGGAACGCATCATAACCTTGGTTTTCTTCTTTGCCGAGTCCATTGGGGGAGTGAATGATAGGCTCTCCATATGCTTGGAATCCCATCTTCTTGCACAGATGTTTGAAATAGCCTTTCACTCTGGCTTCGTCAACATCACCACCCAAGAAACCCTCCACGAGCAAACGTTGTCTTTTTAAGTTGGGCGCTAGGTTTTCCATAAACAGGAGTGTATCCAATTTCTATTAATGACTCATACACCCCCGGGGGAGGGTCTACACAGGGTATGGTTATCTATAGGTAGCTGAGGAGATACAAAAAAAGCTAATTTGAGTTACCTTAGGTAGTTAAACATGTAGCTGGTATTTTGGGAGGAATAAGGCGTGATTTATTTAACCAATAAAAGAATCGCAACAGCACTAGAACAAGAACCACTAGAAGCTGGTGCACATAGCGATCAACTCAAACAAAAAGCTAACGGTCTAATCGAGGTAATGGTCCATCCATCGATGAGAATACCCTTAAGAGATAACTCCACTCCACTTTAGATGGAAATGACAAAGTGAGTCCGAATACACCACATAAAATTATTAAAGCTGCTTTCATCTAACTCTCCAAGATTAGAGTGCTTGATCCAACGCATTATGCTCGAGATTCGTCAATCTACTTTGATCTGGCGTATCCAGCCATAAGGATCCGGCGCACGACCAAACTGTATGTCTGTCAACGTGGTGAAAAGATGCTGCGCTACCGGCCCGGTTCGTTCATCGTTTATGCGGTACTCTTTCCCCTTGTAGCCAAATTTTCCGACTGGGGCAACTACTGCAGCAGTACCAACGCCAAAAGCCTCCGTGATGCGCCCTTTCTCTATGTCATCGAGCATTTCATCAACATCGATTTTTTCCTCGCTAACCGTATAACCTAAATCTGGTCCCAGCTGAAGTACCGACTCGCGGGTTATGCCATGCAAAATACTTCCAGATAAAGTAGGTGTAATGATGTGTTTTCCGTCGCGCACGAACATGATATTCATAGCGCCGACTTCTTCAACATAGCGGCGTTCAATCGCATCCAGCCATAAGACCTGCTGATAGCCCAAGTGCCGAACTTGCTCTGCGACATGAACTGTACCGGCGTAATTGGCGGTAGTTTTGGCTTCCCCGGTACCGCCACGCACAGCGCGAACGTATTCATGAGAGATATACACAGAAACGGGATTGAATCCCATAGGGAAATAAGGGCCCACCGGACTCAGAAAAATATAATGCAAGAATTTACGGCCCACCCGGACTTCCAGCGTTTCTTCAGTGCTTATGATGACCGGGCGAATGTAGAGTGAACAACCAGGCAGGCGCGGCACCCATTCATGCTCCAGCCTGACCAAGGCTTCGATTTGGCCAATATGCGTATCAGGATCCATTTGCGGCATGCCCAAACGGCTGGCAGAGCGGTTCATTCGTGCCATATTGCGCTCGATACGGAATAAATTGAGATGGCCATCCGGTCGACGATACGCCTTAGTTCCTTCAAAAATGTCCAGCCCGATATGTAGTACCTGAGCCACTGGATGCAAGGGCAAGGGACCAAAGGCTTGTATGCGCGCATCATGCCATCCATATTCGGGAGTGAAGTGCTGGGTGAACATACGGTTGGTATAGATCAAGCCGAAGCCAGGATTCTCGGGAACGGCGACAGCGCGTGGATTCTCTAACGGGTCAATAATCATTATTCATCTTCTGTTATAAATTTAGCCGAGTCTTCCATTAACAATGTAGTGAGCTCAAACAGTAAACTTCAGAGCTAAACACCCCGGGGGAGAGTCTACACAGGGTTACGTTAACTATAGGTAGCATGGGAGATACAAAAAAAGTGAACATTTAGAGGGCTTAAAAAAATAATGTTACGGCTCAGAAGCTAGGACAAGTCCAAACACAGAACGGTCAATCCAATGCGACCAATGATGTGATTGGTATGTTCAGTGGCTATCAGTCGCACTAATAAAGTGGGTTGCGCTCGGGTGAGTTACGCTTAGACCTTTGATCCATCTGTCTGCACAGCTCAATGGCTATCAAGGCAAACCTGTTGTCTTTAAAGGGAACCCAAGGGGAACCCTTTACATAGATAACGTCACCCGTGCCCATGCGTCCCTCGTACCTTGCAACCCAAACCGTACGTTCTTTTATGGGGACTCGGTTTTCACATTGGTATTGCATGTGATGGACAAGCGAGCTATCAACAAAGTCATCAGCTAATATCTGAACGGACACCTGTTGGTTATCCGTATTAAGTTCTACGTCTTTAAAGTAAACATTGTCTCCGCGTGCTATCCACTCTGCGTGGACAGAAAACGACATCAACATCATCAATATAAATACATAACGCATCACTCTCTCCTAGGGCTGCACCTGTTGGTTTAATTCTATCTTACCTTACCCATTATGAGCGGACATGACCCCTTTGATCTTCGCGGACAGAAACGTAAAGCTGAGGATGACAAACAGCAAAAAACCTTACCTACCTCTCCAAACAGACGCCCTCAGCATATTGACGGTAAAGCGGACTTACGGCTTTCGTCCAAGTCGCTTCCTTTGTTTAGAAGTCAGCATTGCCCGAACCCATGCGTCCAGAATAAAACGCTTTCCAGTGCTCTCGCTGAAGGTGAAATTTTTTGTTGGAGCATTCAAATTCGATATATGACTAGCGACCATCCCTGCGCATTGTCAAATAACCAACTCATATGTAAACGACCTTTGGCTCAGTCGAACGTCATATCGGTAGTGCTAAAATATATGTCAGATTCACTTCCATCAGTAGTACCTAGGACGATCAACTTCCATTCAGCATTTGCTGACAAAGGAATCACCATTGAAACAACAAGAAAAGCACACAAACCAATAAGGGTTATGTGATCTATATATACCCGAGCACATACAAAAAAGTGGTGTCGAAGCTACAGGTGTCCTGTTTTCACATAGATGGTGGCACCATCGTCTTTCGTAAATGGTGTGTGTTGGCTAAAGTTTGGTGATCGCAACCATGATCCTTTAGGGTACATGCCACGCTCGTCATATAGGGTGCCCTCGAGTACTAAGATTTCTTCCCCACCCGAGTGACTATGCGTGTTGAATTGTGTGTTCGGCGACCATTTGACTAGTGCCGTATGCTCATTGCTATACGTATGAAGTGGCATCACGTTTAGACCAGATATGCTGCCAGGATGCCAGTGCCCATGGCACGAATTAATGACTTTTTGCTCTGAATCATCCATTGCAAACTGATGCAGCTTCACAAAAATAGTAGCCCCTTGTGAGCCGATCCTGGGTGAATGGGACGATCCAATCGGATTACGGACGTAAGTGCCTGCATGATAATCACCGTTTTCGTCAGAGAACACTCCATCCAATACAAAATATTCCTCTCCTCCACCATGAGTATGAGCTGAAAACTCACTGTTAGGTGCGTAGCGCACAATTGTCGTAGCGCGCGCGATCTCATCACCTATGCGATCTAACATCATCCGTTGCACCCCGGGCATCGGCGATGCGACCCACTGATACTGATCAGGGTAAACAACCACACGCAATCCAAAGTCATCGTTAACGCGCATTTCCAGTGACATAGATTTCCCTATTCAAAGCTAACTCAATAACCTCTTCCCCTACCTCACCAGATACTAACCGCTTGGCTTAAACTTGCAAACTCCAACCTCCAAACTCCCCCCTCTTCTCCTATGATGGAATTGTTGAGTTGGAAGTCATTGAGACCGGAGTGCCTTCACGCTTTCGGCTTCACGCTTTCGGCTTCACGCTTTCGCCTTCACGCCTACGACAGCGCGATGGCAGCCAAAGGGTTTGATCCCCACGACACTGTATCAATCGAAACGCTCCGTCCTGACGGAGCACAGCAGGTTTTCGAACTCAAAACCTCCGGCATTGCCTATGCCTGTACTTTCGTGGTAGCGTGAATTTAGGTAAATGTAGAATACGTTTAGGAAAGCGGGGGAGTATTGTTAATACCATTCTAGAAAATCGAAGACGACCGGACAAAGCGTCATGTGCGGATGCTTACCGATGTCCCCATATTGCCGCATAGGATGTTTTGAACGAATGTAGATGATCTTCCAGAAATCCAAAGCCGCAAGATAAATAAAATTGTGCGTTAAAGAGAATTTAAATTATAAAGTGGACCGAATATTTATATAGAAAGAAATACCTAAAACCAAAAATTGAGAACTTTATTTCTACATGTGTAACCGATGATGGCTTCATTTTCTTTAAGGAGATTACTGCTATGCGATTTAGAACACCCTTTCTAGCGTTAATGCTTTCAGCGATAGTCGGCTCCGCCGCTTTTGCTGACACAACAGACGTAAAAATACGAAATATTGTCGAGGTAAAGAAACAAGGCGTTCACTGTGAGCAAGATCCCAACTGCTTTAACCGATATCATCCGGCGATCAAGCCGGTCGCCCGGGCCAAGCCAGGGGACTACATCGTTGTTCATACACGTGACGCGCTTGATTCGAATTTGAACATCAATTCGCAGCCCAAAGATGTTACCGCGATCGATACCAATCTCATCCACCCAATGACGGGACCGGTTTATATTGAAGGCGCAAAGCGCGGCGATGTATTGGCCATCAAACTGATTGAAATCATTCCAGATGATTACGGTTACACCACTCTTATTCCAGGCTTCGGATTTTTACCCGACCTGTTTCCGGAACCTTACATTGCAAACTGGAAATTAAATAGTTTTGAGGCCGTTTCAGATCAATTACCTGGCGTCCGCATTCCGATGAACAGCTTCATGGGCTCTGTCGGCGTATTGCCCGGTAAAGCGGAAGTCGCGAAGTGGCTTGCGCGTGAATCCCAGCTGGGCGCTGCGGGTGGTGTCGCATTGCCACCTGAGCCAACTGGTGCCAGTCCCGCATCGGTTTGTGGCCCTAATGGAAGCCACAAGAGCGAGTGCCTGCGTACCGTTCCGCCGCGTGAAAATGGCGGCAATATGGATGTTAAGCAGATGGTTAAAGGAACGACCTTGCTGCTGCCTTGCTTCATTGACGGCTGTGGTTTCTTCATCGGTGACGTTCACTTTGCTCAGGGCGACGGTGAAGTGGCCGGTACGGCCATCGAAACGGGTGCCGTTGTGACGGTAACCACTGAAATCAGAAAAGGCATGGCCTCGCTCATCAAACAACCGATGTTTGAAGGCGGATCACAAATCAAGAGTCTGCAACCTGACCGTTTTCATGCAGTTGTCGGCTATCCCTTGAAAAATGCCGGAGAAATCCCGCCGCAATGGGCTTACCTGGATAGCGAGAAAATCAAGCCGCTGACAAACCTGTCAAATGACTTGACACTCGCCGCACGCAACTCGCTGATCGCCATGATCGATTGGCTCGTGGCGACCAAAGGACTGACCAGGCCGCAGGCGTTAGTTGTCGCCAGCGTCGCGTGCGACTTGCATATCAGTAATGTAGTGGACGTTCCTAACTACACGGTCACCACGATTTGCCCGATGGAAATTTTCGACAATAAATAACCGGGCCTTACCTATATAAAAAGAGCGAGGAGAACCTCGCTCTTTTTTTTGGATAATAAATATGCAAAGACGACGATTTATTGCGGGCTTGATCGCGCTGACTGCTGGGTTTGCTGGGCCTTTTTCGCGAGCGGTCGCGCATACGCCCTATCGCTTCTGGGATGTTTTTCGTAAGGAAAACCTTCAAGTACTGACATCGCACGAAGACTATACGGGTGACGATTTAGGCGAAGAATGGGTGGTCTCACTGCGCAAAAACCTTCCGCTTAGTCGAGCCATGGTCAGTCGTGCCCTTAACATGACACGGGTCGGTAGCTTGCTAAAAACAAATCAAAGCATATTGGCCGTGCTGTCATACAAGCACGCTCGCCTGATGTTCACGGGTGGACCACCGTTTGAGCAATTTTCGCCGTTGCACCTTGAAGTCCTGATTGACAATGGCAAATACCTTTTGGTCGCCCGACCGAGCTTGCCTTTGCATCATGGATTCATGATCACGGAGGCATTAATGAAAGACGCCGAGAAGCTACAATTGGTAAAACCCGTCAAAGGAAAGTTCGGGATGGCTATTCATGCGGGTTCCAAAGCCTTTTTCAATGGCGAAAAAATCAAAATGCCCAAAGAGCAATGAAGTTTGCCACCTCACCCCGTCTGATTTTCTTGTCCTTTTTGATCGTTGTCTTATGCGGTTTTTCTGCCCGGGCCCACGACTCGATCGACAGTGAGGGCCGCGAACACTACCTTTCTACACTGCACAAGGCGGAGGAGTTAACGAGCGACAATTCAGCCGTAGCCGCGCGCGCCAAAGCCCTGTACCAGATTGCCATCACGCTGGATGAAATCAGGGATTTGTTCAACCAAGACATCATCAGCCATGGCCGAATAATGGGCCTGGAGACCTCGATGTTGATCAAAGAGCTAAGCCGCGCCGGTTATACACTGGAATTATCAGCCAAGACTGGCTTGTATTTATCTCATTTGCAGTATTACAGAGAGGCGATGAGACTCGAACCCAAGGCCCTCTTTGGCGATCATGCCCGGTACATGCTGTTGAAAAGTCATTTCTATGACAGCTTTAGCGATGACCCAATGGCGCCGATCTCTCAATCCAAAGAGACGCTTCTAGAGATGCTGGCGATCGCTGAAAACCTGCTTACGGCAAAAGACTCAGCGATCAATGCAGAGGAGGTACGATTTATCCTCGCCATCCACTACCTTCAAGCGATCGACCAACGCATCATGGCAGAAGATCTAGGACGAAAAAAGTTCGATAATCTTTTGCAGGAATTACGAAAAGACTATCCACAAAGCTTGAAGCCTTTAACACTTGAGGCTTTGGCCCAATAAAGATGCGAGCGAATTTTACCCTGGCTGTCAGCCGGGTTGTTCTAAAAAGCATTCACAGATGGCTAACGGTTCTTTGCCTGTTGTTGGTCAGCACGACGGTCAATGCCCACCAAACCGGAAACAGTTATCTCAACATTAGCCAGGTTGATGGCCGCATCGCGGTCGATCTTGATTTTTTCGTACGAGATTTAGGCAGTTTACTGGAATCTCCAAGCGGTGCAGACGAACCTGCCCCTACCCCGGACGAGCTTCGAGAACTTCAACAACCTATCACCGACGCAATTCAGCGGCTTTTGAAAATAGAGATAGACGATCGCCCTATGCCCTTGAATTTTTCATCCCAGTCGGTGGTTTTACATAACGATGGTATCTATGTGCGGCAGCAGTTTTTGGGGCCTGAGCTAAATTCTGAACCGCGCTTTGTGGTGGTCAGGTACGATTTTTTCACTCAAAATGACCGACTGGGCCGTGCCTTTCTAAGGCTTAAACTGCAAGGGGATGAGATTTCATCGGTATTTGATCAAACGAATTCTATTCAGCGTTTTGTCTTGGGTGAGATCAAACGTTCGGCCACAATTCTTCTTTTTACAAAAGAAGGAGCTAAACACATATGGAGTGGGCCGGATCATCTGATTTTTTTATTAACACTGCTACTGCCCGGCGTGATGCTGTGGAATAAATACGGCTCTGGTCTCTCGGCTACACGACCCAAGCCTCAGACCGCAAACCGGGACGCCGTAAAGTTTGCCTTGAAAGTGATCACAGCATTCACCCTGGCGCACTCCATAACACTCGCTCTTTCGGTCTTTGACCTGGTCTCTTTGCCGCTAATATTGGTCGAATCGATGATTGCCTTATCAATTATCGCCTCGGCTTTATTGAACCTGCAAAGTAAATTTTTTTTCAGTCACTGGAAGCTGGCTTTCTTTTTTGGGCTGATTCATGGACTAGGCTTCGCAAATGGGCTCAAGGAATTAGGGCTGTCGTCGTTGTATTTTATGGAAACGCTGGTTGCATTCAATGTGGGCGTCGAACTGGGTCAGTTGTCTGTCGTGATCATTGTAGCAATTCCTATTTTGCTGCTGGTTCGTAGCGATAAAGCCAAGCAACGATTACTGACGTCGGGTTCATTCGCCGTCCTCTGTATTTCTATTGTGTGGCTCTTTCAACGCCTGCTTGCATAGCTCTGAAATCAATTGGCATATCCGTCACGAGCTTTGTTCAAAATGTCTCCGTCGGGTCACAAGGGAAAGCTACTATCATTAAAATGATACTCAAGAAGAGGACCGACCTGATAAATAAACTAGCGGTAATACTGATACTGCTATTTGCTAGCACTTGTTTTGAATACCATAGGACAATCTATTCAGCGCCAGATCGTTGAGTGTTACATTTTTAACCCATTTTATTAATGACCGAGATCGCTTTTTGGTCTTAAGTACAAGCGAATAGGTGTCTAGAATTTTTTGATCGTTTCAGTAACAGAATTAAGCGATCAATGAGGTGCTCGGCAGTGACAATAAATAAAGTGCTGTACCGAACCCCATGGCGTTTTGTGCTCCTCACTGGCGTGTTCCAGCAGCTCAAATGATGGGCCACACTCATCATGCAGTTGATCGGGATCGTATCTGACTACGGGTAAACCACTGCACTGCTCAGGACCATCAGGTGCAAAGGTAGCCACAATCACATGGCCACCGGGCTTGACTGATTTCATGACCTGGCGCACGTACGCCATTCGATCCGCCGGGTCGGTTAGGAAGTGGAAGACGGCACGGTCGTGCCAGATGTCATAAGTCTACTCAGGAAGCTCCACAGTTAAAATATCGCCAGTAATCCATGTCACGTTTCGACCGAGGGATCCAAGGCGCCTGCGCGCCACCTTCAGCGCACTTGCAGAAAGATCAAGTACCGACACATGTTTGAATCTACCGGTCAGCAAATCATCCACCAATGTAGACGAACCTCCCCCTGCATCAAGGATCCTTGCGTCGGATGTTGCGCCAATTGATCGGATGATCTCCAACGAACGAGTGGCATGTTCTTGAAACCAACTCACCGCATCCGCTGGTTTGGTTTGATAAACCTGCTCCCAATGTTCATATGGCTTATCCATCTCGGGCTCCTTTGCTTTTGCAACCATACTAACGATCAAGGCTTCTTCATTTCACTAAGGTGGTGGTGATCTTCCATATTGTTTAATCTAATTAATGAATAACGGGAGGATAAATGCAAAGAGAAGGCCAATAATAAAAATTCAAACGTTTGACGCAAACGCCAACTTCTTCTCATACCACTGTGGACATATTGGGTTGAGCAACAAAATGAATTGAACTGATATGACACAACCCCAGTACAGCAATCCTCTGTTTAATCAATGAAACTACTCATGTAAAGCCGTCGTCATAGTACTGCGTAAAAACCAACCGAAAGAACCCAATCTTTAACTCTGCGCCAACGCCATAGGCAATATACAAATCATTACAAAGAAATCTAAACAACCTGAGAATCATCGAAATAAGTTACCCTCTTCATATGATTGAACGAACCAGTACTTTGACATGCCCAGGCTGTGGTTACTCCAAGGTTGAAATAATGCCAACTGATGCTTGTATTTGGTTTTATGAATGTGAATCGTGCAGGATTTTGCTCAGACCCAAAAAAGGCGACTGTTGCGTATTCTGTTCGTATGGTAACAACCCTTGTCCACCAATTCAGGAAGGTAATAACGACTGTTGTAGCTGAGCATGGTTTTATCAAAAATACACTGAATACGTTGGATATCTCAGTTAAAAGTCGTCACTTATAACTGGCTAGTTAGGTAACTGTGAATGATGAACCCCACGCTAAGCAGCAAAATCCCGATTCCATAACTCATCCAGAATCCATATTCATATTTTTCAGCAAAGAAGAATGGCAGAAAGAAGAGCCACGAGACTGGCACACCAATCATAATGCTTTTTGCAAAGGTAATACTGGATGTTGTATCGCGATGTTCCATATAAGAAAAGGCAATTGCTAATATCGAAGCCAGTGGCAAAGCAATAATAAATCCCGCCAATTCTGGCTTCTTTCCTGCCAGCCAAGAACTAAGTGCAATAGCAACGGCTGCAATTCCAATTTTAAGTCCGAATAACCACATTATCTTTTAACGTTGAGCCAGTATGTCCCAACCGAGTAAGTTAAATTCAGCAACACGCACCCTCTACAATTAGAGGACATGTAACCGTTGCTCATGAACAATAAACGCAACAATCTCCTGCTTGAGGTTTTAGCAAAACTTAACAACTCTCATACTCGTAAAGCAAAAATATTGGTAATAATTAGTAGGCATTATTTCGATTCTTGAAGAGTCGCATTAAGGGCAGATGATCACCGTTTCCATATTTATTTTCATGAGTGCTAGTGGGTCATACCTTTTTGAACCGTTTTCAAATTAAAAGTTCAGTATTCAAAATCATCACTCACTTAGCACTTTTCGTTAATCATCGTTGATATGCCTGAGAGCGCTACTATTAACCATCAGTCTACGACCTGTGAAACCGGCAGCTAGTGATGGCGAAGCTACCATGCCTTACCCCTCGCGGACACTGGCCAGAGGGCCTCAACTTTTCCGTCTCGGACACAAACATACCAATCATGCAAATTACAGGTCGGATCACAATGGCCCGGAACGAGACGCAACTTATCATTAATTTTCAGCTTGTTCTGTTTGTCTTGAATGACCCCATGTTCATCTGAGCAAGTAATATAGCTTATGTCATCATGGCCGAAAATGACTGGCAGCCCGCTGTCAACCGATTGAACTTTGAGTCCTGCATCGCAAACAGCATGCCCATCTAATGCCGTACTCATCACACTGGTCAGCAGGAAAAGCGCATTTTCCCACTCGGATTGATCTAGACGAGACCCCTCCTGATTATGAACCCGACCATAGTCAGCGTCCATAAAGGCATATGATCCACACTGGACTTCAGTGAAAACACCAGATGCGGCTTCAAATAAAAAGGTGCCTGTCCCACCGCCACTGACAACGCGGCAACTTAGCTCAGCTGCTGCGAGTGTGTCGCGACAGTCTTTAACCTTTGCAATCACATCTTCCATAACCTTTTCTCGCAGGCCATAATCGGTCTCGTGCTGGATGCTACCTTGATAGGCCTGAAGGCCTTCAAAAACCAGGCAATGTGCTGCATCTATGGCAGCGGCAAGCTCTAAAACCTGAGCCGCATCTGAAACGCCGCACCGCCTAGCCCCACAGTCCAACTCTACTAAACAATGAATTTGTGTGCTCTGTTTACGAGCCTCCTCTGACAGCATGGCAACATTTCTCATATCATCAACACAAACCGATATACGGCACCCAGAGGCTGCAAGGCCCGCCAGTCGAGATATTTTCCGTGCATCACACACCTGATTGGTAATCAGAATATCAGTGATGCCTGCTCTGAAAAACACTTCAGCCTCTGAAACTTTCTGACAACAGATACCGTTTGCCTGCCCAACGCTCAGCTGCAAGAGGGCAACATCAACTGATTTATGCATCTTCGCATGCGCTCTCAGAGACACATTGAAAGGTGCGATTAAATCGGCCATTTTTTTCAGGTTATATTCAAGTCGATCTAGATCGACGATAAGGCAAGGGGTCTGAACTTCACTTTCTGCCATCCCAGGCACGGCAGGAATATCAAATCCAATTTCCGCGTCCGGATTAATTTTATTGATCATCATCCCCTCACTTCTCACGATTTAATTTGAATATCATAAGACAATCTATTCAGCGGCAGATCGTTGAGTGTTACATTTTTAACGCATTTTATTAACGACCGAGATCTCTTTTTAATCTTGCATAGTCGTCACAGCCCCATTCACTTTTCAGATCGCAAGCTAAACCAAAAAACTTCAGTGCTTGATTGTCACTCTGCTCAACACCAATACCTCTTTCATAGGCATTCCCTATTTTCATACAGGAATTAGCTCTACCCTGATCACAGGCTTTTACGTAGTACTCAGAACCATCCCCGTAATAGTAAGCAAAACCAAGTGCGTCACAAGCAGTTGCAATGCCGCCATCGCACCCTTTTTCGTAATACTCAACCGCTCTGACGTAGTCTTGCCTAACACCCCCACCCTTGTAGTAAGCATGCCCTAGGGCGTTACAGGCATTTGCAATACCGCCATCACAACCTTTTTCGTAGACCTTAATCGCTTCAACGTAATCATGCCTTACTCCACCACCGTTGTAGTATGCATAACCTAAGGCTTCACACGCATTCTCATTACCGCCATCGCACCCTTTTCCGTAATACTCAATTACTTTGATAAACTCATAGTCAACATCTTTACCCTCAGCGTACAAAACTCCTAAGTTGTAACAGGCCGCTCCATCAGCGGCATCACAAGCACGTCTTGCAGTATCTACATCGTCCACCTCTGCAAAACACGTACTGCTGAAAAATAGCAGTAATAATGTACCTAACCTATTCATTTAGAGGTCCTCACGTTTTATAAAAATGTCTACCTACTCCAACGAGGAAACGAGGAACGTTACGTGTAACTATAAAAACACCGTAATAAAGTCCCAAGCAAGCTTACCTCACTTATAGATACCCTCACTGAGGCAAGTAAACTTCACCTTGATTTATTGACATATGTGATGAATTTTAATGCGTATTCTATAAAGTACTAAAAAATAATGCCGTTACATTTTGTGATGGCACCAGCGCTCAATACGAGCAGACGCATTAGAGAACAAGAAAAAAATAGAGAGTGATGAATACGACATGTCAAGGGAATTACGTATACCCGACAACTTTGACGATTACGTAGCGGTCGCCCGACACTGTCTCCAGAGGCATAGACTGTTCTGGGGTTCTCACCCATTTTTTTATTATCTGATTAGAAAGACTAGAAGTGTTTCTGATGAGAGCTAAACACTCGGAGTGATGGGAAACATAGGACTACCTGATCTGTAGGTAACTCAGCAGATACAAATAGTTAAGTATTTAAGTTATTTTTTAATGTAAGACACAAGCCGTCAACAGTTTCATCAATGCTATGTGCTCGGGATACTTTTCTGTTTGTAAATGGTACATGTGATAGCCATCAGATCGACACACGTATAAAAAACACCATCATGACGAATTAGGAATCCGAAGAGCTCGCTTGGTTTTCTTAGGTGCTCTGCCACGGTTATGATCTCTCCTTCACTTACAATCCGCTCAGAATCTTTAACAGATAGCTCTGCAGCATTGGGGAAACCAATGGTAAATAAAAATAGTATGCCGACCATACCAGTCAAATTTTTCATTCATTGTTCCTGAACTTTTCAATCATCTCTCTTGGTACATCACTTTCTTACTGTTTTTGTAATTGTCTTTCAGCAATGCCTGTAAGGAAGTTATTCGTATGGGTCATCACAAGTAAAACGAACCGTACCAGAATCGTTTTGGACAAAACACGTATAGAGCATATTGTTGTATCTGATAGCGATCATGATTGAACCCGGGTATCTGTTTCCACCAGTAGATGAACCCAAGGATTCTCCGAGCAATAATATTTTTGCCACTAACTCACGGTCAACAACCTCCTTCGAATTCCCAGCAATAGAAAACGACAACCCAAGCACCAGAACAATAATCGCTATCACGTTTTTCATCTACTCATCCCTTCACGTCTTAAAATATAAAGATGTATTTTATTCCACTAATAATAGTCGTTTTGTTTCGTTTCGTTCTAAACAGTTCATGCTAACAAGCCCATTGACAATACTGCGCCCCTAGCAGGATACTAGAGCAGAAAGAGAGGTGATGATGCGAACCGTCAGGCAAATGGTGAATACAAAGGCACACAGACTTTTGTCAATCCAACCCGAACATACAGTTTACGATGCGCTCCTTCAAATGGCCGAACACGACGTTGGTGCGCTGATCGTATTGCGAGGCGAACAATTAGTTGGCATTTTTTCTGA
>Ga0075118_10000463_pt1 | contig 37647 bp, 34 predicted proteins | sample AntAceMetag02UKE_FD_69794 | JGI IMG/M metagenome (GOLD analysis project Ga0075118, IMG submission 69794) | Saline lake microbial communities from Ace Lake, Antarctica - Antarctic Ace Lake Metagenome 02UKE | ecosystem: Environmental > Aquatic > Non-marine Saline and Alkaline > Saline | place...
TCTTTGCCGCCATCGCGGGAGATATTGCTGGCGCAATGATCGGACTCAGTGTCGCCGGAGCCGGAGCCCTAGAGTTACAAGGATGCCATCTACTCCGCGAAGGAGAGCCACGTGGCGTGCGCTGGTTGATCACAAGCCAACTGGCACTCATGACCGTGATTCTCATGTATTGCATCCTGCGCTTGATGAACTTCCAACCGGAACTCATTGAGCAGGCGATCTCACCGCAGATGCGCGACATTTTCACAGAGGCGGGCTACACCACTGAAATGATTAAAAGCCTCGTCCAAAAAATTTATTACCTCACCTACAGCCTAGTCGGCATCATCACGATCATCTACCAAGGTATGATGGCGCGTTACTACCATCAGCGGACCGAAGCCATCACCCAAGCCTGCACGGAAGAATAGCGCCGACTTGCGCGCGCCACGGTTTTACCCAATCTCAAAACCATGTCCAAAGAGCGCTACATTCAGGCCAAGGAAAAGTGGGCCGCTAAACAGAAGGCCAGTGGAGTCACCGCTCGAGCAGTCGCTTCCGAAAATCGCCTACCTCCCGGCCAGAAACTCACCGAGAAATTCCCCGTGCTCGATCTCGGCGTGCAACCCGAAATCGCCCACGCTGATTGGACCCTCACGCTCGACGGACTCGTCACGAATAACACCGCACTCACGTGGGAAAAATTCAACGCATTGCCGCAAGTCGAAGACACCAGCGACTTCCACTGCGTCACCACTTGGAGTAAGTATGACTGCCTCTGGAGTGGCGTCGCGTTCACCACTCTTTACGAACTCGCACAGCCCGCCCCCGAAGCCAAATACGTTTATTTCACGAGCTACGACGGCTACTCAACCAACGTCCCGCTTGAACAATGTCTCGACGACGACGTGCTCATAGCGACCTCCTTCGACGGCAAACCCGTCACCCGCGAACACGGCGGACCCGCTCGCGTAATCGTTCCTAAGCTCTACGCGTGGAAGGGCGCGAAGTTTGTGAAGAACATCACGTTTCTCGATCAAGACAAACTCGGCTTCTGGGAGATTCGCGGTTATTCGAATACCGCCGATCCGTTCACCGAAGATCGCTACGCCTAAATCCATCTCGCGCCTCATGAAAAACGTCCACATCGATAACGTCCCCTGGTTCGAATGGACGTCGCCCACCGGCAAGTTCGCCGGAGCTGGACGCCAAGTTTCCGAAGCACTCGGAGGAATCGCCAACGCTACCATCGCGGAGGGCGGACATCCATTCGATTTGGAAATAGGCAAGCTCGCGCCGGGTAAATCTTGCTGCCCGTTCCACCGCCATTCCGCTCAATGGGAATGCTACTACATCCTGAGTGGATCTGGCGTGATGCGCCACGGCGATCAACGCCGTGAACTCAAGCCCGGTGATATCGCGCTGCACCCTCCCGGCAGTTCTCATCAAATCATCAACCGCGGGGAAACCGACCTGACTTACTATCTCGTCGCCGACAATCCGCTCACCGAATATTGCTACTATCCGGATTCCAACAAGTGGGGGCTCATGCCCGCCGGGATCATTCTTCGCGGAGATGAGGTCGATTATAATCTCGGCGAAGACGAAACGTCTGAAACAACTACCTCGGCATCTAAACTCCCCTTACCGGAAACGCCGGCTCAATTCCTCAACATCGCGGATCTCCAATGGGAACATCGCCGTTCACCTCAAGGGAAGTTCGAAAGCCGCCGTGCCGATATCTCACTCACGCTCGGCGCGCCATGCGACGCAGGAGTGCAAGTCGGAGGCCATCCCTTCGATCTTCAGTTGCGTAAAATTCCAGCCGGTGCCGCGATCTGCCCCTACCACAGTCATAGCGCGCAATGGGAGTTATTCATCTTCACCGCTGGTCACGGATTCGTCCGCACTCCGGAAGGCAAACAAGCAGTAGGACCAGGTGACATCGTGCTGCATCCGCCGGGTTCTCCCCACCAATCCATGGCGGCCGCCGACAATGATCTCGAATGTCTGATTATCACCGACAATCCGCCCGAGGATTTCTGGCGTTACCCCGACGCGGATAAGTGCGGAGTGTGCTCAGAGTCAAAATTCTATCGCCTCACAGAAGCTGACTACTTCGACGGCGAAGAATAAAATCACACTACATTGACGGGCCACCCCGGCCCGCATCCATTTAGCTGGCGGCAAACACCCGACTCTAGCCGGACTAAGGAGATCAGACCCGACGGCGACGAAACCAGACGACTCCACCCAGCGCCAATAGGCCAACAATGGCCGCATAGGTTGAGGGCTCTGGCACGGCTTGGACGGTGAATCCAACGATGGTCCCATAAAACGCGACCCCCGAGGCTCCGGCGATCGTAATGTTATCAGTATCCACGGCTTGGCTGAAAAGAATCTCTGCATGACTCGTCGCGCCTGAGACCAAATTGATCGTATTTGCAGGAACAACTAACGAGGTCACCGATGAAGTCGATGTGTTCACATAGTCGCCAGATTCAATTTCCAGCTTAATGCGGGAGCTACTGTCAAATCCACTAAACGCATCAAAATTTATTGTGAGATCTTGAGTAGGATCAAACAACAGTTTGCCGCCCGACCAGGTCCCGTTGATTAAACTGGTGATACTGAAGGTATTCGGAAACGCATCACCCGTCAGATCCAAAGTTGGAGAAAGCAGCCCCCCACTGGTGTTAATGTTGAGCGTGTAAGTGCCGGCATTGTATGCCGCGTTCAAAGCCGTGGTGTTGGCATAGCTCAAAGCATCATCGTATTCGGCCAGATCACCAGCGATATCAAGGGTTTGAGGATTGGACACACTTCCCCCAGGCGATACCACGGTATAAGTCCCAGTCAGTCCAGTGCCATAAACCTCGGCCACGAAACCGTAAGGAGGACTGCCCGCAGTGGACCCCGTTCCAGAGGTCTGTTCCAGATCATAGATCTTGGCTACAAAGTATTCGGTAATCGTCTGGCTGAATGCCGAGCTAGTTAGCCCGATCGCCATGATAAATAACAAAGGGAGACGCAGGGTTTTCATAACCCGAACCTATAGTCCCATAAGACCAAAATTCGGAGGCAAACCGACGCTCGTATTAAAGATAGTTAACAAAATGTTTCACCAAATAAGCTCAATTTATTCCCAGTCGTAGTTTCACTCTTGAATTTTCATAGAAAAAAATTCTTCCGCCGCGTCGACGCCGACTCTCTCGACGGCGAAGAGTAAATCGCCCACTATTTCATCATGTCTGCGATCGCCCCAACCAGCTCTCATTTCAAACTCACGCCCGATCAACTCGAAGCTTACCACCGCGACGGCTTCCTGTTAGTTGAGAACGTTTTCCCTCAAACAGAACTCGATACGATCAACCGTGAGATTGAGAGACTTCGCACCGAAAAGGCGGATGACGGCACCAATCAGAGCGATGTGGTGCTACGCCTCGGTTTGAAGTCTGAACTCACCCGAAACGTTTGCCGCGATGAGCGCATCCTGTCGCTAATCGAAGACATCGTGAAGCCCGGGATCGCGATCTACTCGGCCAAACTCTTTGAGAAGAACCCCCACGATACTCAAATCTGCCACTGGCATCAGGACGACGCCTACTATACGCAACATTCAGAATGCGATTGCCGCATGTCGGCTTGGATTCCCTTGCAGGAATGCGACGAGAACAACGGCTGTGTCTGGGTCGTGCCCGGCAGTCACAAGCTCGGTCAGAAACCAGCTAATATGATCGGCGACGACACTGGTCACTGCGAACTCGCCTTCGCTCACGGCACATCCGATCTCGATGGCGCTGTGCCCGTGCCCATGAAAGCCGGCACCGTCCTCCTCTTCCACGCCCTCACCGCCCATCGTTCCCTCGGCAACCACTCCGCCCGCCCTCGTCGCTCCTTCATTATCAGCTATCAGGATGCCGTCACCAAACGAGGAAACAAGGACCAGCACACGATTCTGAGAGCAGCTGAGTAGGATCAGCTTTCGGCTGAGGAGTTGCCCGCTTGCTTGACGCACCGGTGGGTGCGTTTACGAATTTTCATTCGCATGAAGCATTCTACGCACGTTGAAAACCCGGACGTTATCCTAATCGGCAGTGGCATTATGTCCGCCAATCTCGGCGCGATGCTCAAGCGTCTCGATCCCAAGATCAGTATTCAGGTTTACGAGGTCACCGATGAGCTCGCGCAAGAAGCCTCCCATGGCTGGAACAACGCTGGCACTGGCCACGCGGGAATCTGCGAAATCAGCTACACTCCTAATCGCGGACCCGATGGTGAAGTCGATGTGTCTCACGCGATCCAAATCTTCGAGCAGTTTGAGCAATCGTTCCAATTTTGGAGTTACGCGGTCGCCGAAGGCATGATCGATAATCCGCGCGACTTCATCAACCCGGTCCCGCACATCAGTTTCGTCCACGGACAGGAACAGGTTGATTTCCTGAAATCGCGTCACGCCGGGATGTCTGCTCACCATTTCTTCAAAGAAATGGAATACTCCACTGATCGCGACAAGATCGCGAGCTGGGCACCCCTCCTCCTCGATCAGCGTGCGGAGATTCCGATCGCTGCGACCAAGATGGACGGCGGCACTGATGTAACTTTTGGAACCATCGCGCGTAAGCTACTCGGCTGGCTCGAACAGCAGGAAGGCTGCGGAATCGCGAGTGGTCATCGCGTGGTCAATATCGAAAAAGAAAACGGACGCTGGAACGTCAGCGCCAAAGATCTCGCGACGGGCGAAGTGCGGCGCAACACCGCGAAGTTCGTCTTTATCGGCGCGGGCGGTGGCAGTCTGCGCCTCCTCCAAAAATCCGGCATCGAAGCAGGCAAAGGCATCGGAGGCTTCCCCATCGGCGGACAATGGCTCGTCTGCGATAATCCCGAGATCGTCTCGCAACATCGGGCCAAGGTTTACGGCCAAGCCCTCGAAGCCGCCCCCACGATGGCCGTGCCGCATCTCGATACGCGCGTGCTCGATGGTAAACGTTCGCTGCTCTTCGGCCCCTTCGCCTCGTGGACGACAAAATTCCTTCATAAAAAGGGGAGCTGGACCGATCTCCCCGGCACGATTCGCCCTCACAATCTCCTCACCCTGCTCAAGATCGGTGCGACGAATATCCCTCTCGTCAGATATCTCGTGCAACAAGGCACTCAAAGCATGCAGGACCGCATGGATGTGCTGCATGTGTTCCACCCCGGGGCAAAAGTCGAAGATTGGAAACTCATCGATGGCGGCATCCGCGTGCAGGCGATTAAGAAAACCGACGGCGAGGCCGGCATCGTGCACTACGGCACAGAAGTCATCACCGATCCGGATAAATCGATTTCCGCCCTCCTCGGGGCATCTCCCGGCGCTTCTGTCTCGGTCAACATCGTGCTCGAAGTCGTGAAGAATTGTTTCTCGCATATCCTCGATACGGACGAAGGTCGCGCCAAAATGAAAGCGATGATCCCCACCTACGATCTCGATTTAAAAGACCCCCAACACGCCGAATTCTTTAAACAAGCGCACGCCGAGGCCCGCCAGACTCTGCAACTCGATTGAGCTGTATTTCATTCGTGTGAATTAGTGTCCATTCGTGGTTAAAAATCTCTCCTCAAGTTTCCCATGCCCAAAATCATCTACACCGCCGCCGTCGATCTCGGCGCCACCAGTGGCCGCGTCATTCTGGGCGCATGGTCGAAAAATAAACTCACGCTCACCGAAGCGCATCGCTTCCCCAATGACTATCGTGAACTCGGCAACAACGCCTACTGGGAAATCGGCACCTTCTGGGCCGAAGTGCAAACCGGCTTGAAGAAGGCCGTGGAGCTGCTCCCACGCGGCGCCAAGCTTTCCTCCGTTGGCGTCGACACCTGGGGTTGCGATCACGTGCTGCTCAACGATCAGGGCCGCCTCGTTTTCCCTCCCCACGCTTATCGCGACGACCGCACTCAGGCTGGCATCAAGGCGCTCAAGAATAGCGGCGCGAGCACGATCTACGCCGCCACGGGTATCCCGAATGTATTTTACAACACGAGCCTCCAGCTCGGCGAGACCATCGCAAATTGCCCCGCGATCACCGACCTCGCGACCCACTGCCTCTTTCTCTCCGACTACCTCAATTATCTGTTGAGCGGCAAGATGGCCAATGAGCTTACTGTCGCGAGCACCTCGCAGCTCCTCGATGTGAAAGCCAACGATTGGTCGCGCACCGCGCTCAATCATTTCTCCATCCCACGGGAATGGTTCTCCAAGCCTAAGCTCTCCGGAGCCAAGCTCGGTCAGGTAAAAAGCTTCCCGGAACTCGCCGGTGTGGAAGTCATCGCCTGTCCCGGACACGACACCGCTTGTGCTTACGACGCGATGCCCGCCGCCGAAGATGGCAACGACATCTTCCTTAGTTCCGGCACCTGGTCGCTCGTCGGTTTCGAGAGTGACAAACCCGTTCTCGGCCCCGCCGCTGAAAAGGCCAATGTTGCCAATGAACGCACGGGCAACGGCGGCTACCGCCCCCTCACCAATGTCGTTGGGCTCTTCCTCCTCGAACAGATCATGTTGGATTTCAAACAGCGGCCGAAGAACGACCGCGAATGGTCCACGCTGATCAAAGCGGCGCAAAAGCTCCCCGAGAGCAATGACCTGCTCAACCTCACGGATCGTGCCTTCACCAGCCCCGATTCGATGAAGACCGCCGTCGATGCTCAGTTGAAGAAGCGGAAGATCAAAGCACCAAAAGATCTCACCGGTTACACCCGCCTCATTTGCGATTCCATCGGCGAAGGCCACGCCAAGTGCATCCGTGCTTTCGAAGGTATGACTAACAAAACCTTCAAGCGCATCCTGATCGTGGGCGGCGGTTCCAAGAATCAACTGCTCTGCCAAGCCACGGCCGATGCCTCTGGTCTACCCGTGGTTTCATTCAGCCTCGAAGGCACCGCCGTTGGCAACATCGCCCGACAGCTGATCGCCCTCAAAGCCGTCAAGGATCTGAAGACCTTCCGCCGCTTACTCTCAGCCGACCTCAAGCAGAAGACCTACTCTCCGCTGTAAGCTGATCGGCCGCTGGGGAAAATAGAGACGTCACATCTACTCCGCGACAATTTGCTGCCGTCCCGGCCGCAAGCAGTATTCGTTTCCGCGCCAAACGAAAGTCCCCATCGTATCCGGCGGTAATTCAATCGTCGCCTCAACGTGCCGACGGTTAAATTTCGCCTTCAACAACACCGCGCCGCGTGGATGTGGGATTTCGGTTTCGATCTGTTTTAATTTTCCCGGTTGAGGCGCGATCCGCACCTGCTTGAACCCCGGTGAAGTCGGCCGCACTCCCGCCACCGTCGCACGTAAATGGAACAGCGGATGGGAGCCCCACGCGTGACAATCGGAACGCCCGATCTTAGGATTTTCCAAAGGCGTCTTCAAATCCAAGTCCACCAAGTCTCGCCATGTATCGAGCGCAGGGAGAATTAAATCAGCCCTACCCATCTTACCCAGAGCTTCGAAAACATAGTGCTGAAAATAGATGGTCGCACGGTGCAGATCTGGAGGCGCCGTTTCGCCAAACCATTTTCTTAACGCGGGAGCCCGTAGACCCGCACAGACCGCCAACGCTTGCGCGTGTTGACTGAAACTCTCCACCGATTCGTCGTCCGCCCACAGCCCACGCGCCTTTGACCAAAAAGTGCTTTTGATCGCACGCTCTAGATCCGCCGCTTTGGAGCGCCAGCGTTCAGCCAACTCGGCATTTCCAATCCAATGCTCCAAGTCCGCCGCACATTGCAACGTCCGCAGGAAATGCAGATTCACCAACGACGACCGAAGACCTTCTCGCACCCCTGGCGCCCAGCCGGGAGACCAAGCAGGCACCCAATCGACAAACAACCATCCCGGCGGACAAAGCAGTAAACCCGACTCATCCGTTTCCGCACCCAACGCATCCATCAACGCCCGCATCCCCGGCAAGCGTTGTTGCAACCACACCGGATCATCCCGCCAGAGCGCATAGTCGTGCAGCATCCACGGCCAAATCATCGCAAACGTTGCGCTCTCCTGCCGAGAACTGGACGGATAATGCATCCGCGGAAATCCACCCGCGCCTCGCGACCAGTCAAATAGCTCCATCCCGCGCCTCGCCAAACGATCGTCACCCGACAGGACATGATTGATCAACATCTGCACCCGCGTATCGGCCACATACATCAACTGCTCATAATACGGGCAATCCACATACACCTCGTGCATACACGCGGCGAGTCCCCGCTTCGCCATGCGTTGAATCGGCGCCAAAGTCGCATCGTCGGCCGTAAACTCTGTCTGCAATTTCAACGGGTAGCCGGTGCGCTCCACCGCCAGGGTGCGCAACACCAGCGGCTCATCACCGACCTTCACATCGATTCGCCAATACCGACCCGACCGCCACCACGGCGCGCCCAACCAACGACGTTTGCCATCGAGCTTCCACTCGTCGCCAAATCCATAAAACCATTTTCCTGCGACTTCATCACGAGCCCCTTTCGGCCCTGTCGTGTTTCCCGTTTCATAGAGCGACTCCGCCCATTGCCAATGCACCTGCGCACCCTGTCCTCCCGAAACCTCCAATTGCGGATAGCCGCAAAGATAATCATCCGTATCGATCAACAACGTCGCCGCATAGCCTGGCGGCAACCGAAGAGCTTTACCGTCAGTCAGCAGTTGATTCCAGCCCGCTACTTCGTCCGGCTCCGCTTCGGCTCCAAATTGAATTTTATCATCCGTCGCAAAATCCGGACGCACCGCTCGCACGCATCCCCCCTGCCACAGATCGTGGCGCTGTTCTGGGAGAGCCGCTGGTTGCAACGCCCACCCCGGAGCGATTCCCCCGCACTCTTGAGTTTGCACCGCATCGCGCACCACTACCGGCTTGGTCCACTTCGCCGCCGATTCCGCCAACTTCGCCCAATCGATCCGCGCCCCCGCGCCGATCACATGATAAAATCCCTGTAACGGCGGTGCCCAATTCACGCCATCTAAACGCACTGCTCTCCACCGCGCTTGCCCGGTCGTGAAACGTTCCGCATTTCGCCCCACTCCCGCGCAAGCAAACCCACCCCGCCAAGTCGCGCGACCCATCGGCGCCACTGGCGGACGCGCCCACCACACCAACGCTTCGAGTCGATGAGCACCCGGTTTTAATTTAATTTCGTAAGCGCTAAACGACCAGCAATGCACATCGCCCGTATCGGGACCCCGCGCGATCAGCGCACCATCCAACGCCAAGGCAAAACACAGATCAGCGCTCACCTGCAGTGTCACAGTCTCCGTCTTTGCCGATTTAAAATTCAACCGAAACAGCACCAACCCTACGTCATCGGACTTCAGCTCCGAGTGCCACAACCACGCCGCCTCATCGAGCGGATAACGCGGCCCCATATTCGGCGTCCGCTGCACCGCCGTCACCGGCGAAACAGCCATTCGACGACAAACCTTATCTCCAGCAAATGGGGCAAAAAGCATGCCCGTATAGTTATCCTAAATCCCAACCGAGCGAGCGCATTTACGACTACTCCTTCGTCTCTGACTTAGCATCGCGTTGCGCTTCGGCTTTTTTATGCGCCATACGTTTTTGGCGCAGTTTCAGTAATGCTGCGGCACCTAGCGCCCCCAAGGAAAACGTGCTAGGCGCACCGCCACCTCCTCCGCCAGATGTTCCGCTAGAGACTACCGGTGCACTAGCTGTTGGCGTGGTGGTTGGAGTCGGGGTAGGTGTTGTCGTCGTCGTGTCTGCAGCGGAGGAAAAGAGCCCAAGATCAGGGCGCCCACCAAAACGATTACTGAAAGCCGGGAGCACGTAATCCATCTCACCGCTACTGACCCCGAACCAAGTGAGTAAGTCGCGGGCATATTCATCCACGGCCACTCCGGGAATGAGACGGCCCTGACCCGTATCGATTGCCGCGAGATTCTGAAAGTCGGGGTAATAACCGTTGGTCGCATCACCGTAAACTTTTCCACCGCCGACCGCGCCGCCCATGACCAGATGATTACCACCCCACGCATGATCGGAGCCGTTACCATTTGAAGTGAGCGTGCGGCCAAAGTCCGAGGCGGTAAACAAAGTGGCCTTGTCCGCCATACCGATCTCGTTGAGCGCATCGGAGAAGAAACCCACTCCTTCACTCACGCCACGCAACATCCCGAGTTGATTATTGAGAACTTCGTCGTGGTGATCCCAGCCGCCCACTTGCACAAAGAAGATCTGGCGTTTCGCGCCAAGGTTCCCGTTGGCTGCAATGATCTTCGCAACCATGGCCAGACTACTCGCGAGGGAATTACCTTCTGGGATAACCGTGTTCAGTTCGACGCCACTGAGCGCCGAGGAAAATTCGTAATACGAGTCCACCGCTTCGCGCGTGCTATCAGCGTAGGTCTCTTCGAAGAGATTACGGAAGGTCTGATCCACGACGCTATTCACCCCCGAGGTGCGCACATCAGTGAGATTGTTCACCGCATTTGGATCAAAACCAGTCAGAGCTGTTGCCCCGGAAGAACCGACGGAGTAAGTGAACGCTTGTTCACCGGTAAGAAACACACTCTGGCCAGCCAGAGAAATATTCATCGATACCAGACTCGGATCGTTCAGCGACTTCATGATGTCGGCCGCGCGACCACCCCAACCAATGGAGGTGCGTTGATCCGGGATGCAGGTCTGCCACTGCTTGATCTGATCGGAATGCGAATAAAGTGAAACCGGCAAATAGCGCTGAGCCTGATAATCCGTCAATGTCATTGGGCGGATCAACGAGCCGACGTTGGATACAAAAGCGAGATTACCAGCAGTGAAGAGATCACGCACTTCCGTCATCGAAGGATGAATACCCAAGGTGCGGCCACCCATATTTTCCGGGGTAATCTGGAGCAAGGTATCCTTTCCTAACGCTAGATTGCCGCGGGCCTTGGCATAGGCCTCGTATTCTCCACTGGTGGTGGGCACAAGCATGTTGAAAGAATCATTTCCCCCGGCAAGAAAGAGACAGACCAGTGCACGATAGTCATTGCTGGCGGAAGCTGATTGAGCAGCCAAAGAGTTTGCCAACCTCAACGTCAGCAACGTCGAAAACAACGCCGCGGAGCCGACACCAGCACAACTGGCCTGACCGAGAAATTCTCGGCGACTAATCGAATGGGAACCAGATGATGAGCTCATGAATGAAGGTTTATTTAAGCACGGCGTAATCCGGCGATACGGCGATCAAGTAGATCGCCAGTCGGGCTTTAGTGAGTCCAAGCGTATCACCGGAAGGAATCATGCGATTCGTAATACTATCGATGGCCGTGATGACCTTGGCTCGGGTTTCCGAACTGAGTGTGCCGTGGGTGAGCAGCAAATCGATATTGTCCACCAGAACTTCTGAGTTGTTACCCAGAGCAGCTTGTGGAGACAGATCGAGACTGAAACTGCCGACCCTCGAAAAATAGATCAGAGAGTAGACGTTATTGGGGATCGTGATGCCGAAGACAGTATTTAAAATCTGAAACTCAGGGCCTACCAAACCGGCATCTCCGATTGCGCCTGGCGGCTGGTAATCTGGAAAATAGAAATTGAAGACCGAAGGAGCCGAAAGTGGAAATTGTCCCAGCGTGGCGCTACTTATCGATCCCAAATTATAGCCCGGTAGAATGGCGGTAGGATTAAAACGGAAGGCGCGTAGCAGATGTGTGACACGGAGAAAAGGTTCGCGAAGTTTACCGTGCTCCGGGTCCGTCAGAAATGCAGCGCTGCGCGCTTCTGGGTCGAGCAGGATGGCCTTAATCACCGCCAACATGTCCCCGCGCTGGCCTTGACCGTTATTCGCAAACGCAGCCGCGACACGACCGACGTAACCATTGGAAGGATTCGAAGTCACGAGGCGCTGGATAAGCAGACGCCCGATGAAGGGCCCCGTGTTGGGATGCTCAACGAGGTTGGAGATGGCATCGTTGACATCCTCGAGACCGGTCTGACCGGCGGGGATCACCGTTTTGCGCGCACCGGGATAGCTAAGCAGCGTCTTCACGCCCGTGTCATGCTGAGGTTCCCACATCTTCATCGGTTGGGTGTAATTCTGGGCTACTCGAGGAAAATCCAGGCGACCAGCCCCCGTGCCTACCGCATTCGGATTATTGTCCTCATCCGTAAATCCAGTGAACACGCGGGCAAACTCAGTGATCTGATCGTTGGTATAGGTTTCTGTGGCGCGACCATTGACCACGGATTGATAGGTGCCGTCCTGATTGAGTAGATAGAGCCCAATCGTGAATAGCTGCATCACCTCACGGGCATAGTTCTCATCAGCGCGGGTGCCCGATTCCAAATTGGCCTTTCGGTTTTTATAGTGCGTGAGAAAGCGCCCCATCATGGGATGCTGCGTCACTTTGAACAATAACTGGTGGAAGTTGCCGAAGCAGTTTTCCAGCAACATATCATAATAGCTGCTGGAGCCCTCTCTCGCACTGCTGATCGAGGCCGTGTTGTCGGAAATGACGAAAATCTGGCTCAACGCATAAGCCACCCTCTGCCGGAGTTGGTCGCTTCCAGAAAGCATGACCCAATTACGATACCGGCGATTTTGGCCATTATTGATTCTTTCGAACTCATTATTAGCAAATGCAGCCACCGCCAGCGGAGCCGCCAGTGTGGGCTCCTTGGCCGCTTCGAGATCGATCCACGCATTATAGTCGTAACCCAGATTACGTAACTCGGTAATCGCTTCCGGCGATGGGCCAAAAGTCGCTTGCGCAAGAAACCGCGAGGCTTGTGCATCGAGACTCAACGTGGTGTCAGGCTGCACCGTCTGTGCAGACATCAGTGTCAGCACGAATAAGGCGTAAAAGACTAGGCGCAGAAACCTGGACATAACATAGAAGACGCTCCAGTTAGTCTATGAGTTACATTAATCACACCAGCGGTCTCACGAAGTCCAAAGCTTCGCCCACAAACACGTCCCCGTCCGGGCATTGGTTTTGGAACATACCGCGCTGCCATCCGAAATCGCCGAGCGAGGTATTGTAGCTTTCAAACTCCACAAACTGCGCAGGTGTTTCTCGCACCGCATCGAAGATTTCTTTCCAGGGCATCATCCCCACTCCGGGCACGCCGCGATCATTTTCACAGGCGTGCAGTGCCATCAGACGCGAGCCCACGGTGCGCACTTCGGCGGGGATATCGCGCACTTCTGTCGCGAGGTGATAGGTATCGATCGCAATCTTCAGGTGTTGGTGGTCAGCCATCTCGACCAGCTTCAAAGCCTGCGTAGGGGTGTTCACCATGTGTGTGCGGAACCGACTCATCGGCTCAATGCCCAATTGCACCCCAGCCTGCTGCGCGTATTCGGCGAGACCGTGTAGCCCCTCTGCCGTGCGGGCGTATTCATCAGCCGGCGGACGACGCCGTAACGAAACTCCGGGACGCCCATAGATCGCACCCGAATACGTGCTCGCTCCCATCGCCACCGCGAGATCGATCTGCTGCCGGTGCCAATCATACGCGCGCTGACGATGCTCAGGCTCATCGCCCGAAAGATCCGCATTGTCCGGCCATTGACCACCCGGACCAATCACAATCCCCATGCCTTCATCTGCAGCAGCTTGTTTGGTGATCGCGGCATCGAACTTCACATCATCGCCAATCGAGATTTCCAGCAGGTCGATGCCCAATCCCTTCGCGCGAGCAAAGAGCCCGACTTCAGAATCTGCCCAACAATCTGTCCAAAGATAAATGTGCGCCGCGTATTTCATTACCACCAATTACGCAGGCGAAATGGGGATAAGAAAACATCAAATCTCCGCAAGGAACTGATTAACCACAAAGCTCGCGAAGAACACTAAGCTCTACAGAGGAGATCCAATCCAAAAACCTTACTCTTCGTGCCAAGCCACCCGATCCATCAGATCATCGCGCGTTGATTGCGAAACGGGTAGCCCCTCCTGCGGCCAACCGAGGTAAATCAATCCCATCATCCGATGTGTTTCATCCAACCCTAACCAGCGCGCAAATTCCGCACTACCCGCAACCGGGGGTGAACTCCAGTAAGTCCCCAAGCCCTGCTCGTGCGCGGACAACATCAAGTTCTGCACGGCGCACGACACTGCCGCGATTTCTTCCCATTCTGGCACCTTGCCACCCGGCAAGACATGCGCTCCCAGCGCGATCACAACTGGAGCATGTTGCGGATTCGCCGACAACATAGCTCGCTTCGAATCGATGCGTTTATCAACGGGCGTGATCTCATCATAGATTGACTGTAGCCCCTCGCCCAATCGCGTTCGGGCGGCCAACGAAGCAAACACCTGAAATCGCCACGGTTGATTCCGCGCATGGGTCGGCGCCCAATGCGCATCCTCCAATAACGACAGGACTAGCTCGCGCGACACCTCGCGCAGCGAATCCATGGTCATCGGTTTGATCGAGCGGCGGGTTCTATAGATCGACATGATAGCAAAACTTCAAAGAGGTTAGTCTCAAGAATTCGCTATTCTCACTTCACATCAATCGCGAAGCGCAAGCTCAGCATAAAAACAAAAACCGCCGGAGCGTAAGACGCATCCGGCGGTTTTGATTAAGAGTCAAACTAAGCGGTCCTCCTTCGCGTAAAGCTTCGGAGGGCTGTTAATTCCAATGGAATTAACGCAGGAACGCTTCGTGCAGGCCGCCGTCGACGGTGATCACTTGACCGGTGGTCTTGCTGAGACGTTGGCTCACGAGGAGGAAATACGCCTCGGCTTGGTCGGCCGGAGTGATTGGCGCCTTGGTGAGCGTGCGATCAGCATAGAACTGCGCGAGCTTCGTGGTGAGGGATTCAGTTTCCTCATCCTCGGTGTAATCGATATTGTATTTCGCGAGCGAACCGATGACACGGTCGCGTGGGAACATCGCAGAACCCTTCACAACGGTCGCAGGAGCGACACCGTTCACGCGCACAGTCGGCGCGAGTTCGATGGCGAGTTCGCGCACGAGGTGATTCGCAGCGGCTTTCGACGTATCGTAAGCGATGGAGCCCTTCTTCGCGACAACCGCGTTGGCCGAGGTCGTGAGAACGAGCTGTCCTTGGAGGCCTTGCTCTTTCCAGGTCGTCGCCGCTTCGTCGCCGACGATGTAGCTACCGGTAACATTCACGCCAAAGGTGAACGCCCACTTATCATCAGGGATGTGGCCGGACGTATCGCTTGGCCAGAAGACACCAGCGGTCACCACGATCGAATCGAAGCCACCGTAAGCGAGCGCGACTTGATCGAGCATCGCACGGACGCTTGCGCGATCCGTGATGTTCGCAGCGAGTCCAATTGCAGGACCGCATCCGGAAATGCCGCTACCGGCGACACCGATACCTTGTCCGAGCACGTCGGTGATTTCCTTGGCGGTCGCTTCAGCGGTTTCGAGTTTCATATCAACGCAAACGATGTTCGCGCCTTCTTTCGAAATGCGATGAGCGGTTTCCTTGCCGATGCCGGAACCAGCACCCACGACGATAATCGTTTGGCGAGCGAGCTCGTCTTCAGCCGGCATGCGCTTGAGTTTCGCTTCTTCGAGCAGCCAGTATTCGATGTCGAACGCTTCCTGCTGTGGCAGGGAAATGTAGGTATCGATCGCTTCGGCTCCACGCATCACTTCGACGGCGCAGTTGTAGAACTCAGCGGTCACGCGTGACTCGGACTTGCTCTTGCCCCAAGCGATCATGCCCAGACCCGGAATCAACACGACGGTCGGATTCCGATCGCGCATCGCCGGAGAGGTGTCGCGCTTACACTTGTTGTAATAATCTTCGTAGTCCTTGCGGTATTGCTCGATACCCGAAGCGATCTTCGTCTTGAGGGCGGCGAGATCTTCCTTCTGCGGATTCCAATCAACCAAGAGTGGCTTGATCTTGGTGCGGAGGAAATGATCCGGGCAACTCGTGCCGAGTTCAGCGAGACGAGTAGCGTCGTTCGAATTAACGAAGCGCAGGATCTTCTCGTCGTCCTGCACGGTGCCGATGAAACGCTTCTGTTGAGAAACTTGACCGCGGAGCCATGGCAGAATCGCCGCGAAATGAGCCTTACGCGTAGCTTCGTCGAGAGACTCGCATTTCGCACCACCGAAGGCAGCTGCGTCGCCACCCTTGGCTTCGTATTTAGCCTCGATGAACTCGCTGGCCTTCTCGATGCAATCGAGCGTGTAAAGGTAGCAGTTCTTCTCGTTTTCATCCCAAGAGATGAAGCCGTGCTGGCCCATCATGATGGACTTCACATTGGCGTCTTTCTGGCAGATATCCTGCATCGCGAGACCGAGTTCGAAGCCGGGGCGCATCCAAGGCACGTAGCCCATTTCGCCACCGAAGATTTCTTGCGTGAGCTTTTCGCAGTTCTGCGAAGCAGCGATCGCGATGATCGCATTCGGATGCATGTGATCGACATACTGCGCGGGAATGAAGCTATGCAAAGGCGTGTCGATCGAGGAAGGACGTGGGTTTAAGTTGAACGTCGCGTGGCTGGCCATCGCTACCATCTCGTCTTCAGCCGCCGTCTTGAGTCCCTTGTCGGCACGACCGAGGTAAAGCTTCTGCATGCCCAAGAGCTTGCTCTGATAAAGTGACGAGAAGTTCGCGCGTTTGCTGGTGCGCAGATCGCCGCCGGAACCTTTGACCCACAGCACTTCGACTTCTTCGCCGGTGAGAGGATCGGTCTCCATCAACTTGTTGGAAGTGTTACCACCGCCGGTGTTGGTGATGCGTTGGTCTTGGCCCAATAGATTGGAGCGATAAACGAGCTTCTCTACTTGATCGAGCGACTCGGCTTTGGCGTCATCCCAAAGATTGTTAACGTATTTGTAGTCTTTCATGATTTATAAAAAGTGGGTGGTTCGATTAGGTCGCGCGGCGCATTCAGAGACCGAGCATCTTGCGACGATAGTGTTCATCCGGACGGCCTTCGATTCGCTTCATCGCCGCAGGTGTCATGAAGCGAGGAGTGCCGACAGTGCTCGCTCCGATATAAACTTCAGCGGCTTTAACCGCCATCAAGGTCGCCGCCATCACCGCGGCAGGTGAAGCGCCGAGCGCGATCATGCCGTGGTTCTCAAGCAGGATCACACGAGGAGGTCGCGCGACGCGTTTCACGTAAGCCGTCACCGCTTTGCGGATCGCTTGAGCGAGTTTGAGACCGGGATCGATATACGGCACGACGACAAATTCCGCGCCGCAGCACACGATCTCATCGGGACAAATCCGTTTCGTCGCAAAGACCTTCGTGTGATTGGTCGCCACGATACTGTTGATCGCAATCGGATGCGTATGGCCGACGAAATTCACACCGGGCAACGTCAAGAGCCACGCGTGAAACATCGCTTCGACGGACGGCTTCTTTGACTTCGTGCTCACGCGCGACGCGAGCAGCGCATCGTCGACTTCCGCATCGGTCATCTTACCGGCATCGAGCGTTGGCAGCAGTCCATCGAATCGGCACTTGGCCACCTGACCCGCCTGCAACGTGCTCAGACTAGATCCGCTCGCTTTCACGATAAACGTATCGTCGGAGATTCGCGCGGAAGTGTTGCCCTCTCCTAATATCGCCAACTTGCGCTCTTCGCGACCGAGTTGATGCGAGAGATCGAGGAGTTGTTTGAGGATCGAGGCTGCCATGGATAAAACCTCAATAATTGATAGATTTTGATAGATTTCGATCAAAAACTACCAACATTCTCTACCCACTCTACAAGAGTATGTTATCAACCATTCTGACCTCATTTATCCACACCGAGATCGCCAATAAACACTTGCCCGGCTCCACATCGCGGACCGGCTGCATCGTCTCGCGATTGACCAGCGACACGTAAATCACACGCACCAGTCGGTATTCGCCCAAGATATGCGTGACCTCGGCCATCAGGCGATCAGGACTGCGCACCCCACTCGCCACCATCTCGGATGCCTTCGTCAGCGAGCGGCTGATCGACAGCGCTTCCTTGCGCTGATTATCCGTGAATCTCCGAGCATTGGTATCAAACGCCATTCCCTCGGCATCGCGCACCGTCGGCACCACCACGACCTCCGCATCAAAATCCAAATCCGCGATCATCTTGCGCACTACCGCGACACGTTGCGCGGTTTTTTGGCCAAAATAAACCGATTGCGGTCGCACGATATTCAGTAACTTCGCAATCAACGTCACCACCCCGCGAAAATGCGTCGGCCGGGATATACCACACAGCGGCTTACTCAAACGCTCCTCCTCGACGTAGGTCGAAAAACCCTTAGGGAAAAACACTTCGGGCTTGGTCGCTAACACCACCGTCGCGCCTGCTTGTTCACACAACTCGCAGTCGGCCTCATGCGATTCTGGATAATCGCTGACGATTTCATTGGGCGCGTATTGGAGAGGGTTGACCATCAAAACCACGACCACGACATCGGCCTGCTCCTTGGCGGCCTTGATCAGAGCCTCCTGCCCCGCATGCAGCGCCCCCATCGTCGGCACCAACGCCACCCGTTTATTTGCCGCACGCCACCCAGCGGCCTGCTGTTTCATTTCTGGGATCGTTTCGATAATTTGCATAGGGGATAATCGTTTCTACTAACGTCGTGCTTGAACTAACCCCATCCCGACGGTTTGTTCAAGTATTACGCATCGTCTCAGCTGGCCTGACGACGAAACCTTCACTGCCCCAACAGGCGACGAAGGCAAAATCAGCACCCTCACCTTTTATTCCCATGATCAAGATCAACGAAAACTACACCAAGCTTAAGGCCTCCTATCTCTTTGCCGACATCGCCAAGCGCGTGAACGCCTTCATCGAGGCCAATCCCGACAAGCCGGTCATCAAGCTCGGCATCGGCGATGTCACCGAACCTCTCCCCCCCGCTTGTATCGCCGCTCTTCATGCCGCGACCGATGAGATGGCAGATCGCGCAACCTTCAAAGGTTACGGCCCTGAACAGGGCTACGGTTTTCTGCGCGACGCGATCGCTGCGAATGATTACGCCGCCCGTGGCTGCAGCATCGCGGCCGACGAGATATTCGTTTCCGATGGCTCCAAGTGCGATTGCGCCAACATTCAGGAGATCTTCGCCGAGAATACCACCCTCTCGATCCCCGATCCCGTTTATCCCGTTTATATCGATACCAACGTCATGGCTGGCCGCACCGGCTCCAATGTTGAAGGACGCTACCAAGGCATCACCTATCTCGATAGCACACCGGAGAATGATTACATCCCTTCGATTCCCGCAGGCGCGAGTGATCTGATCTACCTCTGCTTCCCGAACAATCCGACCGGTGCTGTCGCCACCAAGGCGCAACTCGCCGAGTGGGTCGCCTACGCGAAGAAGAACAAAGCGATCATCCTCTTCGATTCCGCGTATGAAGCCTTCATTCGCGATCCCGAAATCCCCCATTCGATCTACGAGATCGAAGGCGCTGACGAAGTCGCCATCGAGTTCCGCAGCTTTTCCAAGATCGCCGGATTCACCGGCACCCGTTGCGCCTACACCGTCGTGCCGAAGGCGCTCAAGGCCTACGATACCGCTGGTAAAGAGCACTCCGTTCACGCGCTCTGGAATCGTCGCCACACCACGAAGTTCAACGGTGTCTCCTATCCGATTCAGAAAGCCGCCGCCGCCATCTTCACCGATGAAGGCAAGGCGCAGACCAAGGCGCTCACCGATTTCTACCTGGAAAACGCGAAGCTGATCCGCGAGTCCATCACTGCCCTCGGCTATTCATGCATCGGCGGTGACAACGCGCCTTACATCTGGATCAACACCGGCACCGATTCATGGGCCTTCTTCGACAAGCTTCTTAACGAAGCCCAAGTCGTCTGCACCCCCGGAGCCGGCTTCGGCACTTGTGGTGAAGGTCACGTGCGCATCAGCGCGTTCAACTCCCGCGCCAACGTCGAGACCGCCCTCAAGCGAATCGCCGTAGCGATGAAGAAGTAAGTCTTCAAAAAACACTCCAATCTCAAAGCCCTCCCAAGCCTCGCGCAACGGAGGGCTTTTTCGTGAGTAGACAGATTGGAATTATTAAATGTGGACGAAGCGCGGGAGCGCGGAGATGGCACTCTGCTGTCCAGCAGAGTGCCCTGGAGCAGAGCGGAAGGGTGACTGACAAGGGTGCCCTTTAGGGCGGTGGAAAGAACAACTCAGATTAGGATGCCGGCCTTCACCCAGCCCATGGTCAGCAAGCAAGGATAGTTTTATATGGAACTCAGGAAAGCTGGAACAAAATACCAAGCACAGACAAAGAAACGAATTGTCATTGCGAGACCGCCCAAGCGGTCGTGGCAATCCACGAGCACTGACAATCAGTCATAACGAGTAATCGTGGATGGCCACGTCGTTACACTCCTCGCCATCACAGAAAGTATAGCACTCTTCTTCAAAGCTCGGGCGAGGAATAGAGCACTTCGCCGCCGACTGCGATTTCGACGGGCACGAGATACTTTTTCATCGCGGCGAGATCGGGATCGATGCCCAAGCCGGGTGCGTTCGGGGCGCTGACTTGACCATTGGCATCGCGCTTCAGGTGATTGCTCGTCATTTCCACGGCGAGCGCTTTCGGCTCAACAGGGTATTCGCATATCACATCTTTTTCGAGACCGGCAAAAGGTTGAAGCGATGCACTCAAGGCGAGGTGCGAAGTGAAGGTGTGATTCACAAACGTAACGCCGCTCGCGGCGGCATCATCCGCGGCTTCCTTCGCCACGCTGATTCCACCGATGCGACCACAATCGATTTGGATATAACCCACGCCGCCGTGCTGCATCATTTGACGGGCCATCCAGATATTGTGACTGCCTTCGCCACCGGCGAGTTTCACGTCACCCGACTTTTCAGACAGTTCGCGATACGCATCAAGCGCACCGGAAACAAACGGCTCTTCTAACCACAGTGCGCGTGTCTCTTGCAACGCGGGAAGTGCTTGTAAGGCGCGTGCGACATCCGCCACCCAGACCGTGCCTGCATCGACAAGTAGATGGCCGTCCTCGCCCAAGCCTTCGCGTGCAGCGATGAGCTGATCGCGATCCATCTCCGGCGTGCCGCGACCAAAAGGCCCCCAGCCAAACTTCACCGCTTGATAACTATCAGCGCGAGCAGATCGGCCTTTCTCTAAAGTGGCCGCCGGCGTATCGCCAAAGAGCACCGAGGCATACGGCGTTTTCGGATACGCGCGGGAGTAGCCGAGCAATTCGTAAACGGGTTGTTCTAATCGTTTTCCGAGCAAGTCCCACAACGCGATATCAATGCCGGACAACGTGTGCTCGGCCTGCAGGAGATCGATGCTGTTTTCGCGAACCAGATTCCCGATGCGCGTGATATCGGCGACGCTATCGATACGTTGCCCCAACACGGAATCGCGGACGGGCTTACAGGCGGAGTGTGATCGCGGACACATCCATGCCGCAATCGACGGCAACGGCGCAGCTTCGCATTCGCCCCATCCTTCGAAATCACCGGCGCGCACCCGCACCATCAAGGCATCCTGACTGCCATCGCCCACATCCAACACCTCAGGCATCGATAAATAAAAGAAATCTACAGAATCAATTTTCATTGTGCCCACTCCTCCACTTTTCCGATTACTACCGCGTGCTGACCCTGCGTCACCGGAGCGATAAACCATTGAGAAATAATCACGCCATCCACTTGAGCGAGAATCGCATGAGGCTCGCTATCGATGTGCTCGAAACTATGCAGGTAAGCCACGATCTCTCCTTTGGTCACCGTATCTCCGCAATTCCTCACCGGCTCGAAATGTCCCGAAAAAGGAGCCACACAAAAGCAGTCGCGATCCACCATCGCCACGCGTTGTTGTGTGCCATCGGCATGTGATCCGATCGGCTCGATCTCACCCTTGAGAAACCCGTGGTGAATCGCCGCGGCGCGCACGCCTTGGCGCGCAAAACGAACCCCGTCCGAATTCACCGAGCTCGCCCAACCCAGTTCGGTTCCGACCGTGATTTTACCCAAACGCTCAGCCTCCGAAGTCAGCAGACCGGGCGTCTCATTCTGATACGTCATCACGAGCGGCGTGCCAAACCAGCGAGCCGTTTCTTCGATCTGCCGGGTTTGCTCAACAGCATCGACTGGATGGTAGCTGGCACAAAGTGCGAAACGATTAAACCCACCGGAGTGCAAATCGAGCACCACATTCACGCGCGGCCAGATCTGTTCGCGAACAAATGCCGCGATGCGATGCGTAATCCCCGCCAGTGCCGACTCGCGACCCGCTCCATCGACAAAGGCTCGATTCAGGTTCACTCGATCCTCAGTCATGCTCTCGCGCGTGCCCTGTTTGAATGCCGGTGGGTTCAGCACGGGGATCAAGATGATGCGTCCGCGCACATCCTCGATTTTGATTTCGCGCAACAGATGCTTCAGTGCGACGGGGCCCTCAAATTCATTCCCATGCGTCGATCCAAATGCGACTAAACCTTTCCCCTCTTCTACCTCCGGCCCCACCCAAATGGTGAGCGGCATCAAGTGATCGCCCCAGATACTATCGTGTTCGAGCGCCAACCAATAATCACGTCGGCCAGGAGAATCCAAATTGAGTGCTTCAGGTCGGACAATCGTTCTATTCATAATCAGCGGGGGATAAAATCAGCGAAGAAAGTAACAGCTAAAACAAGCGCGATGGCCCGCGAGAACACAAGTCAACTACGTCTGCTTGGACGGCGATCAGTGAGCAACGATTTCATAGATCACTTCAAAGCGACTCTTCGCTCCGCGCTGTCGCAGTAAGATCGCATCAGCAAAATCATTAGGTTCACCGGCTACCGCCTGCTGGCTTCTCCACGCGGGAGATTGATACGTGATCAACTCGTCACACGCAGTCATCACATGCGCAATGACACTCCGCCCTTTGCGCTTCCACTTCGCTTGCCAATCGCCTTTCACTTTACCTGCTGTCATGAAATTGCGCAGCGGATAGTAGGAATGCTCCTGATAAACGCCTCGTTTCCGCGGACGCATAGTCGGATCGAGCGAAAACGAAACAGGTCGAATACCTTTCGATGGCGGGCGGTAGAAATCCTGACTACCCACTGGAGTAAAAAAGGTCTGCTCTTCTTTTCTGCCGCCCAACAGAGCCGGAATCTCAGCCGGAACATTCACGCGCAGATTGTAATCATGGATCTTGCCACCCGCGACCTCGAACTCGTCGATCAGAATAGGCAGGCCATCGGGTTTACACTTAAGCGTCACCTTACGGCGTAGCACCACGCCACTCTCTAACTGTGTCTGTATTGCGACGACTCGTTCTTTGCCTTGATCGCTAAATTCCAGCAACTCACTCGAACCCACCGCTCGTGAATTTTGACCATCAACCGTGACTGTGAAATGCGCGGGAGTGGAAGTGGCCCATTTCTTCCCGGGATGATCCCACAAATAGCCGAGATCGGGAAACACATCCCATCCGCCGACAAACAGCTGCAGGTTCAGCGCATCGTGATGGCGATGGATCACCCTGCCATCTGAGCCCGAAAGATACATCTGAACACGATTAGACCCCGAGCCGATTCCCAGACAGGCCAGCCGTCGATCGGCATAGAATTGATTCAACACTTTACGTTGTGGTCGCGGTGCCTTCGGGGAGAGATCCGTATTGAGAATCGCAAAATCAGAGGGTGCGCTTCGTGGATTAGGCACATCAATACCGCAACGCACTCGCGCGATGTCTGCCGTGCGAATCGGCAGGCGCGAGCTCGAATAAGAATCGTCGAACGGCGGAAACAATCCCACTGGCGTCGATATATCGACCAGTGTCTGCAAGCCCTTCGCGTAAAGACTGTCGTGATAAAGATCGGTGTGACCGCGCAGCATTTCCGGAATCTTCCAGAGCCCCTCTCCAATCGGCTTATGCGCATACACCGGCGCTTCCTTCATCGATCCATCGGGATAGAATTGCCCTTCGATGATCGCGTGGAACCCATCGAGACCCGCCTTGAGTTCCTTCGCGTGATTATAAACCAAACCGAACGCGACTCGGGCCGCTCGCACCGGACCGGCCTTATTTGTGATCGGCGTGTAGGCTTTCACATCGAGATAGAACTCGAGCAGAAAATCCTGCTCGATCCGCACGCGCTCCTTTTCCGGAATCGCTTTCTTGATCAGATCGTAGGCTTGGAAAAGTGAGACGAATGTATCGGCCGTGGCGGCCATCTCCGGCGCGATCCGACTCGATCCCCACAAGCCCGACGCCACCTTCGTGGTCTCCGTCGTAGTATCGCCATGAAAGAAATATCCTGTCTCGCCATGATAAGCAGTAATGCAGGGGTTACGTTTAAACACGGTCGGCAGCGCCTCCGCATTTTCCACCGCATAGCCAGCATCGGCATCCACCGTATCCTGCAAATAGCTATGCAAGGGATAGCCAGGATATACCTCCGCCATTCGCTTTAGAATACTTTGCAGGCTTCGGGCGTATTTCTTCTTACCGCTGATCGCATAGGCCACGCTGAGCGGAGTCGCTTTAGCGAGAGCCCAAGCGAGCTTCATCGCGCGGATGTTACCAGTGAACGATACATGCACCGGTTCACCCGCATAATGCGCCGCGTGTTCCCCTAATCGCCAATCCTTCGACGCGAGCTCTTCCGGTCGGAGATAAAACGTATAGCGCTTCTTGAGTCGCGGTAGCTCCAGCACTCCCTTTTCCGGGTAACGCGAATCAGGAAAAACGTGATCACAGTGCGGACAGGTCAGCCGATCCGGATCGCGCCAGTCCCACTCCCAAAAGTAGAGATTCAAACACTCTCCGGATTTCTTACCGATGCAGTGCGGGCAATAATTACCCCGACAATTCCACGGCCCGAGATCGCTGATAAACGATTCCCAAAACGAAGCCTCCAGATCGACGACTTCATCGGCTTCTTTGAAAATCTGCCTCTGCCATTTCCTCGCGACCGGATGGTTCTTCGCATTTCGTCGCAGACACTTCAGCTGCTCAGCGCGAACCAGCAGTTTCGGTTCGACTGAGGCCTTACCCGCATAGCGTCGCTTCCAGCGCTCGCGTCGGCTCCTTTCACGTTTCTCATCCGGAGTGGGAAAAGCAACGGTGCCACCCCCAGGCTCATGACCAATCCACTGCTTGAATACTTTCAGATTCCGGGCGTTGAGCTGGTTTACCTTTTTCGGCGGCACCGGAATGTAACTCATGAGCTCAGGTTTACTTAGCTAGATTGAGGAAACCAAAATAAATATTTAATAACACTTGACCGACCGGTCGGTTTATGGCTCTTTCATCCACATGCCAGCCACGACCCAATTCGAAACCAAGAAAGAAGCACTGCTCGAAGTAGCAGCGGATCTTTTCTACGAACAGGGATTTAACTGCACCGGCATCAAACAAATCATCGAAGCGGCCGGTATCGCTAAGGGGACCTTTTACTCTCACTACAAATCCAAGGCCGACATCGGCACTGCTTGGCTCGTCCAAAGGCACAGTTACTGGAACGACCTACTGTCCGAATATCTGCGTAAACAGGATCCCTCACCTCGTGGACAGCTCCTCGGTCTTTTTGATTTTCTCAAAGAGTGGATGGAATCTTGCGACAACCGCGGATGCGCCTTCCTCAATTCTCTCTCCGAAATTCCTGACTCTGAGCATTCCATGCGAGAGGTCGTCAGCCTACACCATCGCGAGCTCCGCGACGACATTGGTCTACTCGTAGCCGCTCACTTCACCACCAAAACCTCGAAAGAGAACAAGCACATCACAGACAACCTTTTTGTCGCCATAGTCGGGGCCATCACCGCAACCCAAAGCGTGCGTGCTTCCTGGCCCATCGCTGCCGCCCGTGCCCAACTTGAATCCATCCTCTAGGCGGCGCCCCTTTTTTCGCGCTACACTGACCGACCGGTCGCTTCATTTAAATTCACCTCTCCTCTAACTTCCCAACCAAATTCACAATTATGAAATCTTCCCGCTTAATCCTCCTCGTCATCGCCCTAGTAGTGAGTGCGACCTTTGCATCAGCCAACGTCCCAGAAGCTACGCCCGCCTCTTCCTCAACCATCCATCACCGCACCGTGCAAATCGATGGTGTCGATATCTTCTACCGTGAAGCTGGCTCACCGGATGCTCCCACGATTCTTCTCCTTCACGGGTTCCCCACCTCGTCGCACATGTTCCGCAACCTCATCGCGGACCTGGCCGATGAGTTTCACCTTGTCGCTCCCGACTACCCGGGCTTCGGCAACAGCGAGCAGCCAGCCATGGATGAGTTCGACTACACTTTCGATCATCTCGCAGAGATCGTGGATGAGTTCACCCAGAAGCTCGGGCTCGATCGATACACGATCTACCTGATGGACTATGGAGCACCCGTCGGTTTCCGCCTTGCCACCGCCCATCCGGAACGCGTCGAAGCACTCATTGTGCAAAACGGAAACGCCTATGACGAAGGACTACGCGAATTCTGGGATCCCATCCGCACATATTGGAAGGACCGCACTCCCGAAAACGCCGCCCCGCTGACCAACTTCATCACTCCCGCTGGCGTGGAATGGCAATACACTCACGGTGTCCGTGATCCCAGTGTGATCAGCCCCGACAACTGGAACGTCGATCTGCGCCATCTCACCCGTGCAGGAAACCCCGCGATCCAACTCCAGCTCTTCTACGATTACGGCACCAACCCCGGGCACTACCCCGCTTGGCAAGCCTACTTCCGTGAGCACCAACCCGCTACCCTCCTCGTCTGGGGCGCCAACGACTTCATCTTCCCTTCCGAGGGTGCATTCCCCTACCAGCGGGACCTAGAAACCTTGGAATTTCACCTGCTCGATACAGGCCACTTCGCCCTCGAAGAAGACGGGCCCCTGATCGCCAACCACATCCGCAACTTTCTCCGCACCCACCTCACATCCCGCTAAATCGCGAGGTCACCTGCCACCTCTCAAACACTTATTCACATGAAAAAACGTCTCGGAATCTACCTCTTCAACGGCGCCGAAGTCATCGACTGGGCAGCACCCTTTGGAGTCTTCGCAGTCGCCCGTCGGATGGACCCTGAACTTGATGTCTTCCTCGTTAGCGAATCGTCACAGACAGTCCACGCCACCGGAGACCTCTCAGTGAATCCCCGCTACACCTTAGCAGATCAGCCTCATATGGATGCCTTCCTGATCCCCGGTGGTATCGGCACCCGCGCTGCGCTGCACGATCAACGACTGCACCGTTTCCTCCGCGACCTCCCCGAAGAGACGATCATCTCCAGCGTCTGCACCGGATCTTGGGTGCTCGGACAAGCCGGCCTGCTCGACGGTTTGCCCGCGACCAGTCGTAAAAATGGTGATCCCTCGGAAACCCTGCTCCCGATTGGTCGCCTCGCCCAAATCGCCCCCGCATGCCGGATCGATCGTCACCGCATCGTGGATACAGGCCGTATCATCACGGCTGGTGGCATCACATCAGGGATCGAAATAGGGCTACATCTCCTCAGTCGATTCGGTCACGACGAAGCCTTCGTCAACACCGTGGCTCACATCATGGAATATGACGAGCAATGGGCCCTCACCCGCAACGACATCCTACGGACCACTGCTGCTTAGCCCCTCTATCCAATCTCAACCCTAACCCTAAAACTAATATCATTATGAAACTCAACTGGACCAAGGCCATCATCGCTGGACTCATCGGCACCCTTCTATTCGACCTCCTGGGTCTCCTCATCACCGGACAGTGGTGGGACATCCCAAGCCTCCTCGGCAACAAGCTCGGTGTCGGCCTGGCGGGTGGTGTCATAGGGCACTACGCCAACGGTGCCACCATCGCGATCATCTACGCGGCAATGCGCCCTTCCCTTTTCGGGCCAAACTGGTTCCGCGGAGTGTCGTTCATCACCGCGCAAACCGTCCTCGGCGTGTGGCTCTTCATGCTCCCGCTCTTGGGCGCTGGAATCGCCGGCATCGATGCTAATCCGCTGATGCCCGTCATCACCCTCGCGCGACATCTGCTCTTCGCCGTGCCTCTCATCATCATCCTTCGTCCTCAAGCCGACGAACTCACCGCACCAGCACCCGCTGTCGCTCAATAAACCAACCCTCAACTAATACATAATATGAACCATACACACGAATCCACTCCACTCCTTTACATCAAGCAGGGCTGCCCCTGGTGCCAACAAGCACGCGACGTCCTCGCCGAGCGAAACATCTCCTATCAGGAAGTATCCGTCACCGAAAGCGAAGAAGCCTATGAAGAAATGCAGCGCATTTCCGGGCAAACCTCCGCTCCCGTGCTCAACTGGAACGGCGAAATCCTCGCCGACTTTGGAGCCGACGAGCTGCGACCCTTCCTCGACCAACGTGCAGCAGCAGCCGCGCCTTCATGCGCATGTGAAGTGAGTTAAGCTTCGCATCGAATTAAAACACAACCTGGAGCGCGGATCCATCGCACGTATTGATCCGCGCTCCTTTTATTTTCTCTCATGAGCCAAAAATACCTGCAGCAAATGCTCACCCCCAAGGTGAAGGACGCTCAAGATAAGTTCTTCGGTCGTCATCAAGAACCCGGCCCCGCCATCTCGAACGCTCCCGATGATCTGGGGTCCGAGGAAATCGAGTTTATCACCATGCGTGACTCTTTCTACATGGCGACGACCAACGAAACCGGTTGGCCCTACCTGCAACATCGCGGCGGCTCTGCTGGATTCCTCAAGGTGCTCAGCCCGACACAAATCGGCTTCGCCGATTATCGTGGCAACCGACAACTCCTCTCGACGGGCAATGTCAGTCATGACGATCGTGTCTCTCTCTTCCTGATGGATTATCCCACGCGCAGTCGGCTCAAAATCCTCGGTCGCGCGCGAGTATTCAGCACCACCGATGAACCGGAGCTCGCGTCTCGTCTCACCGAGCCAGCGATGGAAAAGCGCACCGAACGATTCTTCCTGATCGACATCGATTCCTACGATTGGAACTGCACGCAATACATCACCCCACGCTTCACTTCTGGGCAAATCGCCGAAGCCGTGAAGCCGCTCAAGACCCGTATTGCCGAACTCGAAGCGGAGATCGAGACACTGCGCTCCAAGCATTGAGCTGCCACCAATCTATCGAACATCCGCCGAGTTCTGAGTTGCCATAAGTCATCCTCATTTTGCCATCGTTTTTTAGTTTCATCGGAAGCCTGCCCCAGATTGGATGAAGGACTATGCCTGATATCCCGTGGGAGACGTTCTCCATCATACTGATCATTTTCATCCTCGCTGGGATGACACAAGGGGTCATGGGGTTTGGATTCGGAATCGTGGCGATGACGCTCCTCCCGCTCTCGATGGGCTTGAAGGATGCCATCACGCTCTTGGCGATCATGAATGCGATCATGATGTGCCTGTCTCTGTATTGGCATAAGAGCTCTTTTCAGTGGGGCGAAGCCCGCAAGCTGTTGATCGGCGCCATCGTGGGAATACCGATCGGAGTCTACATCGTGGCGGTGCTCCCAGAGCGGATCCTGATTATAATTCTAGGTGCTTCGATGCTCTTCGTGGGAATCAATTATTTTTTCACGCGACACCGCAAAGCTCGGCCCAGAATCGGACCGGCTGAATACCCGATTGGCATGTTTGCCGGGATCCTAGCCGCCGCATTCAACATGGGTGGACCGCCCGTCGTCGCCTATGCGTATTCACGCACCTGGACTGTCGATCAGGCCAAAGCCGTGCTGGCCGCCATCTTTGTGGTTACCTCGGTGTCGCGCCTGTTTTTCATCGGATACACGGGTGAAGATCTCCATCTCATTTTCTCGTTAACCGCTATTTTGGTCATCCCAATCGCGATCATCTTGCGGCTCGGAATAAGCATCGGCCGAAAGGTCCCCCACGAATTCCTCCGTCCCATCGTGTTCGCCTACCTTGCGGTGGTCGGGGTCTATTACGTGTTTTGGCATGCCTAGGGCGCCCCTTGCGAGCGATTGACAATCGCAACGCGTAGAAATGTTCTGAGGCAGGCTCAACCCATTCTTCGGGTTCCCTAACACATGCTTATCAATATAATCGTCGTCATGGCCTTGGTCGCGGCCAATGGCTTCTTCGTCGCAGCAGAATTCGCGCTCGTAAAAGTCCGAAAGGGTGAACTCAAGATCCTCGCTGACAGCGGAAACGGAAGAGCCCGACGCGCACTTTCGATCCAACAAAATCTCAATACTTATCTGGCGGCCTGCCAACTGGGTATCACGCTGGCCAGTCTGGGTCTCGGTTGGGTCGGCGAGCCGATGGTGGCCCGCTCCCTCGCACCCATCCTGCTCTCAATGAACATCGCGCCCGAGTGGCATCACTACATCGCGTTTCCAGTCGCCTTCGCCGCGATCACTTTTCTGCATATCACCATTGGTGAGCAGGTGCCCAAGATCTACGCGATCGCGAAGTTCAACCGCGTGAGCCTCTTCGTTGCCCATCCGCTGCACTGGTTTACGGTGGTGCTGAAACCCTTTATCTGGGTGCTCAACGCGATTAGTAATCGCATGCTTCATTTGATCGGTTTCGACACCAGTGAACTGCATGGCGGCGCGATGACTGCGGCAGAATTGCGGCTCCTCGTGCGTGAGTCAAAAGATGGCGGCCATGTTTCAACCAAAGAACATCGCATGATCCTCAACGTGCTCGACCTGGAGGATAAATCCGCGCGACGCTACGCCGTGCCGCGCCACACCGTGATGACTCTCGATATCGCCAATAGCATCGAGGAAAACCTTAAGCTCGCCGCGCAATCCCAACATACGCGGTTACCGCTCTGTGATGGCGGACTCGAAAAATGCATCGGCCTCATTCACGTCAAAGATCTGTTCCAGAGACTCGCCGAAGGCCATCCAGTAACTGATCTAAAGAAATTCGTGCGGCCGATTAGCATTCTTCCCGAAACGATCAAGCTCCCTGCCCTGCTCGCTCATTATCAGAAAAAGCAGGAACACATCGCGCTCCTCGTCGATGAGTTCGGGAGCATCTCCGGGATGATCACCATCGAAAACGTTCTCGAGGAAGTCGTCGGAGCAATCGAAGACGAGTTCGATCACGAAGTCGGCTTCATCACTCTGCTCAACGAAAACGAAGCTGAAGCGAAGGGCACCTGCCCCATCGATCGCCTCACCCGCACTTTCAACACCCTCCCTCGCGAAACGGAGGCGGATACGATTGGCGGCTACATCACCGAACTCGCCGAACGCATCCCGACCAGTGGTGATACCATCGCCGACGCAGATTTGAAATTCACCGTGGTCGAAGCCTCCACGACCTCCGTGGTTCGCGTGAAAATCAGTCGAATCACTCCTGAGATAGCATCAACCTGAGCGAGTTGAATTTTCCCAACTCATCTCAGACCACTCGCGCTAAATCGTTTAGGCGCCCCGATTACTGGTCGACTAAGGAAGCGACCAGATCGTTGCAAAGCAGCGCCACGCTTTCGCTGAGCAGCTGAGTCAACTCGCTATAATCGCGGCCATTCCAGCTTTGTTGAGGAGCGATAAATTCCGTTCGCGAAACCACCTTGGCATCTTCACCGGTTGTGGTGATTTCCACCACGGCCGCGAACCGCACTTGGCCTGCACCACCGTTGATCGCGCCTTCGCAATGAGTGACGTTGATCGAAATATCATAATCGCGAGTTTGGTCGAAAGGAAACGAATCCACAAATACACGGGACACCTTTGCCTCATCGAGTAAACGCTCTCGCACGATCCGGCCCACGCCTTCGTTGATCGGCTCTGCCCAGCGGGCATAGTCATTATAAACCAATTCATTGGTGCCACGTAAAACGACCAACGAGCCTTTATCTAAATAGCGCGATACCTCCACTCGCTTGAGTCCGAGCTTTAAACCGTCGCTGCTCTTAACCGCACTTTGGCTATCACCTTGGGTATTGGTCAGCACGTAGTAGCGCGTCAAATCAGCACTCGCTTCTGGCACCACCGAACAACCTGTCATCGCGAGTGCCACCATCGCCGTCGCGACTAAGGTCCATTTTTGAGAAAGATAATTTTTCATCACTTATTCGGGATTTTTCGACCGGTCAGGAGAGCTTGTGGATTACGCTCAAGAAAATCAGCCAGTCGCTCCACCGATTCGGCCGCATCGGCCAACTTCACAAAAGCTTGATTGGCGCCAGCGCCTAACTGGTGTTGCGCATTGATAAATTGTCGAAGCGTCATCGCAGCCGCGTTAAACGAAGCCAGCGTGGTCTTCGATTCTTCCAGTGCCACTCCCAGCTTATCCGCCGTGGGATCGATCTGCCCATCCAACTTCTCCAACACTCCACGCAACTCTGTCGCCGCCAGGTTAAGGTTCGTAATCGTGATCTTCAGCTCAGGAGAAGTGGTGAATTCGTTGATAGATTCAGCCGTCTTCGTCCATTCCGCGACCATGGGGCCAAGCTCCAAGCCGTTTACTTGAGTCCGAGCATCAGTGATCAGCCCATTAAGATTCTTCGCAATGCCACCGATATCGATGTCTTTCATGCCGGCCATGATCGTGGTCAGGCTGGCCTGAAACTCCGAAATCGTCGACAGCGTGGAGGGCACCACTGCGTATTTGATTTCGGTAATTCTCATGGGATCGGGAAACCTTTCTGGATCCCTGAAATCCAGCTCCACGTAGAGCAGACCGGTCGCAAGTCCCATCACGCCGAGCTGAGCTCGCAGTCCCTTATCAATCAATTCTTGGAGCACCTCGCGGCTCGTCACATCGATCTCCGCCTGACCATCGGTGATGATATCGCGGTTAAATTCGCAGACCACGCGCACAATCGACTTTTTCGCCACCTCATCGAACTGCACGTTGAGACTGACGACCCGGCCGACGCGCACACCACGCAATTTAACGGGTGATCCTAAATCGAGGCCATGAATCGTCTCATTAAAATAAACCGCAAAACGCTGCGGCTTGGAAAACAGGCTAAGACCTCCAAAAGACAGGAGTGCAATCACTCCGAGAGCAAAGGCTCCAATCACGAATGCACCGACAATAGCAGGACTGACCTTGGTTTTCACTTGGTATAGTAGTTAGAGGGTATTGATAAAATGGACAGGATTAATCGTCTAAAAATTACTTTGGCGCTTGGGCTTATTCGTCCGACGGCACGTCGACCCGATCACGCCATCGGAGAAATTCGGTGACCCGCGGGTCGCGGCTATTCTGGGCCAGCTCGCGCGGCGGGCCTTGGGCGATGATGCCTTTTTCAGACTTATCGAGCATGATCACACGATCCGCGATACTGTAAATCGAGGCCAGTTCGTGCGATACCACGACCAACGTCGTGCCAAACAATTCACGAATTTGGAGAATCAACTCATCGAGCTTACGTGAGGTGATCGGATCGAGCCCCGCTGAAGGCTCGTCGAGAAACACGATCTGCGGATCGAGGGCCAACGCTCGCGCGAGCCCCGCCCGCTTCTTCATGCCACCGCTGATTTCCGCTGGATAGTAATCCTCAAAACCCGTGAGCCCAACCTGCGCCAGTTTCAGCGTGGCGATTTCTTCGATCTCACGCTTCGTGAGCTCCGTGTATTCTTCCAACGGGAGCGCCACATTTTCACGCAGGGTGAATGAGCTCCACAGCGCCGAACTTTGGTAGAGCACCCCGAATCGCTTCAGTGTTTCGCGACGCGCATCGATATCGTCCTGCTCAAACGGATGGCCAAAAAAGTTTACCGAGCCAGCCTGGGGTCGATGAATCCCAATCATGTTGCGCAAAAGCGTGCTCTTACCACAGCCCGAACCACCGATAATGAAAAACACCTCACCGGTCGAAACCTCAAAGCTCACTTTATCCAACACGACCGTTTCATCATATCCGCATCGGATATCTGAAACACTGATCGCTGGGCCTGTTTCGGTTTCGCTCATGATTAAATTCCCAACATATCAAACGCCACCGCATACACCGCATCGGCGATGATAATAAAAAGTATCGCGGTCACCACGGCCGAAGTCGCCGCCTGCCCCACGCCAGCTGCACTACGATCGGCTTGCAATCCACGCAGACATCCCGCGAGACCGATGATCACGCCAAAGGTAGTCGCCTTGATCACCCCTGCCATTACGTCGGACATATCCACAATCGTCAGCATCTCCACCCAGAAAGCCGCTGGAGGGATCTCCAAAATCATGAGCGCGACCACCATGCCTCCGAGAATACCCAGACAATTCGCATACAGCGAGAGGAGCGGCATCATTAATCCCAACGCGATCATTCGAGGCATCACTAAAAAATCCACCGGCGAAATCCCCAACGTCTGAAACGCATCGATCTCCTCGTTGGCTTTCATGTTGCCAATATGAGCCGCAAACGCCGCACCCGTGCGCCCCGCGAGCACGATCCCTGTCATCAACGCGCCCATCTCACGCACCATGGTGATCCCCACCAAATCCGCGACATAGATATCGCCGCCATACTGTCGCAGAATCAACGCCCCCGTGTAAGCCAACGTCATACCCACGAGGATACTAATCAGGCTCACAATCGGCAGGGCCATCGCGCCGCATTGCTGCATTTCCTCAAGACAATCCACCCAGCGGAACCGTTTCGGCGTTTTCAGCAAACGCACGGTGCTGATCACGCATTCGCCCACAAACGACAAGATCTCCTTCAATCGCAGCCACGCGTTATAAGTCGCATCGCCCACCGCGATAAATAAATTATCCGTGCGATCAAATGGCACACTCGTCTCATGAGAGCGCGAGAGTTGCGCGAGCATCTCCTTGGTCTTCTCGGGTAAGCCCGACTGATCAAAATACGAACCCGCGACCCGGCACCACTGCTGCACATCAAAGAGAAACAGTAGCATGGAACTATCCCACTTCTCTACCTGATCGACCTCGACCTTCACGCGTTTAGGCATCTCGCCCTTCAGACTGTGCTCCCACTTGGGTCGCGATTCAATCACGCGCCACTTGCCGCGCAGAGTCACGATCAAGCGGTCTCCATCGACCTGCTCCGAGACTTTCGCAACATTTTCTGCAGATACATCTGACATTCCCCCCAAGTTGTAAGGCCTCATCTTCAAAGCAAAACTCTAAAATCACCTAACTGTCATAATCATGCTCGCCACCCACAGAGCATTCCTCAGCACTTATCGATTACGCATGGCCATTCGCACCATTCTCTACGACCTCGACGGCACTCTCCTCGATGCCTTCACCACCATCCATCGTGCTTACACACACACGCTGCCCCTCTTCGGAGCGCCCGCGCCCACGATGGAGCAAGTCCTGGGCGTAGTGGGCGGCGGTGGCGATCGCGCACTCGCTCAATTTCTGCCCGAGCATCAGCTCAATGCCGCCATGAAAATCCTCGTGGCCTACACCAAGACCATCATGCTTGAAGACGTGCGATTGATGCCCGGCGGTCTCGAAATCGTGAAAAGCACCCACGCCCTCGGCGCTACTCTCGCGGTATTTACGAACAAAGGAGGCGACGTCGCGCGCCCCTGCTGCGAACACCTCGGAGTCACATCCTATATGGCCGGAGTCTTCGGCGCCGGTGATACGCCCTGGGTAAAGCCCCAACCCGAATTCGCTGCCCACGTGCTCAAGGAAATCAACGGCGATCCCAGAACCACTCTGCTCGTCGGCGATTCGCCCTGGGATGTTGAAGCCGCTCACAACGCCGGATTCCCCTGTTGGTGCGTGACGACCGGCACCCACGATGCCGCCGAACTCACCGCCGCCAAAGCCGACCGCGTGTTTCCCGATCTCGTCGCCATGCTCCCCGAGCTTGAAGCAGTAATCTAACGGTAATCATCAAGGTAGGGTCTGACCTCCGGGCAGACCGCGAATACTCGACTCATCCCCGAATCAGCTTTTATCTGAAATCGTTATCCGGATACTAAACGTTTCCGATCTTCGTAATCAAAAGCCGAGTCCCTTCGGCCAACCCCTCAAACCACATATTCTCATGCCAGGACAAGGATCAGGCGGTAATGTCATCTCAGCTATTTGTAGTTTTCTCATCCCAGGCCTAGGGCAGCTATTCCAGGGACGCCTCCTTATGGCGCTGGTGCAGTTTCTCCTCGCAGGCGCTCTCTGGTTTTTCCTCATGGGCTGGATCATCCACATCTGGTCGATCATTGATGCGGCGAAATTCGATCCCGCACCCAAGGGCAAGAAATAGTAGCCCTGACGACCGATGACTCCTCAGGAAACCGCCCAGAGTTACGATCAGATCGCATCGCATTGGGACGGGGAGAAATTCAATCGGAAGAACGGCATCGCCCAACACGAGCGTGCCCTCCAATTCTCGAAACAGAAGCGAACCGCGATCGACATCGGTTGCGGCAGCAGTGGCCGGATCATCGAACTGTTATTGGCTGCGGGATTGGAGACCGAGGGACTGGATATCTCGCCCGAAATGCTTCGGCGCGCACAGGTCAGGCACCCGGAACAACTCTTTCATCAGGCGGACATCTGCACTTGGGAATTTCCTCAGAAATACGATTTCATCTCAGCGTGGGATAGCATCTGGCATGCTCCTCTGGAAACACACGAAGCCATCCTCACCAAATTGTGCGGGGCATTGGAAACTCACGGCATTCTCATCTTCACCACCGGAGGCGTGGACCAGCCAGGAACGCGCACCAATCCCTTTCTGGGGCAGCCCCTCTACCACGCGGTGCTCGGCATTCCGAAGACCTTGGAAGTCATCTCTCAAGCCGGATGCATCTGCCGCCACCTCGAATACGATCAGCATCCCGAACCTCACCTCTACCTGATCGTTCAGAAGGCAGACACATGAGCGCAGCACCACAGAGCCGTATCGTGGAAGAGCCCATGGATCGGCTCGCGGATTACGGCACCATCCCCATTAGGTTTGAAGTGCACAGTATCTTTGAAGTTGTGGGCAATGATCCCGCCACCGCCGAGTTAAAGGAAAAGCCAGTATCGACCACTTGGGTCAAAGATTACGATACGATGAAAGGTGAAGGCCCCACGCGCTGGGCCAAAAATTGGGATGTCTCCAACTGGGGGTTACTCGCCGCCTATATTGGTGATCAACGTGTCGGCGGATGTGCGCTCGCTCACAAAACCGCTGGTGTAAACAAACTCGAAGGTCGCGATGACCTGACTGCCCTCTGGGATCTACGCATCCATCCCGAGTATCGCCGCCAAGGCATCGGCCAGAAACTATTCGCCGCCGCCGTTGATTGGGCCCGACAACGCAATTGCACGGAACTCAAGATCGAGACCCAAAACATCAACGTTCGGGGCTGCCGTTTCTACCAAGCACAAGGCGCCCACCTCTGCTCAATCGACCGCGCCTCATACAACGATCTCCCCGACGAAGTAGAACTGATCTGGTGCGTGTCCCTATAACTGAACCAACCCCAAACGAACCTTTGCACAGGAGGCCGCAGAGAACGTAGAGTTCAGACTAGCGATTAGATCCAGTCGTTCGGGACAAGTAATGCTCGCCGTAGTAACGGCCATCGACACACAGCACTTCGGGCTCGGATCCATAACGCTCAAAGCCGAGTGATTCGTAGAGCTTCTCCGCCGCTGCATTGCCATCCGTCACTCCCAGTCGCACCGCGCGCAATCCATCTAGCGCATCCGTTCGCGTCAGCATATCGATCATCAGCTGACGCCCAATGCCCTGCCCTCGCCAATCCGGATGCAAATACATACCCCAGAGTGCCCCCCTATGCCTCATCTTATCTCCACCATCGCGAACAAAACTCACCACCCCGACCAATCGGCCGTCATCAAAAGC
>Ga0075118_10000465_pt1 | contig 37457 bp, 34 predicted proteins | sample AntAceMetag02UKE_FD_69794 | JGI IMG/M metagenome (GOLD analysis project Ga0075118, IMG submission 69794) | Saline lake microbial communities from Ace Lake, Antarctica - Antarctic Ace Lake Metagenome 02UKE | ecosystem: Environmental > Aquatic > Non-marine Saline and Alkaline > Saline | place...
CTCGACCCACGCGTCACTCAATCTCCCAGTGCTCCGCCATCCCTCTTAGTACCCGAGGTTATACTGCCGTGTAGTTTACTTTATGATACGAGTCGACCACGTCCAAGTTGCACGCTTACTTAGCAATCGCATTCCATTGAACCCTGCCGAGACAAAGAAAATATTCTCTTGGCCTCAATTGATTGGGGTGTTGATTGCGTGTGGATTGACGTTGGCTTTTCTTATGCCGGATGATCCCGGCCTCTTGGAGGATCTGGTTCGTGATCAAAAGACGAAAGAGGCGAGGCGGGTTTTGCGTAAGGTATCCGCTGATGAAAGGGCACAGGCGCCCTTGCGGTATGAGATCGTTGAACAACGGCTCGAGAAGATTGAACTGGAAACGAAGAAAGATGCCGATGCTCAGGTTGATGCGTATTTGCTGAGAGCGATCAAAAGATGGGATGAGCAAAATCGCGCGATGAGTTTGTTGAACCTGTGGATTTCTGACGTGGCGCGGGCAAGGGATGTGACCCAATTATGGGCCGCCCTCAGGATAGATTGGTCTGCGATTCCTCCGGCTGCTCAGGTTCGGCTGTTGGGAAAGCTTGTGCCATTGGCTTTGGGGCAAGAAAAGCCGGCGCTGGCGGCGAAGATTCATGCCGCGACTTACGGCGAAGTTCCGGGCATCGAAGCCGAAGCGCTGGAGCAGGTTCGTTTGAGGAGGCTAGCGGGTGATACCGCCGGGGCCCTAAATGCATTGGGGGAGTTGAATTCGGATAGCGTCGACGAAGTGCGGGTGAATTTACTTCGTGAGTTGAATCGTAACGATGCCGCGCTGAATCGTATTTTGGCGGGGTTGCAGAACAAGCCGTCGATCACGTGGCAAGATATTGATCGCCTTGTCGAGGTGGCCCGAGGCGCCGGGCAACCAGATCGAGCGCTTGCGATCGTCACAGCCTACGCTCAAGCGCATGGAAAAGAAATTGAAGGGTGGCGACACTTGGTGTTGCTGCAGCGTGAAGGTGGGCTCGCGACGGAGGCCGCAGAGACTCAGCGTCACGTCGTTGAGTTAAGTGAGCGCGATCCGGTTGAATTGAGGGAATGGGGACGACTGCTCGAGGGCGCGGGACAGCCAGGGCTTGCGTTTGATGTGTGGAAAGAATTGGGCTTGCAGGGGGAGGAGTATGCGCTGGACCGCTTAATTGCGCTCAACCCCGGTCTGTATCGCAATCGCGAGCTCTCCGAAGTGCTGGAGCGAGTCGTGCCGTTGGCGGGGCATGATGACTACACGCTCACTTTGGCTCGGTTGCTTACGGAAGTGGGACGCTATGATGATGCGACTGATGCGTATGATTATTATATCGCGGCGGTGCCGACCGATCTTACGGCGATGCTGGAAGTCGCGACTTTAGAGATAGAACTCTTTCGGTATTCGGAAGCTTCAGGGTGGCTCGAGCGGTTGAAAGCAGCGGGAGATTCGGATGTCGCTGTTCGCCGAAAACTTGCGGATGCATGGACGGGAATGGGGGAATATGAACTTGCCATGGCAGAGTATCGAGGTGTCGCAGAGGAGACGCGTCACATCGATGATTTTGGTAGCTATCTTCGATTAGCGCGGGGCATCGGCGAGTATGATGATTTCGTAGCAGGACTGGAAGGAGTCGTGGAAAGTGATGAAGTGGTTGCCGCAGACTATCTCACCTTGGCCTATGGCTATCAGCTGCTCGGCAAGGATGTTTTGGCAAAGAAAGCCTTACGTGATGGCATGGCTAAGTTTCCCGAGAATGCGGAAATGCCAATGCGTTTGGCGTATGCCTATTCCGATGCAAAACGCTATCGTGATGCGCAAGAAATTATTCGACTGCACCCTGAAATCGGCACGGCGGTCGAGCCCACGCGACTTTATTTAATCTTAATGCGGTTGAACAATGATAGGGCGGCAGAACGGGAGTTCTTGGGCCGAGAATTCCCTCCCGGGGTGTGGGTTGATGAAGAGTCCAAACAGATGCTCGCGCGGGCTCACATGGCGTTGGGCAACCTTGCTATTGCGGAACGATTACTGAAAGAGCTTCACGAGATCGCCCCCGCGGATTGGGACATCACGGCGGATTATGTGTTCGTTTTGCAGCGAATGAGGAAAACAAAGGAGGCTCAGGCTCTGCTGGCGCCGTTGCTGCAGAGTGATGAGCCGATTGCTTTGAAGCTGGCAGCAGAAGTCTCAAGCGCTCTCGGCGAGTGGCGGGAGGCGGAACGTTTACAGCTGCGGTACTTAACCAAGACCGTTCCCGGAGCGCCTACCGATTGGGGAGCGTTGGGTGATATCAGGTTGTCTCGCGGTGATCGAAATGGAGCGAAGCAAGCCTACCGCCGGGCACTGAGGGAATTTCAACTTGGTCTGCTGACTGATGCTGATCGAAAGGAACAGCCATGAGATTGGGGCGAATGGTGATTAAACGGGCGTGGGGTATTTGCCTGTTACTCGGTAGTTTTGTTGTGGGGCTGGGTGCGGTCACTGACCTTGAGTTGCCAATTGAAGACAAAGCCATGATCCAAAAGGCGCTGGGCCTTGATCTGGAACAGCAGCGTTATCTGACTTATCTTTACGCCCGAATTCATAAGCCAAATGTGGCGGAATCAATTGGGCGTCAGGTCCTGGCGGAAAATCCCAGTGATCGCCAAACCCTGCTCGTTTTGGCTTCGTTGGCGGTCGAACAACGTAACGGCTCGCGAGTAATCGAATTGGCGGAGACCTTTTTAAGTTATTATCCGAATGATCACCAAGGCCTCTATTTTTTAGGAGCGGGTTATTACATGTTGGGTCGTTTTTCGGAATCGGAGCAGGTGCTGGCGGATATGAAACGTGATCAGTTTCGCGGTCAGCTCTATCCCTACGAGACTGACTTGGCTTCTGCGTCTGCCAGTGCTGGGCAATGGTATCGAGCGATGTTGGGTTACCAAAGACTGTTGCGGCACCATGATTTGGGTGAACAACTTCGGGCGGAGGTGAGGCGGGTTCTCGATGGAATTTATCGGGAACATGGCCCGCGGGTGGATTTGGCCCATGATGGAGTCGTTTTTGACAATGGCGCGGTGGGGCGAAGTTCAGCGGATCATGCGATGCACCTGACCGAACGTTTATGGTGGACGGTCGCGGCTAGGCAGGACCGGGTGGAGATCGAGCGCGCTCCGGGATTATTGGCGCGGAAGTCGGAACGAGGTGAGTTTGCGACGAATCTACATCGAGTTTGGGACGCTCGGACCTCGGGGATGCTGGGAGTCGGGCACGGGGGCCAAGGCACCACCGCAGAAGCCTCGGTGAGCCATGAGTTTGCTCCCGCTAGATCGGTCACGTTAGGTGCGGGCCTCAATCAACGTTCGACGGATAGTCTTTTAGTGGAATCGCTCGACGGCCGTCAGGACAAAGTTGAGTTAATCGCCTCTTGGCTGGTCGAGGCAGATTTGGCGGTAAATATGAGGATTAGTTCGCGGATATTGAAGATCGGTGGGCAAGAGATCGGGCGAGGGACTGGCGCGGAGCTCGCGATTGAGCATACCTTGCGTCGTCGAGGGGCGCAGTGGGTGGTCGGCTATCGAGGCTCAGTGGCCAATTTTTCAGCCGCTCGGTTCAAGCCGGGGCTGATCGACGCGATACTCGATCCGCGGACACCGCTGCGAGACCGGCGCTTGATTCAACGTGGTCTCGTCGCGCCAGAAATTAACCGGCATGGTATGAGTCTCTTGATCGCCGATGATTTAACTCATGTTTGGAGCTATCGACTCGCGTTGGGTGCTGATTACGATTTCGTCTTGGAGAGCCTCGGATTTAATGCCGGACTGCAGTGGGTCTTCCGTCCGAGGAAGAGCATAGAAATCGGCGCAGAGGCGGGCTATAGTTCTAGCGCCGACAATAGTAACGCAGGTCGTTCTGCTTTGCTGTTAGACCTTTCATTCCGCCTGTATTACTGACATCAAAACTTACCCGCTAATGATCCGACTATCCATTCTTAGTATATTGTTGTTTGCCTCCGGCTGTGCGCACGTGGTGACGACTGGAAGCGCCACGGGAGAGCGCATGAGTATCAACCGCTTGTTACTGCCTCCTTTCGTGAATGCGACTGACGATGAACATGCTTCACGGGCGATTACGGAGATGACCGGCAGCGCGTTGGTGCAAGCAGGTATTGCATTGTATCAAACGGAAGAGTTGGTGATTCGGACGGCCCAAGATTCCGCTCAAGGACCGGATGGCCGTTACGCGGAAATAGCGCGCTCGGTCGGGGCGACTCACTTGTTAATCGGAACCGTCCATGAGTATCGCTACAAGACCGACTTGGACGGTGATCCCGCCGTCGGCGTTACGATGAGAATAGTGGAAGCGTCGTCGGGCGAAACCGTCTGGCAGGGAACGAGTGGCAATGTGGGCTATGCCTTTGCTTCGGTTACTTCTGCGGGGCAGAAAGCCGTCAACCGTTTGGTCAGTGAGATTCCGGTGGAGGGAAATCAACTGCGCCGTGGGCTTCGCCTAAAGTAGCACGGCGCTTCTTTTCGTTTAGTCCGTTATCCCGAGGAGATGAATCTGCGTCAACTAACAGCCCCTCGCCATATCTGGTTGGATGGTGTGCTGCTGGTCATAGTCTTGGCGGTGTTCAATGCGATACTGGCACCGAGGGATATTGGTTGGCTGGGCATGAACCCAACACCGTATTTAATTCTGCCAATTCTTTTGGGCGGGAGATACGGATTTGGTCCGGGGGTGGGGTCTGGATTATTGGCCATACTTGGGATCGCGGGCGGGCGAGTGCTGACCGGACGAGCGGTTGACGTGCCGGAGGTGTTGGCCGAGTCGCCGATGACTTTTGTAGGTCTGATTGTCGCGGGCGGTTTGGCGGGTGAATTGTGGCTTTATTTTCGTCGTCGAATCGCACAGTTCGAAACGACGGAGAGTGGGTTGCGGGCGAAACTTCGCAAGCTGGACGGCGATGCTCTTATCTTGAGAGAAGCAAAAGATGAGTTGGATAGGATTACCGCGGCGCGGGATGGTGAGATTAGTTCACTTGATGCGGAACTGAGGCGGCTCTACGCGTGCGCTGCTACGGAATTACCGGACGCCATACTTTCATTGCTCAAAAGGCAGGCCCGAGTCACGGACGCGGCATTGTATCGAAAAAACGATGACGAAGAAAGCGGGACGATTTGGCATCGATTTGGACTGATGGGCAGAGATGATCAACTCCCGGAGACGCTTGATGTGGAGGCCCATGAAATCGCTAACCAAGCTTTGTTGGTGCGGGGGTTAGTTACGTTACCCGAGATTCTCGGAAATCGGCAACCGGAGGGGAATGATCTGTTGATAGCAGCTCCGTTGCTCGGATTGGAGGATGAGACCAAGGCGTTGCTCATTGTCGCGGGAATGCCATTTATCGCGTTTAACTCCGCGGGGGCCGATTTGATCGATCTAGTTTGTAACTGGAGTGGTGGGGTGATGGAATTAAGCGAGGGGGCGGAAGGCAGATATAGGATAGTTTCGGGGCGGGAGACGCAGAAGGTGTTCTTCGAACATCAATTCTTGCATCAGATCCAATTGGCTTGGGAATCGTGTAAGCGGCATCGGCTTCCTTCTTCGCTGGTCGAATTGGCGATTCCGAGTCAGTCGGCGGATAAACAAAGTCAGTTCGAACAAGTGGTTTTAGGGGCCGTGAGAAGTGGTGATTTTGTTTGTCACCCCGCCTCGCCTTACCCTGCGTTGCAGGTGTTGCTGCCCTTGGCAGGAGAACGGGGCACCGATATATTTATCGATAGATGCACTCAGTTCTGCGTGCGCCATGGGGTGGATCCATCCACGTTGAAGGTGCGCCGGGTTGATTTGACGGCGGCCGAATCGGTAGAGGCAGTCATGGCGGAATTCTCCACTTTTGAGGGCGATCAAAATGCGTAAGCTCGCACTAGGTCTCGGGCCGTTGGCCCAATTGCTGTCGGGGTATATTATCTGGCACGAAGGGAGCCTTTTACTTGGCCTTGCGGGGCATGTAGTGGGAGCAATTCTCTGGGGGTGGGGCACGGTAATTTACCAACCGGCAGAGACGCGGGAATCCTTTTGGTTTGCGGGAGTGGTTGCGCTGGTCATTCCTGGGGTGGGGTGGGTCTGCTCTGGTCTGGCGGTCGTTCTCCTCAGCACCAAGCCGCCGAAGGCAAAGGGACGGACTTTGGTCGTGTGGCGGGATCGTAACCTCCGGACCGAGTTTGCGGTCTCTAGTCGGAAACGGGCACGATCTTCAATCGCAGAAATATTACGCGGCCCTGATCCGAATAGCCGGCGAAGTGCGATTCTGGCGGTGAAAGACTTAGAGGTGCGTCTGGCGCTTCCGCTGCTCAGAAAAGGTCTCCAAGATAGTGATGAACAAGTGCGGATCTATGCTCAAAATATTTTGAGTGGATTACTGGAGAACTTTGAGGGACGAATCAAAGAGTTGGAAAAACGGGTAAAGAAACGCCCGGATGAAACGGCGACGGCGGTGAACTTAGCGGAACAGTATTTTGAATTGGTTTACCTCGATGTGGCAGGAGATGAGGAGACGTCAGAACATCTGTTAGCTCAGGCAGTAAAAATGTTAGATGAAGCGGCACAGCAGAGGCCGGGGGACGGGCACATAATATTGCTCAGACTCAAGTATGCGCTGCGACAACGGGATCCGGAATCGGCAGAGATCGCTCTCCTGAAATTGTCGGAGTTATCGTTCGATGAACAGATGGTGTATCCGTGGAAAATGGAGTTGGCCTATCAGCGTCATGATTGGACGCAGATGAAACGTTTGATGGGTGAGTTTGTGCGGAAGGGGTTTGTGAACCCGCGTATTGAAGCGATGGCCAGGTTTTGGCGAGTTGAGGGAACGGTATGAACGACTTCGAACTACCTGAAAGTGAAGAAATCGCCGATGTGTGTCTCGTGCTCGAGGGGACTTATCCGTATGTCCAAGGAGGCGTCTCTTCTTGGGTGCATCAAATCGTTACACAGCTATCGGAGTTGAAGTTTGCGCTTTTCTTTTTGGGAAGCGTGAAAGAGCAGGCAGTTAAGCGAAAATACATTCCTCCGCCCAATGTGATCTCTATTACGGAGGTGTTCCTTTTTGAGCCTTTGCCCAAAGCACAATTGCAAGAAACTGGGTGGAAGGGCGAGCCTCGGACGGAGTTTTACCTGCGACTCAAAAACTTTTATCAAGCCAAGTCTGAAACCGAACGAATGGATGGCTGGTGGGCTCTGGTCGAGCATCTGGATCGCGATGATGTGAACCCCACTTTCGGTAATTTAATGCGGGACGAAGAGGCGTGGCAGTTACTCAGCGACCTCAACGATGAGTTCGCAGCGGAAGAGTCCTTCATCGATTTCTTCTGGGCGGTTCGGTTTTTGCATCTTCCGGTCTGGATCGCGTTACTGGGGCGAACCAAGGTGCCGCCGGCCAAAGTCTATCACAGCGTTTCCACCGGATATGCCGGCATGCTGGGAGCTATCGCTTCGAGGAAGCGAAAGAAGCCGTATTTCATTACCGAGCATGGAATCTATACCAAGGAGCGCATCGCGGAGATTAGTCAGGCGACGTGGATTCATGATCCTCCCAGTCGCTATTTTGATGTCACTCGAGGACTAAGTCCTTTGAAGCGTCTTTGGATCGGGCTGTTCGTGTTTTTGGGCGTGTTGACCTACTCCGCTGCCCAGCTTATCGTCTCCTTGTTTGAAGGGAACACAGGATTACAGATCGAGTTTGGCGCAGAGGCGCGACGATTGCAGGTCGTTCCTAATGGAATCGATCCGACCATTTTCGACCTCGCCTTGGAGAAACGGAGGAAGCGTTTGGAAACGGGGAGCGAACCAGTAGTGATTGGCTTCATCGGGCGGGTGGTGCCGATCAAGGATGTGAAAACGCTGATCCGCGCGGCGCGTTCCGTGGTGGCGCGCAATCCGAATGTGCGGTTCGACCTGATTGGCCCCACGGAGGAAGATCCGGAATATTTCTCTGAATGTCAGCAGATGGTCGAATTGATGGGTTTGAAGCAGCATGTGCTGTTTCTGGGCCCACAGAATGTTCGCGAGATTCTCGCAGATCTGGATCTTTGCGTGATGACGAGTATCAGCGAAGGGTTACCGCTGGTGATTCTGGAAGGGTTTTCAGCAGGGGTGCCTTGTGTCGCCACCGATGTGGGAGCCTGTCGTGAGTTGATTTTTGGTCGAACGCCGGAAGACAAGGCCCTAGGCCGTGCGGGTCTGTTGACCAAAATTTGTTCACCACTCGATACTGCTGATGCGCTTTTGCGGGTTATCTCGGATCGAAAGAACTTGGTGGCGACGGGGGAGGCCGGTCGAGTTCGAGTCGAGAGATATTACCAGCAAGACGACATTATGGGAATCTACCGGAAGTATTATTCAGACACTTCCTGGGCCTCGCCCGATGCTCCACCGGGCCCCTACGCGGCACTTGATGATCCCAAGCAATGGAGAAAGGATTCGGTCTAAATGGCAGGAATTGGATTCAAGCTGATCCGTCTGCTGGATAAGCAGAGTTACACGGGAGTGCTTCAAGCCTATGGCTATGCGGCGTTGATTGGCAGTGGGCCATGGGTGCTGTCGATGATGACTCTCGGGTTACTGGGAGCGGTGCTGCGGGCTTCCGGGGCGGGGGCTGATTTGGATATATTCTTTGTCTCGGTTACCTACGTGTTCGCCTTCTCATTGGTGGCAACAGGTCCGTTACAATTGGTGATTTCTCGGTATGCGGCCGATCGGGTTTTTTCAAGAGAAGATCATCTGATCTTCCCCTCCTATCTCGGAGCCACGATTTTGGTTTTTTTGGTCGGAGCAGTGATAGGTGCGGGATTCTTTTTGGGTGCGGTGCCGGGGCCACTCGCGTTTCGGTTCGCGGGAATTGGGCTACTTATGGCCGTATCAGGAATATGGATGTCGACCGTTTTCTTGTCGGCAGTGAAAGACTATCCATCGGTGCTAAAGTGTTTTGCGGCAGGGTATAGTTTGAGTTTTGGATCGACTTGGATAGGTGGCAAGTGGGCCGGCCTTCCCGGGATGATGACCGGGTTCTTAGTGGGACAAATTGGTCTCTTCCTGATGTTGTTCTTGGTTATTTTTAGAGAGTTTGGCGTGCGGGAGGGACCCAGTTTTAAGTTTCTTGGCTATTTTCGTAATCACAAGGTTTTGGCCACCTGTGGACTGGTCTATAATTTGGGGATCTGGATCGATAAACCACTCAATTGGTGGTTCTCCAGCCACGGTTACGAAGTCGCAGGTGCGCTATGGGCGGCACCACTGTATGACGAAGCGGTCTATTTAAGTTTTCTTTCGGTGGCACCGGGAATGGCGGTGTTTCTACTTTCTGTAGAAACGACTTTTGCGCTGCACTATGAGCGCTTTTTTCGACAGGTGGTTGAAAAGGCGTCACTGCGAGAATTAAGAAAAACGAAGCAAGCGATGATTGACGCATTGCAGGAAGGGATTTCTCGAATGCTCAAATTTCAGGGTGGAGTGACGTTACTACTCGTTATCCAGGCAGAGACTTTGTTGGCGAAACTCGGACTGGGGGCCGTGCAAACCTTAGTTTTTCGCACCACTTTGATCGGGGTGTTTTTGCTGGTGATTCTTTTGGCACTGCTCACGGTGCTGTTTTATCTGGACCGGTTGAAGGAGGCTTTAATTGCCTGTTCACTCTTCGCCGTCGTCAATGCGACTGGCACCCTCGTGGGACTGCTGCTGGACGAAAGATGGTACGGCGTCGGATTCACCGCCGGTGCCGCAACTGGGGTCGTCTACGCGATGAACCAGACGAATTATTGGTTGAACCGAATCGACTACGAGACGTTCACCTCGCAGCCGCTCTACGACAAGTAGAGCTCGATACTACATCGCGCTAGCGAAAGGAAATCGTTCACCAATTAAGGCGATCGGATTTTTTAAATCCGCGGGCAAATTCTACGAGCAATTGCACACAGGCTTCGATGTCGGCGAGGTCTACCATCTCACTGGGGGTATGCATATACCGGAGGGGAACACTGACGAGTCCGGTCGCGACTCCGCCGCGAGCCATTTGAATCGCGCGTGCATCGGTGCCGGTGGGGCCAGGGTCTGCTTCGAGCTGATAGGTGATCTTAGCCTTTTTGGCCGCTTTGATGAGGCGATCGTAAACGAGAGGATTTATATTGGGTCCACGGCAAATTATCGGGCCACCACCTAGTTTTGTTTCACCATATTTTCGATTATCGCAGTCGGGGTGATCGGTAGCGTGTCCTACATCGACGGCGATGGCGACATGGGGGTTTACGGCGTAAGAGGAGGTGGTCGCGCCACGCACGCCAATTTCTTCCTGGGCGGTGCCGACTGATACGATTTGAGCAGCCAGTTTTTGTTTTTGAGCGGCCAATCGAATGAGCGTTTCTCCCACAATATAGGCTCCCGCCTTGTTATCAAAAGCGCGGGCGGTGCCGATTGATCCGTGGAGGAGTTCGAACTCGTGGTCGTAGGTAGCGGTGTCGCCGATGTTCACGCGCTTGAGGGCGTCAGACTTGGACTTGGCTCCGATATCGATCCACATCTCGTGCACCTCAGGGACCTTTTTCCGGTCTTCAGGGTTCATGAGATGAATCGCTCGTTTGCCGGTGATACCCTTAATATTGCCTTTGGCGGTGCGGATGATCACTCGGCGGCCGGGGATCATGATTTTGTCGTGACCCCCGATGGTAGCGAAGTAGAGGAATCCTTCCGGGTTAATATAGGTAACAAGGAGCCCCAGTTCGTCGAGGTGACCAGCCAGCATCAGGATGGGGTCGCCCTTTGGGTTTAAAACAGCAATTCGGTTCCCCAGTGCGTCGTTGCGGTATTCATCCGCGGCAGGTTTGACGTGTTTATCGAATGCAGCCTGAGATTCGAATTCATCACCCGAGGGGGAACGCGCGGCGAGAAGATCGGTGAGGAAACGAGGAGGTTGGTAAGATGATTTTGGCATGATTGCACGATTGCTTTTTTGAGAGGGTGAAACCGGAATCGCCGGTCGGGAACTTCAACTTTACCACTATGACCATCTATCCTGCAATTGATATCAAGAATGGCCGCGCGGTGCGCCTCCTGCAAGGGCGCGCGGATCAAGAAACCGTTTACGCTTCGAACCCCTCAGATGTGGCTAAAGTTTTCAAAGATACCGGCAGCGCTTGGGTGCATGTGGTCGATCTGGATGGGGCATTTGGAGGAACCCCGGAGAACTTAGCAGAAGTCGAGGCAATCGTCGCCACTGGGCTTAAGGTGCAATTAGGGGGCGGGATGAGAGATCGTGAAACGGTCGCGCGGGCTATTGGGATGGGAGTCACTCGAATTGTAGTGGGAACCCGCGCAGCCGAAAGTGAGGACTTCGTGAGAGAGTTGGTGGCAGAGTTCGGAGACAAAATTGCCGTAGGCATCGATGCAAAGGATGGCCAAGTGGCCGTAAAAGGCTGGGTTACGACGACTGGAACCAGCGCGATCAATCTAGCCCGAAGAATGGATGAAGTTGGCGTCTCGACTTTGATCTACACCGATATCGGCACCGATGGCATGTTAACTGGCCCAAATTTGGAAGCGCAGGAGGAGATGGCTTCGACGGTTCGGGCGACCGTCATTGCGAGTGGAGGGGTGAGTCGACTTGAAGATGTCTTGGCTTTGGTGGAAATAGAAAAACGCCGCCTTAATTTAGGCGGCGTCATCGTCGGAAAAGCGATTTATGAAAAACGCGTCGAACTGAGTGATTTGTTAGCTATCTAGTTTTTTATAGCAAATGCACAGAAGTGGGCTGAGTTCAGCGCGCTTCGATTTGCTCGGCGATTTCTTCGAGTGGATAGGTCAGGATTTCTGCAAGGGTGGGGTGATACCATGGGGCACGAAGTAGATCGAAAACCGTCGCTTTCATTGAGATCGGGCCGGAGAAACAATGGATGAGTTCGCCGGCGTGAGGACCGACAATTTCAGCACCGAGGATCCGACCTTTTTTGGGCTCAGCGATCACTTTTACGTATCCGCGTTTGGCCTCCATCAATATCGATTTTCCGTGATCGTCGAACGGGTAGGTGGCGATGAGGTAAGGCGTCTTTTGCGCATCGAGCGCCGATTCTTGCTGACCAATGCTGGCGAGCGCGGGATCGGTGAAAACGACGCTCAGTAAATGATCGTGATTGATGGGTCTCAAACCTTTTTCGCCAAAGGCGTGTCGGGCCGCAAGTTCTCCCTGAGCTACTGCGAGATGAACGATATCGAATGGGCCACAAACGTCACCCCCAGCGTAAATATGGCGCTGACTGGTTTGTTGCCACTTGTTGGTTATGATTCGCCCGTGAGAGGAGAGCTTTACGCCCGCCTGTTCGAGTCCGAGGCTAGCCGTATTGGGGCTACGTCCCAGAGCATTGAATAGGTGTTTGGCTCTCCGCGTAACGAGTTTCCCCGCGGCATGGAATTTGACGGTCACCCCTTTTTCGTTGGAAGAAATGGACTCGATCTTGGTGTCCGTATGGAGATCTATTCCCTCGGCGCGGAAGGCGTCTTGGACGACTTCCGATGCAGCGGGCGAGTGATCCTTCAAAACGTGCTGACTGCGTTGGATTAATACGACTCTAGAGCCGATTCTGCGAAGAAACTGACTGAGTTCACAGGCCACAATTCCTCCGCCCAGAACGATGACGCTTTGGGGCACGTGATCGAGGTCCAATACGTCATCGCTGGTCCAGAAAGGTGTGACATCTAGCCCGGGCAGAGGAGGGGCGCTGATTTTCGACCCGGTGCTGATGATGAATCGTTCGGCGCTCAGCATTTTCCCGTTTGAAAGCTTGATCGTGTGTGGATCGATGAACTGGGCATATGACCGATAGATGTCGTATCGTCCTGAGCTCATCGCCTTTTCTCGATACGCAGCAAATTCACCAATAATCTGCCGTTTGCGGGCGTGAATCTTCCGCATGTCAGCGGTCGCCTGCGGAATTTTCAGCCCGAATTTTTTCCCGTTTTGGGCAAGGTGTAAAACCTCGGTGGAGAATAATAAGGTCTTGGAAGGCATGCAGCCCTTGAGGATGCAAAGTCCACCAAGTTCTTCCGCCCCGTCAACAATGGCCACTCGTTTGCCGAGGTCGGCGGCGGTGCGGGCGGCGTTGAACCCGGCGGATCCGCCGCCAATGGCGATTAAGTCATATTTTTTCATATTGATTACGGGAAAGCTAAGCGGAGTTATTTTCCTTTGCCAAAGAGCATTATGTTGATGGTCCGAAGCACAATCGCGGCATCCATCACGAACGAAAAGTGGCGGATATAGAATAGATCGTATTCCAGTTTTCTGAGGGTGTCGTCGAGGTTTGCACCGTAAGGGTAGTTGATTTGAGCCCAGCCGGTAATTCCAGGTCGAACGAGGTGGCGGTAGTGGTAACAGGGAATCTCACGCTCGTAGTCGTTGACAAGTTGGTCCCACTCGGCGCGAGGGCCGATTAGGCTCATTTCGCCGCCGATCACATTCATCAGTTGAGGAATTTCATCGATCCGTGTTTCCCGAAGAAATGCGCCAACTTTTGTAATCCGGGGGTCGTTGTCTTGAGTGTAGCGATTCACCCCTGATGAATCATTATTAGTTCGCATCGAGCGCAGTTTGATAATTTCGAAAGGTTGGCGAAGGCGACCGATTCTGGACTGCCTGAAAAATGCGGGCCCACCATCTTCGATTTTTATGGCAATAGCGGAAAGTAGGATAAGTGGTGAGGTTAAAATCAGTCCGACCCCGGCTAGGAAAATATCGACCACTCTTTTAGTGCGTTCAAAAACAGGATTACGAGCGATTTGGAAACCTTCCTGGAACAACCAAATGTGATTGATCCGATAGAGCGGGATTTTTCGCCAATAAATTTCGAAGAATAGCTCAAGGGTGTAGGTTGGCACTCCGTTGAAGAAGAGCTCGATCAGTTCCTCCGTCATGTTTTCTGGCAAGATGTTGGCTGACTCGCGAATGACGATCGCTTCGATCCTGAGCGTTCCGGCCTTTATTTCGTTAACCACGTCTCGATAATTCCGCAATTTTGAGTCAAAAGGGGTTTGAATCGGCGGCTCTGTTTCTTCCCCGATTACCGCGCAGATCACGTCCTGCTCGAGTCCATTGCTACGGCATACATCGGCGAAACTGATTCCGGAGGCTCTCGTGCCGACAAAAAGAATTTTGCGATCACGTTGGTCCTGTTTTACCCACCGATGAATTGAGCGTCGATACGTGAGAGTGACGCCCGCCAGAGCCAAAAATGCGGCGGCGAGAACGAGCCTTGATCCCTGCAGGGAGAAGGCAGTAGGAATTACAACGTAGGTGAGGAGCAAGGTGACCAGTAGCGCTACGAGGAACGCGACGACATGCTGAGAGGTGTAGTCAGCGCCCATCATCTCCGTTCGGGAGCGGTATCCATCGATCAAGTAAATCGCGGTCATAATAACCACGAGCGGACCGATCAGTGGTGTGATGATCCATTTCTCTGGTCCTGCCACTCCTCGCATCCAACCTGCAGTATTGAAGACAATGACCACCGAGACGGTGTCCATAATTGCCAATAGGATTCTGTGACCTCGATGTTTCTGCATGTTCCTTTCTTAGCTGGGTTCGGAAACGTTGTTTAGGGGGCGAGTTTGAGTCGACTGTTTCCCTTCAGCAATAGCGGACCAACTCATAATTGCATGAGAGAGGCCTACCGAGTTCTTGGCATAGTGTAGAACTCTTTGGCGATAGCGTTGCTGCGACTCTGGGTCCGAAGCGAGAGATTCAATGAATTGATGAGCGGCAGGGAGATTGTCAGGTGAAACTGCGACTCCGAGACTCTCTCTCTTTATAATTTCAGCGATTTCGGACTCCAACGGACCAATGAAGACCATGGGGCGACCTGCCGCAACGATCCCGTAGAATTTACTGGGCCAAACGGTTCCCACGCAATCGGGACGCATCGTTATTAAATGAATGTCAGCCGCTCGAAGGCTTCCGCCTAATTCATTCAGCGGCACTGGGGCGAGAAAGCGGATATTTTTCAACTTCCTTTGCTGCACACCAGATTTGAGCTGTTTGAGTTGAGCGCCCCTTCCTATAATCAGCATTTTGAGGCGATCTTGGTTTCGGCACTTTTCGGCGAGTTCCATTAGTGGGGAGAGCACATGGGCTCGACCAAGATTACCCGAATAGACCAGAGTGAAATCTTCCGGTAAAATATTCCACTCCTTCCGATGATTCACCTTGGTTTCGAGGGAAATAGTCGATGGTGCCCAGTTGGGAACCACGTGAATCTTTTCAGAAGGTATATCCGATGAAACAATCCGATCCTTCATGTCCGTACCAATGGCCACTATTCCTTCGGACCTGATCCATGATTGATCGCGAGGGCCCCGGAATATTCGGAGAAAACATGAGAGAGGACCGAAGGGACGGATAGCTAAAGCCACCTCGGGGTAAAGATCCTGCGACCAGTGCCACATTCGACCTCCCAGACGCAGGACCGTTGGCGTAATAGTTGATCCCAATAGAGGAGGGTCTGTCATCGCCACTACGACGTCGTTGTTTCGAACTTCGGAGCGTAGGATCCGTCGAGCGAATGAAGAGAACTGAAAATAGCCGATTGCTTTTCCGAGTAGTCCCGTCCTTTGCTTTCGGTCTGCACCTAGACGAATGACCCGAGGGTTGGAGACGGACGGAGTCGACGGGGATCGCTCTGCTAAGGAGGGAGATGCGGTTATGATCACGATTTCGTGACCCTGTTTTACCAGTCCCTGACAAAGATCCGCGAGAAGCTGCGCGGTGGCCTCCATGGAAGGGGAGAAGACCCGGTTGACAAAAATGATACGAGACACCGGATAGGAAATCAGGGTTGGTTTAAAGGAGCCCTAGATTGCCGCCGCAGGGTCCGAAGCTCAGCTTGAGCGAATCCCTCGTAGCGAGCAAGTAACCGGCAATATTCAAACCCGGCCACACCTTCCCGAAATCCTTGTCGAAGGAGATATTGATAGATGAATCGAGCACTAGCCCGAAATGGAATGAGGTAGCTCACTTGTTTTAGGGTGCGTCGACGAATGAGTCGATCAGGAGAAACTAGGTTTCGGAACTTAATAGTGGAGGACTCGAATTGGGCACGCGTCTCGTATTTAGCGTAGCGCCGGTGTTTCGCCAGCCAGCCATCTACGCCATCGGCGGACAGATTGTGAATGTAATTATTTACTAAATACGACATTTCCATGTTGGGCGACTCCCTTTGACCGTGACCCACTTCGATGAATCGAAAACGATCTGGGCGCACGAACCTTGCCTGCCACGCAGGAAAGTCAGTGCAGCGAGGAATCCATCGCTTCCGCCACATCATTTTAGGAGCTACCCAAGTCCCGTCGTTAGAGGGAGCAGGGTTCCAATTCTGACATTCGTGGTGCAACTCCGGGGTGAATTGTTCATCGGCGTCGAGGTGGAATAACCATGAATGCCGAAATTTGATTTGATCGTGGGCGTAATTGCGCTGTTGGGCAAAGGTCTCGAAAGGGTTGCTGAATACCCTAGCACCCGAGGCTTGAGCGATTTCAACCGTGCGGTCGGTTGAGCCTGAATCAAGCACGACGACATCGCTACACTCTTTCACCGACGCGAGACAGCGAGGAAGTCGCGCTTCTTCATTCAGGGTGAGAATTACTACTGAAAACATTGTTTAACTTCGGAGAATTTGGGCGTATCGTAAGGTAGCAAAGAAATGGATCCAAAAAATCAATACGACGGCGGGATTAGCGAGAGGGAATTCCACCCACGCGTAGGCCAAGACGGCTCCATTTCCGATAAGGAGGTAAGTGACGGTCCGGTCACCAATTAAGGCTTTTCGAGTGCTCCACAGAGGGACAACACCCATGGCCAACAGCAACCCAGTGCCGATCGCTCCGATCTCTGCCAGCGATTGGAGCCAATCGGAGTGAGCGTCGATGTAGTGAATGGTGAACTTATCTCCGCGATTGGTCAGTTGGGTGGTGCGGCGAAACATTAACTCCCATGATTCAAGTCCCCATCCTGCCCAGGGTTTATTTTGAAACATGGCCAAGGTTTCTTGGTAAATTATTCCACGCTCACCGAGAATTCCGACCTGCTCCATGGCTGAAATCTGCTCCCGAGTTTTCGCGATCCGCTGACTAATTACCGGAGCGGAAAGAGCAAAAGTTGCTGCTAATGTCACTATGAGTGCCAGAGCCAAGGCGATCGATTGCGCGTAGGGATTTTGTTTGCTCAGGCGAGATTTTTGACGAATGCGCCACATTTCAAAAAGAGCCACGATGAGCGCCAATAGAATCACCATAATCGTGGAGGATCGTGATGTTGAAAGAGGCACTGCAACGACGATTAAGACGGCACCGATCAGAGCGAGTAGTGCCGGACTGTGCCAGAATCCACGTCCACTGTCGTGTCGTGAGAGCCACACCGCCGCCCCGAGACACAGTGACAAACTCATGCAGGCGTAAGCTCCCCAATGATTATGGTAGATAAACGGTCCAAAAAATGTTGGATTGGGTGACTTTTGCAGGCCGAAAAACATTTCGGTTCCCGATAGTTTTTGTAGAGTGCCGAAAACGGCGATCACTACTGCGTTTATTGCAAGAATGATCAGCAGTGAGCGTAGACGACGTAGGCTGGATACATTCAGAGCGACGTTATATCCGGTGAGATAAATGACGAAATATAACCAGAATTCGCTTAACGTTTGAGCGGGCAGTGCACTGCTTGGTAGCCAAGGAATGGGCGTGATGGGGCGGAGGACTCTAGTGTCATAGAACTGCATCACCTCGAAACTGGGATTCAATGTGCTGATCAGGATAAAAACGGCCAGACTCACTCCAGGAATAAGCCAAATAATGGGCCGTTTCATATTGGCCCCCGTTTTTAACCGATGCCAAAAGCCCCATGTGCATAGAGCCAATGAAAGGGAACCCCAGCACGCCAAGGGAATTCTTGCCCAATAGACCATGCCGCCAAAGAACCAACATGTCGCAATGGCGAAAACCGCAGCATGCCAAATGGTCGCAGAGCCCAAATCTGTTTTCGAACGTTTAACGCTAGGAGTCACGGAAACTGGTTTGGTGGATTAGATTCAAGCGTAGAGGCTAGGCAACAATCGTGCGGTATTTCGTAAGGTCTGTTTCATCGAAATCGAGGGGGGCGGCTGAGTCCGTTTTTGTCGTTTGAATTGAAGTTCAATCCGAACGTTTCATAGGAAGCCTTGAGTTGAACTCCATTATTTGACCGATTCAAATCGGGGGGCTACTTTGGCCCCTAAGTAATAGGGGTGATGAATGCGGACGCGCGGTTTTCCGGGCTTTTGAAAAAATTATCCGAACGGGACTAGGCATAACTTCATTGATCTATCATAGGGTGAAAATCGCAATCTGAGTTTAAGGTATATACCTTGAATTGGTCTTGAGTTTTTAAGTGGATCGACAGTCTAAACGACGCTCAGCTTTGAGATCTAGGAGTGGATCGGGGGCGGATCGGACGGCAAGGGTTGCCGACACAGATCATCCTACTCGGTTGGTCTTTGATGACCACGGAACGTGCGCCGATGACGGCGAGTTCTCCGATGGTGACACCGGGGCCGACAAAAACGTCCGCTGCGACCCAGGCGTTTACGCCAATGGTAATAGGAGATTGGGTCAACGGCATGTCCCAACGGGTAAAATCGTGGGAGCCTGCACAGAGGTGGCAATTTTGGCTTACATTCGCACCTCGTTCCAAGGTGATGGGAGCCAAATTATAGACAGTCACTCTTCGCCCAATCATACTGCGGGGTTGGAGGTTCAGTTTCCACGGCGCGTAAATCTTCACGGATGGAAATACCACCACTCGATCCGGGGCGGGAATGTTCGCGCCAAACTGGCGAAGAAGAAAAACCCTCCACCGATGCGCTTTTTCGGGTGTCCAGCGGAACAGCGTTGCTTCGACCAGTTGCCAAAGACGTTGTCGGATCACCTCTGATCGAAGGTAGGGTGAAACGCAATTTTGACCCAAGAAAGGAGGCTCATTGGGTAATGGTGGGTTCAATGGCATGAAGGACTTGGCTAAAGGCTTTGGGGAATTTGGGGGTGTCCCCGAAATCGGTTCAGGGGGAATCGTAATTCGGGTGGCACTTACCCGCTTATAAAGACAATGAAATGCTCAGCAAATGATGATTAGTCGAGGCGTTGTCGCGATTGGAATTCACGCAGGGGGGGACGGGTGTTGTTCGGAAGCCAACAACGATTGAAAACGCTCCAGGAGAGATTGGGCAAAATTCGGAAAATCATACCGCTGGGCGGTTAATTGACCGGACTGCGAGATTCGCGCACGAAGGTCGGGATCGATCAACAATCGCTTGATTTGATCCGCCAATCGATTGGGCGCGTCGTTGGCCTGGTGATCATAGGTGAGTGCGTTGTCTTCCGGCTCGACGAAATCACGAAAGCAAGGCAGATCAGAAACGATTGCAGCACAGGAGGCCGCCATGGCTTCGACTATGGCGACACCGAAGGTTTCTCCCTTCTCCGCTAGACTGGGGAGACAGAAAATATTCACCGAACGGTAGATGGCAGCGAGACTGGTGGGATCAAATTGCGGTGGCAAAAGGGTGATGCGATCGGTGGGAACAAATTCTTTCAATCGGTTCAATTCTGCATCAAGAAAGTCACGACCCGAGCCGCCTTGAGCGATGTCCACCGGCCCGCAGATTAATACCCGCCAAGGTGGAAGCCCCGTCTTTTTCGAAAGAATCTGCAGAGCGGAAACAAAGTGGGAGAGGCCCTTCTCCCGATGTAGTCTCGATATGAATCCGATGGTCGAGAGATCGTCGGAGGAGTGGGAGTTGGGGGCCTTTTTCGTGGAATTGAACAGCTGAGCATCAATCGGATAACCCATCACTTGGGCGACGGCACCCAGTGACGGGTTTTCGGAATTAACCTGGGCCAGCACCGGACTACTGGAGGCGATAACGCCGGCAATATTCTGGTAGAAGCGATATTGTCCTTTGGGCACTCGGCCGGTCATGATTATGACCTTTCCCGCATCGGGACGGCGTCTGCCCAGCCATACCGGCAAGGTGACTGCGTTCACGACGGTTATGTCGGCGGGAGGGAGCGCCCGGGTGATGCGCCGGCTCCAGTTGAAATCTCGCCAAATATTTACGGGAAGACGACTGCTGTGATCATATCCCGGGATGCGAATATGTTGAATTCCCTCTACGGTTTCCTCGTCGGGCAGGCCGGGCCATTGGCGGGAAAAAAAGCAGACGTCATGACCACAACGGGCGAATTCGCGGGCGAGGTTGAACCACGTCTTCTCGGTGGCACCGCCCGCCAGAGGAGGGATGGGGAGAAAGAAACCATTGACGATGTTGATTTTCACTCGGAGTGAGATTCCATCGCCGGAGCGGGGGGGGCATTGGAAGTTCCACCGCCGTTGAGTTTGCTCCACATAATAGCGGGAACGGAGATCGCGATACAGGCTTGATACATCGAAGATAACCAAATAACCAAAGTCACTTCGGCATTTAGACACCAGGCTAGGAGAAGAATTCGCAGCAAACCGTTCAAAGAAAACGTGCTGCTATTCATGGTGCGAAGGGCCATTGATTGCATGAAGAAACCAAATGAGATTCCCAATAATCCGCTGCCCCAGAAACCAAAATTCGCGTAAGCTTCTGAAATCATGCCGAACCCGATACTGGTTGATTCCGCTTCAACTGCAGAGAGCATGCCCAAACCGATGGAGAGAGTCTTTACACTTTCATTGGGACTCGGTTTATCAGGCCACATAAACCGAGGCACAACTTGCGCGGGAATACCACGGTAGGTCTCCCCACTAAAATAATCAATGTTACGTGGGACTTGATCCACTATGTAGGCCACAATTTGCAGCAATGAAGCGCGATCGAACAACAGTAGGGCTCCCTCTTCCTCGTTTTCACTAAAGGCGGAATACCCAATTTCGAACCACTCAGTATAGAATTCAGGGAGTTGAGTGAAAGTCGGCGCGGGCCGTCCTTCTTCCCAATATATGGTTCTCATTTTAGATTTGCCGTTATGAAGAAAGGTAAATGCAACCAAAGCTAAGGCGGCGATGAACCAAGGGATACGTCGAGAGGCGGAAAAATAACCCAGGAATGTTGCCCCAATCAGGGTGATTCCTTGGATGAGAAGCAACGAGCTGCTCAACAGGGTGACCTGGAAGAATACGTTCAAGATTAGCCAGAATCGGAGCGATTTTCCTAAAAGGCTCAGACCCCAAAGACGGGCGGAGGTGAATGCGCTGATCAAGCCGATGCCAATGAAGATGGCCCGAAATGTTCCCACCAAAGTGCCAGGAACTATGGTGGTGAAGTTTGAGACCCACAACCAAATGCTGTTCACTAGGAGTCCAATGGCGACGTAGTGGAGTCTATTATCTGGAATCAACGCTTCGGTCCAAAGGGCCCGAGTTCGACGGGGACGATTTGAGACCAATCGCATGCCAAGCAGCAGAGCCAATTGGAAAACCAAGACACAGATTCCCGACTTGAAGATCACTTCCGATGGATAGTTGGCCAAAGCACGATGATCATTGAATAAAGGAACCACGTAGAACGGAACCGTCATCATTAGCATAGTTTCGGCAAGCGGGTAACTATCGTCGTTCCTTCTTACCCAGCCTGCCAGTGGCCAAATTGCGGTAATCACCATGCACGCACCCAAGAATCTGATTTCAGCACTTTCCCACGCGGAATAGAAAAAGAACCACCCCGCTAGCGACACGCTCCCCAATCGAATTGTTCGAATCAGAATGCGCGAATTGAGAGGAAGAGATTGATTTGAAGTCATGGCGGATTGGACTATCCACTAAAAAGACGGACGACAGAATCAACTGTCTCACGAATATCATGACGATCGACCGAAGCCCTAATCGACTGAGCTGCAGGGGGGGATGCAATAAGGTGACGAATTGATCGAGAAAAGTCGGGGATATCTCCGCAGCGGAATACTAGGGAAGGATTGACCGGTGCAACAAGATCCTCGGCGCAACCGCACTGATCACTGACGATGGCAGGCAGGCCACAAGCCATGGCCTCGTTTACCACCAAGCCCCAAGTTTCGCCGGCATCACTGGGTAAGGCCAGCGCATCTGCGGCGACAAATGCTTTGGAGATTTCGGAGAGATTCAAGAAACCCAGCAGTGAATGAGTCTGAGAAGGCAATTGGATCAATGCATTCTCTAACTCGGCCCGAAGTTCTCCATTGCCGACGTAGAGAAGATGAATGGGCCGAGTAGAATCTCTGATTGAACCTGCGGCGCGAACCAGATCAAGAGGGCGCTTCTTGCCAATAAGTTTTCCGCAAAAAAGAATGCAGAAAGCGTCGTCTGGAATCCCGAAGTTCTGGCGAATGACATTCCGCTGAGAACCTAGTTTTTTCACTTCACTACGCCAATGAGCATTGTCGACTGCGTAAGGTGCGGAATGAAACCGTGATTCGGAAATACCATGATAACGGTAGTAGCGCCGGTTGGCTGAACCGATAGTTAAAAAATCGGTCACTTGGCCAAACAAGTAACGCATGATCGGTCGCTTAATAAGACGTGTTCGCCACGTTCGGGGAGCGAGGTTATTGTTTTCGCCACGAATCCATACGGGTATTCCGAGGCGTCGGGCAGTGCGGATGGCGGACCAGTATTCTGCGAATCGCCAACCTTCCACCCACAAAGTAGTGACTCCGTGTTCTCGGAATTGATGTTCCCAGGGAGAGGTTACTTTTACCCCGCGAAATTCATTCATTTTCCAGCCCTCGGCGATGGGAACGAAGCGGTTGGGGTAGTCTGCGGTCAAATCGCAATCCCAGGCAAACGTTTGGCCGAATTGCGGATCGTGGGACGGAGTCACCGCATGGGGGGTAAGAAACCAAACTTCAAACTCAACGCGTCCGTCATTTGCCAAGCTTCGCCACAGCGGTGCCTGATATTGAATCGGGTGACTGGTAAGAATGGCGAGCATGTCAGTCGAGCGAGGCCAAGAGGGTTCCCCAGCGGTCGCCATAGGCCTCCCACGAATACGTGTCCCTAAGCCGAGCGGCGCTGGCTTGGATTCTTTCGCGGCTGGGCGGGTGGACAAGGTAGTGACGAAGCGCCTCGAGTAGAGCTTCCACTTCACCAGTCGGAACGATACGACCCAGATCCGGTGAGTCGACAAAATCAACGGCTCCGGTGTGCGGCGTGGCGATGACGGGAAGTCCCGCCGCCATTGCTTCCAACAGCACGAGACCAAAGCCTTCGAACAGACTCGGCAGGACAAACACATCGCACTGGGCGTAGATTTCGATCAAGCGCGGGCGACTGGTTTGACCGAATAACTTCAACCCCGGCAATTCAGGAATCAAGTGACGAATTCGTTCATCGATCCGACCCACGATCCATAATTCAGCGTTGCGGGCAGCCAGCTGCGACCACGCTTGCAAGAGCATTGGGATTCCCTTCCGGGTGTTCACGGTGCCTACGAAGAGAAATCTAAACGGGCGGTTTCCCGTCTCGGAGATGGTCGAAAGCCGGTCGGTGCCTACCAGATCAAACGCAGCCCAATCGACGCCGTAAGGATTCACCACTACGCGATCGGAATCGATGCCTTCCGCGATAAGGGTATCACGGGAGAAACTGCCTGCCACCACGATACGATCGGCCAAGGCGTGTTCCTCAGCCTCTTTCGACACTAGTTCAGGCAATCTTGTCCGGACGTCGGGGACCCAATCCGGGTAAGTCTGGGCGACTTCATTCATGATTCGGGTCAGCGCGGCGGGGTGGGCGATGCTGCGATCGAGTACAAATCGATGTCCGGCATTTCGTGCCCGCCGACCAAGAAGCCAACTTGAGGTATCGAACCCCACCACCACCTTCGACGTCGCGATCGCCTGCTCGGGAATTGCTTGTTGAAAGCAAAGATTCCGCTGCATAAAAATGGCCTCCGCTGGAGCTCCGTGCCTCAGTTGCCAAAGGGCGCGCATCTCCGGCCCAAACCGCGAGCAAATCCGTGCGGCGGGAACTCCGGGCACGATGCGATTCCTGAGTGCACGCAAGAATGGTAAGCCACGGATGATTCGGGCGGTGGGGCTGGATTCTGCGAATCCTATTCCGGTCCAGAAGCACCCAAGCAGACGTGTGCGGTTTAACTCACGCGCGAGTTTGGGGGCGTGCTGGGTGCCCGGGTGAGCCAAAAGGACAGACCGATCAGACATGGGGAGGAGAAATTTGGGGGCGTGCGGCGAGCCAACGGTTGTGAGGGAGGGGCCTGCGTTCGGGCAGGAAGACACGCCACCAGGCTGGTCGGATGATTTGCGACGTATATCCGTGGTCGATTAACAGTTGTAGGCATGCGTGCTCTGCTTTTGAACTGTGAGTTTCTATCAATAGTCGGCAGTCCTTGGTCGAGAGCAGCTTGCTGGCGGCGGCGAGGACTTCGGCCTCGGGGCCGTCGATGTCGATCTTAATGAACACGGGGGAAGGCAGGTCGGAAGCCAAGCGATCAAGGGTGGGGTGATCACCGGCGTCTTCCGATCCCACGATACCTTGATACAATGTCAGGCGCGGATCTCCGTCCCGGTCGTTGAGGAGGAGATTGTTCCGGAACTGTTCGACCTCACGATCGAGCGGCTCCACCGCAATGACCTTCTCGATGCCGGGTTGGGCGAGCAACCACAGGGAAAGATCCCCTTTGGCCGCCCCCAGGTCGATGCCGCTGCGGCATCCCCGAACCATGGTTGCCATCGCGCGAAAGGTTTCACGTTCGTAAAGACCCAACCAAATCATGAACTCGTTTTGAAGGTTCAAATGAAGTCGCAGCCCGCGAAGCAGACCTGACTTGATTCGGCGCGGAGTCCGTGCAGCGGGTAGAAAGTGTTTCGATGGATTCATGCGGATGATGTGGAAGAGTGACTGAATCACACGTTACGACTGAATCGCCAGAAAGTTGAGCGCTTAACGGGAGCCCGTTTCCGCCAAATACGGTTAAAGTTCGTGAGAAAGTCTCCGACACCAGCGAGTCCGGCGCGGGTGAGGTCAGGGCGCTTGAACCAGAAAAGGGCGAAACTTCCTAACTTGAGAGGCAACACCATTAGCAGGTCGGGCAGCGGGCAACGACGTAGAGTCATCGCGAACTCGTTGCATACTCCCGATCGATGCAGCGGGTTCCAGTCTCGCCCCTCCCAAGCTTTGTCATGCCATACATGCACACCGGGAAGCCTGACAATCGTGAGGTCCAAATCCGCGAGTCGTAGGCAAAGGTCCTTTTCCTCCGAACCGTAGATACCTGGTGATTTTGCATAAAACCCCGCTTCCCGCACGGCCGAAAGGCGCAATAAATGCCCACAACCAATGAAGATCCCCACAGGATAGGCCTGCGTGCGCTCGCACGGTCCAGGGCGGTCCGGCGAGAGGATGTCGAAAGCGATTCCCGCCACCTTCGGATGTGAAACCAAGTGCTCGATCGCGATGTCCAGTTCATCTCCTCGAACAAACCAAGCGTCATCATCTAGGCACAGATAGAAGTCACTCGAAGAACTGATCATCAATTCATTGCGGCTATCGATGATTCCTTCGGGGTGCAGATGGCGCAGCCATTTAAATTCCGGAAACTGTTCCGCCAGTGAGGCGGTGGCATCAGTAGAGGCGTCGTCCAGGACACAAACTTCGAGACCAGGTCGTGCGACGGATCGAAGTGACTCCAACGCTTTGGGTAGGATGTGGGCTCGATTGCGGGTGGTGATTCCGGCGGTCACCGTGATCAAAGGTGGGTTGAAACTCATGGGCTTAGGGTCCAAATACCACTGAGTTCCTTCCGCCACTGGGGGGGGCGGGAACGAAGCACCGCCAAGGTCAGAAACAGGCGATGCAAGGTCATGCTCACCGTGAGGCGCGTTCGGCTGAATCCGAGAATATCTCGTGCGATAATCCCCATGTTGTGCAGTTTCCCTGCCGTAAGAGCCGCTCGATCTTTTTTGAACTCACTCGGCAATGAATGGTGCACAATGGGGCAGAGGGACGTGAAAAAAAGAGGAGCTCGTCGTGCGATACGAGCAGTCAAATGAACATCCTCGGCGAAGCTATAACCCTCGAATGACGGAAATTGTTCCTTCCTAAATAGGTCGGTTTGCACCATAAGGCAGGTGGCCGGCAACCAGTCGGATGGATAGAGCTCCGGCGCACCGGCGGGGTAGACCGGAGTGCAGTTGATGCCAGGACCAAAGAGGCGCCCCCCAAAATCTGGATGCGGGAATCCCGCTTGGAGACGATAGTAGGTCCGGGTAAACCAACCGGGACGTCGGCGGTCATCGGCGGAAATACGGGCGGCAATTGCGCCGGGAGCGGAATCTCGGGAAGCGAAGTAAGCCAGCATCTGGGCAAATAATTCATCGCCAAACTCAATGTCGTCGTCGAGGAAGGCAATAACTTCTCCCCGAGCCAACGCGGCCGCAGCGTTGCGTTGTTGGGCGGAGCTGCGGATGCCGAATGCGATCACCCGAATGGAGGGGCCGGCGGGAAACTCGTTGGCCAGTTGCTGCACATCTGAAGCGCCCCCTGCTGCCGCGATTATGATCTCCATGGGAGGGCAGGTCTGGCGCCCGAGGCATTCCAGCACCACACGGAGGCTTGAAAGTCGGTCGAGCGTGGCGATGACCACGGAGCAACTGGGGAGATTGGCCGAAGTTGGATTCAAATTCAGGGCCAAATTCCTGTGCGATGGAGAACAAGCTTCAAGGCCCTTTGCATGGTGCGCTCGAGATGACGTGGAATTCGATCCTCCTCGATGTGGAGCGGATTGGGGGCGTCGATACTGTGGCAGCTGTCATGAGGGACAATTTTTTCCTGCCAATCGGTTTCTTCGCAGTAGCCTTGAAATGTGCCGCAACCGCTGGCCATGGCCTGTTGCCGGGTCTTGAGACGGAGGTTGATTTGTTCCGGACTGCGATACTGGTAGTGCTTGAACCGAATTCTACGCGGGTGGACCACCCCAAGGTGTTGCGGGGCGGATCCATCGGCCCAAATCATACGTGGACGATAACGAAAAAACCGAATTTCGGAATAGTCGCAGCGGTAGTGACGCAGCGCCATTTCGGCGGAGGCGTGAGGTGGATATGTGGTGGGATCGTCCTTCCATCGAGCCACGTCTTCGTCCGTAAAGTAGAACTGGAAATTCACCCCCCACACCACGTGGTGGTTCCGAGGCACCCCTTCCAAGAATTTGCGAGGGTCGTCGTGATAGAGTTCGTCTGCGTCGAGCTTGCACCACCAATCACCATCGACGCATTCATGCCGATAGGCTTCAAAAATGTCGCGACGAAGACTGTCACGAAAAGGAATGGCGGAGGACTTGAAGGGCACGACTCGCGGTTCCTTTTCGGCCAATTTCAGCACCTTTTCCCAGGTGCCATCGGTGCTGCCGTTGTCGAACACGAATATGCGATCGCACCATTGTGCCGCATGCACGAGGGTTTCGACGATCATGTCGGCTTCGTTTTTGACGAGGCAATTACCGTAGATTTTCATGACTTGGGAACAAAGGCTTCAACGTAAAGGCTCTCCCATTCCCGATCTTGTCGATCGAGTAGCAGGAGCGGGGCGGTTCCCTGTTTGTAGGACGAGCGGGAAATACCTTTGAATCCTGCTGATCTGAGAAGGGCCGAGAGACTCGCAAAGTCATGCATAAATTGGTGCCCATCGTTGAGCCATCGGGTGCGGGAAGCCACTTCGTGACCGGAATAAAACACGCGGTTGATCATACGCGCAGGTTCCTCGTCTGTGTCGGTGCGATGTTCCAAATACCGCCGGGCGTGAATCTCCAGAGAAGGAACAACGATACGAAGCCCCCCCCCGGGACGAAGGATCCGAAGGGCTTCTTTGAGCACCTTGAGCAAAGTGTCGTCGTCGAGGTGTTCCAAGACATGTTCGGCGAAGATTCCTTGAAACCGTTGGGCGGGAAATGGCAATGGAACGTTTAGATCCCATACGACGTCAACGCCAGGCACCCACCGGTAATCTAGGTTGATGAATCCAGGGGCCACCTGAGGCCCACAACCGATTTGAAGGTAAGCTACTTGAGCTTGATTCGGCCGTTTCCCTTGGAAGAATTTATTGCGGAGTATCCAACCAACCAAGCTTCGTATTTTTTGATAATCTCGTAGTGGTTTCATGACGAGCTAACGCAGGTATCGAGCGTTTTTATTAGTTTCGCGGTAGTATTGGGATGGGAAGATATTCGCCGCACGTTGAGCTCTTCGAGTGAGTGACGCAGGGCAGTCACCGTGCAGAAAAATTCCCAGCAGTAACACCAAGTCTGAGTTGTTGAAACGGATACGAATCGGCGACTTTGAGGAAGGCAGCCGTATATCGATTGAGCGGTGACCCCGAAGTCAGTGGGTAAGGAATGGCGGAGGACTTGTGGGGCACGATTCGCGGTTCCTTTTCGGCCAGTTTCCGCACCTTTTCCGAGGTGCCATCGGTGCTGCCGTTGTCGAATACGAATATGGGGTCGGACCAGCGTGCCCCATGCACGAGGGTTTCGACGATCATGTCGGCTTCGTTTTTGGCTAGGTAGTCACCAAAGGTTTCCATATCAAGGGGCTGCGAAGGCAGAAGGGCGTTAGCGCCAAGGGTTGCGCAGACCCAGAATCTTTTCTCCGACTTGATGCACGCTAAATCCTCTTGATCCAAGAACGGATCGGATCAATTCGTCAGTGCCGACACCGTGGGGTTCCACGATCACGCCGTGAACCCGACCCAACCAAGGTCCCGCTTGTTCGAAAATGGAGCGTTCGGCGCCCTCGATATCCATTTTCACCAAGATCGGCCCTTTCGAAGTATACTCATTGAGCAGTTCGTCGATGGTGCTCATGGGAATAGAGTTCGCAGTCGCTTCAGTGGACTCGATGAATTGTCGGGCCATACTGATCGCCGATGGATCGACCAGCATTCCGAATCCCGAGGAGGCACTGACGATGCGTTTCAAACAAGTCGTGTGCGGCTGAGCAGCGGTGTTGGTTCGGCACAGTGCGTGGGTGTCTTCATCTGGTTCGACTGCGATGATTTTTGCGTCGGGGAACTGTTGCGACCAAGCCCGGGCGGTGAGTCCGGTATTGGCTCCGAGATCGAGAATACATGCCGGATGGGGACTGAGTGACACATGGCAGTCACCGTGCAGGAAAACCCCCAGCAGTAACACCAAGTCTGAGTTGTTGAAACGGATGCGAATCGGCGACTTTGAGGAAGGCAGCCGTACATCGATTGAGCGGTGACCTCGAAGTCTGTTGGTCAGGAAGCGCACGACCTGCCATGGGCCGAGCAGCTTGTTTATTTGAGTGAGCGACCTCAGTTTATTCATGGCAGATATTTTTCAACAAATTTTCGAATTCGATTCGGGCTTTCGATAGATCGAACATGCCAGATGCGGTTCTGGCCCGCGTCGCGAGTTCAACTCGGAGATCCTCGTTGTCGCGCAGATGATTGAAATGAGCCGCAATGACGTCCGGTTGGTCCTCGGTAATTGTGAGTGCGACATCGCCGGATTCTCGACACCAAGCGAGTCCGCTCGCGTAGGATGGACCTGTGATGATCAAGGGTAGGCCCAGTGAAAGGCAGTCGCCAAGTTTGCTGGGGAAGTGGGTGCGATATTGCCGCTCATGTTTTCCCGCGGGATTCAGATAGGGTTGAATGATCGCATCACATCGTTCCAGCAGGGTGCGCCATGCTTCTGTGGGGGTCGCGGCGTAGCCGTGAAAATGAATAACGTCCGTGGCATCGGTAAGAGCGGCCACCACCCCGGCGGGCTTGGGGCCAAATATTTCGAGGCGGGTGCGCGTCTCGCGCAAAACCGGAAGCAATCGCAGCAATTGTTCCCCGTAACCATAGTGTAGGCCGCCAGCGTAGCCCAGGGTTAGATGTCCCGGGTTTTTTAATACACGGCACCGTTGCGGGTCTTGTTGCGGGGGAGTGGCGTTGCGCGGCGGAAGAAGAAACTGACTGGGCAAATCGAATTCCTGTTTGAACCAATCGACCATTCCGGTGCTGACGCAGAGTCGGACGGCCGCTTGTCGAAAAATACGTTGATCAAGGTTTCGTTGGCGGCGGATCAGGAATTTCGGCACCGGCTCGAATCCACCGGGTAAATCATGAACGAACAGGACTAGAGGGAGTCTCCTTCGACGAGCAAACCGACCCGCCAGATCGTAAACCCAAGAATCCTGCATCAGGCTTACAACAATATCGGGGTTGAAATCCCCCAAGACTCGATCGACGCGTCGAGTTTGGACCAGTGCACCGGCACCTAGGCTGCGCAGGATTGTTTTCCATGGCCAAAATCGGGTGCGATTTAGCCGATCGGCCAATAAGGGCAGGTGGTGGTAACAGCATGATAGGCGAGATGCGTTTGAGGGAGGAAGATGATTTGTGACCACACACAATCGATCAGGGGGGTAGTCCCCAAACAAGCGATAAAATGCGATCGATCCCGCCGCTTGCGTGTGTGGCGCTTCGCAGGTCAGGAACAAAATGCGCGGGAGCAAACTCATGCGGACGCAGGTCCCGTATTGGGAGGACGCATTAGCAGGCGTTCCACAAAGTCGATGTCATCGTCCGACTCCAGATGGCGTTTACGGATTAGCTCGTGGCTGAATCCGGCTTCAATCAGTGGACGCAGATAGTTCGCGCAGGTGGCCTCATCATGATGGGTTTCGAGGAAGATCACCGTTTTTGGAGGAAGGAGTGACGCGAGTGACGGCAGGATGTCTTTTTCGGCCCCTTCAATATCCATTTTGAGCACCAATGACTGAGGTCGTCTTTGTTCCAATAACGCAGGCAGACTTGCGACCACGACTTCGTAGCCCCCGTCCTCCTCCTTGCCCAAGATTCGACCACCAAATCCTGTGCCGGAAAATCGAGTGCGACCGGGAGCCGTGCCAACTGCGGCGGCAATCGACTCGGTGTCAATTTGGTTAAGTGCCAAGTTATGCTGCAATCGCTTGAAATTGTCAGGCTCGGGTTCAAAGGCAACGATACCAGCGTTGGGGAAATATGCGTGGGCCAGTACACTGAACATGCCACGACAGGCCCCGCAGTCGAGAATGAGTTCCGGGGTGAATTTCACGACATCGAGGGGATAGATTCCCTCCACGAAAATTTCTTCATACACCATCAGATCGACAAGATCGGTGGGGTCGAGCCGAAGTCGGAGTCCTGCAGCGCACTTGATGCGGGGCATCATGTTCCGAGACAGGAATCGTCCGGTCCGGGCATAAAGCGATGAGCCACCAAAGGGGCGATGACGCGCAATTCCCGCCAATGCCAATGCGAGTTTGTCGCGCCGATGGAGTCCGGTGCGGGCGAATCTTAAGAGGGTATCCCAGCGTTGGTATAATCGTTGGCGCATCACGAGGCGATGGGTCTTTGCTCGGACTCAATGCCGAACTTGGTCAGGAAACGTGCGGCGAGGGCACGCGGCGTGTAGTGCTTCACGGCCCACTCCTTGCCTGCGTTCGCGATGGATTCTCCTTGATCCGGCATTGCGTTGAGGCAATCGAGCGCTTCTTGTTCACGACCCAGCCGAATCGGAACATAGTGAACGAAGGGCTGAGGCATTTCGGGCAGTTCAACACCGTAGTAGGGCAGGTCGAAATTGAAAACCAAGCAACCGGCGGCGAGACCTTCCCAAAACCGCCAGCTGTCCCACTGGATCAAACGCGGTGGGCGGGAATCCAACTTGGCGAGTAGATTGAACCACCTCCGGGAAATCTTCGCCCGCCGTCCTCCTACCAGGTAGGGCGGATGAAACGGCGCCGGCGGAATGAGTTCTCCACAGTAGGCGACGATCGCCTGTGATTCCTTCAAACGCTGATAGTAGGACCGTGAATGCCTTCGCTGGGTTTGCTCCCACATCAATCGATCGTAGCCCTTCTCCGGCTCATGCGTGAGGTCATCCCGCTCGTTGTTGATCGAGAAGATCGACTCAATCGAACGTAAGAAAGGAGGTCCGGCTTGGCCCCGCGCGCCGTGAACGTAGGGATGACTTGCGCCGAAATTGACAAGAATTTCGGGCCGACGTGTTTTCCAAGGCGCGGCGCCGTCGGTCATTTTGAGCATCCGGGCATTGAGACCAAGGACCCACGGACGCTGGTTGCTGGGATGTTCGCAACGGCGGTTGTATTTGGCTCTGAAGACAAGATCGAACTCGCGGAATTCCGCGCGCCAACTCGCCGTTTCGTAGCCGTCGTCCAGATCCAAGTAGGCCGTCTTGTAGCGTCGATCCGGACGGAAGAGATCTGTGGGCAGCTCATGCTCATCGATCTGAAATCGTTCGTTGATCCATCGTGTCCAAACATAGGACACGATCACAATGTCACAGGCTTCAGCCCGCACATTGGGATCGTGGCGGATGAGCCAGTCATCGGAGGCAGGACTTTGCCGCCAGTAGTTGCAGCTCCCAAAAACTTCACAGCCCAGTTGAAGCAGCCCGTCGACCAGCACCACCACGTCATCTTGATAGGCGTTTGGTTCATCGCGGCAATAGATGTAAATCTTCGTCATAGCAGACCGGTTTCAGTTTCGTTCAGGTATTCCCGAAGCGCGTCTCGCCAGGGACGCAGGGGAGAGATTCCCCAGGCCGGAAGCTGGATTGAAGTGAGGGATTCATTCGCCGGCACGTGCGCCTTTCGCCGGAATGAACCCGGAGGGGCCGGCTCAACCCGGGTGGAGGAACCAGCGAACTGGAGAATGGCGGTGACATAGTCGAAACGGGTGGCGCATCCTTCGTTTGCAACGTGGCAGAGACCGGTTCGGCCAGCGTCCAAAAGGTCGACAATTGACCGGGCCGCATCGCAAACCCACGTGGGGGAACCGGATTGCTGTTGAGATGCCTGAATCATGACCTCGCCTTCGGCCTGCCGTAGTCGTGCGGCGACAAAATTCTTGGGTTGCTGGGGGCCACCTCCATACAGCCAGCCCACGCGGGTGATGAGAGGCGAGGGATGGGCATCGGCAGCCGTTCGCTCTCCTTCGTATTTGCTTCGATGATACACATTAAGTGGGGCGGGTTCATCTTTTTCATCGTAGGCATCGCGCTTGCAGCCGTCAAAAACACCCCCACTACTGACGTAGACAAAAGGCACTTTCATTTCGGCGGCTTTGATCGCCAGTGCCCGAGTCGATTCCACATTGATTATCCGACACGTTTCGGCGGAATCCTCGGCGGAGTCCACGTTGGTCCAGGCGGCGCAATGCACGATCGCTGCCCAGTTTGTTCCCTCCAGCGCAGTGGTCAGATCGGTGGTATTTGATAAATCCGCGTCCGCCCGCGTCCAGCTAGTGGTTTTGACACTTCGGCTCCGTAACTCGCTCGTCACCGCCGAACCCAAAAGCCCTTGGGCACCCGTGACGAGGACGGGAAACTCTTGTTTCAAAATCAAATTGGGGGGAGGTTGGACCAATGGTAAGGAATTTCCCCACTGTCTTCCGGCAGCCTGACGGATTCGGCTGGATCGTGTATGTCTGACACACAATTCAGGGTAAGTGATTCTCCGGCTCCCATGCCTTGGAATCCATACCACAGGCCTGCAGGAATGTGTAAAATTCCGTGGTTTTGGCGATTGAGCACAAATTCCATGGTTGAGTCGGAACTAGTCGAATCGGGCCGATTGTCATGAACGACCACCCGCACAGCGCCTATTGGAACTGACAGGTTTTGAGCGACGCGGAGGTGTTTCTTCCAAGCCTTGATCGCGCCCTGGTGGATGGTTGACGCATACACTTCACCGAAGGAGGGGAGGAGAGGAGAGTCCCCCCGAAGGTGATGAATCACCGCGCCACGATCGTCCGCAATCACTCGGCGCGGTTCAAACTGAAGCCCTTGAATGGGCCCCCCATTTTGGCTGAGGAGAATTTCGGAAGGGAAACTCAATTATGGTGGGGGGCTTTCGAGGTGGCCCAGGACGCATTCTGATTGGATGCAATTGAGGTATAGTTGCGGATCTGTTCCTCGGTAATCTGAGCAATCTGATCGGGCGAGTCTTGATAGGCTCGATACCACAACGCGGTAAATTGAGCTGTTTGGTTGAAGTCCAAAGTTGCACTCCAGTTCAGGTGTTCGGCGGCTTTTGAGCAATTCAGTCTCAACAGACCGGCTTCGGGCAGCATGTTGGGGGGAGGGCGAACGTCGGGTTTCGGTGCTTCCGGCCAGTGGGACCGAATGGCTTCAATTAGGCGAAGCACGGTTTCATCCACATCGGGCTGTGGCCCAAAATTGTAGGCGTCACCATGGTGTTGACGCTCACCCTGAAGCAGGCGGGCGCCGAGCCATAAATAGCCACTAAGGGGTTCCAAAACATGCTGCCAAGGTCTGGTGGCGTGAGGACTTCGAATGATTGGTCGTTCGTCCGAATACCACGCTCGAACACAATCCGGAATGATTCGATCAGCCGCCCAATCTCCACCTCCGATCACGTTTCCGGCGCGTCCGATTGCGATCAATGGTCGAGTGGTTGTGGCTACTTCGGATTGCCCCAGCCATCGGTTGGGCGCCTTGAAAAACGAGCGGGTGTAGGAACTTATGACGAGTTCGGCGCAGCCTTTGGAAGCACTGTAGGGATCTTTCCCTCCCACCCGGTCCTTTTCAATGTAGCCCGCAGCTTGTTCGATATTTTCGTAACATTTGTCGCTGGTAATCATGACCACGGCTTCCACCGTTGGGCAGTGTCGAACTGCTTCCAGCAGGTTCACGGTGCCGAGAACATTAGTGGTGAAGGTATTCACGGGATCGTCGTAGGATCGTCGAACCAACGCCTGGGCGGCGAGATGGAACACCACTTCGGGTTGGAACGAATCGAATACGGATCGAACATGAGGCAGGTTGCCGATGTCGAGGCGATGATCTGCAATGACATCCTTTAGACCGATAGTATTGAAGTGGCACGGGTCGCTGGGAAGGTCGATGGACAGACCGGCCACCTTTGCACCCAAGCTGGCCAGCCATTGACATAACCAAGAGCCCTTGAATCCGGTGGCGCCGGTTACCAAAACGCGTCGCCCTTCGTATTTGCCGTCAAACGCAGCTCGATGGGTTGAATGGATCATGTCGAAACGGAAACTATACTTTCCATGGGGCATTCCCCTCACGCCAAAGTTTGTTTAGATATAAGAACTCCTGGTAGGTGTCCATGGGCTGCCAAAACCCGGTGTGGCGATAGGCTCCGAGTTGGTTGTTCGCAGTGATCTGATTGAGAGGACCTCGTTCAAGCATCACATCACCACAGTCGGCGATTTGGCCAAATATGGAGCGATTGACGACAAAGAAACCTCCATTGATCCACCCCCCTTCGGCTTGGGGTTTTTCGTTGAAACTTTTGACTTCGCCATCTAAGGCGATCTCCAAATCACCGAAACGTCCGGGAGGGTGGACCGAAGTGACGGTCATCATTCTATCGGCTTTGCGGTGGTAGTCGATCGAGGCTGGGATGTCCACGTCGCCGACACCATCACCGTAGGTTAGTAGAAATTCCTCGTCGTCTCCGAGATAGCGTTCCACCCGGCGGAGCCGTTCAGCGGTCATGGAGTCTTCGCCCGTTTCGGCCAGTGTCACCGACCAGTCTTCCTCGCCATGCGAACCGTGAAAAGTGGTTTCGGGTTTTTGACCGAGGCGAAGAGTGACGTCGGATGTCATCCAAAGATAATTCCGAAAATAGTCTTTAATGACGTCTCCCTTGTATCCCAGACAAAGAATAAATTCACGATGCCCATAATGGGCATATAATTTCATTATGTGCCAAAGAATGGGATGGTTACCGATGGGCACCATCGGTTTGGGGCGATATTCAGTTTCCTCGCGAAGGCGGGTGCCTTTACCGCCGCAGAAAATAACTACTTTCATGATGAGTTGGCGTTGGTGGAGTTAGGAGAACGGCGAGGGGACTTGCCGTTTAAAGTCTTATAAGCGCGCCAAGCGCCGCGTCGATTCATACGTGCATTCACACGTTGCCAGCGATCTCGGCGAAACCATCGCCACGCTTCGCCGAAATAAAAAGGCAAATCGGTTCGGGGAGGTTTCACCCGTCCGGTATCCACCCAGCCATGAAGAGCGGCGGAAAATCCGTGAGCCTCCATGGCGCGCGCTAAAAACGCTGGTTCGCAACGGCGGGCAGGGATCAGGTGAGTGAGATTGAGCGAAGGAAACACTCCCTTGCCCAGACCAAGGCCCAGGCCGGTGTAGACCATGTCGGTGTCGCCACCAAAACGCATTTCGCGGCCGAAGGGATCGAGTTGTCGTCGATCTGGCTCCTCTGAGAGTCTTTGAAGATGAGCGACGACGACTTCGCGTCTGACGCAAAGTCCTGCGCCCCACGGTGTGCTTTCATGATGGTCGCGCACATTGGACCAGATGGGGGCATCAATATCCCGACAACAAAGCAGACCTTCCAACGAAGGGGGAAGTTTCAACTCCGGTTTTTCGTAGCAGAGGGAAATGTTACCGCCCCAAGTTCCCAAGTGCGGCCAGTCGGTTGAGATGCGGTGAACTTCTTCCAAATAGTTGGATGCGAGAACATTGTCGTCATCGACAAAAACAACCATTTCTCCAGCTGACTGACGAACCCCGATAGAACGCGCGTCGACCAGACTGGCTTCCGCTTCGGGAACCAGGTTGCGGGCAACGATTGCCTGCTTGTGCCAAGAAAGTTCGATCCGGGGGCCGAGCGGTTCGCGTGACGCATTATCGACCACAATCAATTCCCAATCAGCAAGCGGCATCGTCTGTGCCTGCAGTGCGTCGAGCACACGCTGGAGATAGTCCAACCGGGAGTTGTGGGAGCAGATTACAACGGAGATCTTCATGTTATGCTCCATCCAAACTTGATGAACGATTGCTACGAATCCACCCGGCTTTGGATCGCCTAGTGAGCGTCCGAAGGACGAACACGATCAGTTTTAAGCCAAATCGGCGAATTGCCTGAGCCATGATAATTTCTGTTCTCGAGTTTTCTGGAAGGGATTTCGGAATATCTCGTCGTTGATCACAACTAGATCGATGTCGGTGTTGATGAAACACTCCCAGGCTTCTTCGGCCGTCCTAACGATAGGTTGACCCGAAACATTGAAACTCGTGTTGATAAGAATCGGAACTCCGGTGAGTTCGTGAAAGTCCAAGAGCAACTGATGCATGTCGGGGTGATTTTCCGGCCGAATTGTTTGCAGCCGCGCAGAGTAATCCACGTGAATTACGCTCGGTATTGAACAACGGGGAAAGTCGAGACGTTCCCGAAGGTCCCGCATGTTTTCAGGCTGCGGAAGTTGGCGTTCCTTTCTTAGCCGTAACAATGCAGTGGAAAAAGAGTCACCGATGGTGAAGTAATTGGAGTTGAATGAAAAGAAACCAATCTAGGAGCGAAAACGCGCCTCACCAAACGGTGACCGAAGCAATCA
>Ga0075118_10000466_pt1 | contig 37406 bp, 32 predicted proteins | sample AntAceMetag02UKE_FD_69794 | JGI IMG/M metagenome (GOLD analysis project Ga0075118, IMG submission 69794) | Saline lake microbial communities from Ace Lake, Antarctica - Antarctic Ace Lake Metagenome 02UKE | ecosystem: Environmental > Aquatic > Non-marine Saline and Alkaline > Saline | place...
GGCCATGGGTCCTCCGAGTGTCTAGTAGGGCAGTAGTGAGGTGGGGCCACCCGGCGGGCCGGAGTCCAGTGTCAGACCCCTACGCCACCGTGTTGCCATGACACCTGAGGTTATCCGGATCCCTGCCCAAAACCAAACATATGTTCGATCCGGCGCGGCGTGTCGACGTGCATACAAGGAACATCAAACGTATGTTCGATCGAACACAGGTACGATCTACTACCTGCACAACCGGCCAGGGAGACACGCCATGACAACGATGACCACGACCGCAGCCACGCCAACGATGAACAGCTCCGCTCGTCTGCGCCTCACCCAGCGCGGCCGCATCGTCATCGTGCTCGCCGTCCTCGTGCTCAGCCTGCTGGTCGCCGCCATCGGGGCCATGCGCGCTGATGCTGCACCGGTGGGTCCGCCCGAGGGGTGGAGTGCGGTCACTGTGACGCCAGGGGACACGTTGTGGCAGATGGCATCGGTGGCCAATCCCACCGACGATCCACGGCCATTGCTCGCGCAGATCCGCCAGGTCAATGGACTCACTTCAGCAGGTCTGGTCACCGGTCAGCAGGTCTGGGTCCCCGCGGCAAGCGCGGTCGCGCTGCGCTAGTTCCGACACGCCAACACGTCGCCGGTGCGCGAGGTGGTTGCGTCGGGTATATCCAACCGCTACTGTCCCTACATCTAGTAGTCACACCCCTGTTAATCATCCACAGGTAGTGGTTGCTGATGCACAGTGTTTCCCCAGCCTGTACCCAGGTTTATCCCCAAAATGCGCGCGAGGAGGTCAAGATGCGGTGTCCGTTTTGCCGTGGCAGTGACTCTCGAGTGCTTGATTCACGCACGACCGACGATGGCGCGGCCATTCGGCGTCGGCGGCACTGCCCCGGTTGCGATCGGCGCTTCACCACCCAAGAAACCGCCCTGCTCAGCGTGTTGAAACGCTCGGGCGCTTCAGAATCTTTTCGCCGCGACAAGGTGATCAGTGGGGTGCGCAAAGCGTGTCAGGGTCGACCCGTCAGCGACGACGACCTTGCTCTACTCGCGCAAAGCGTGGAGGGAGCACTGCGCGCCACCGGTTCAGCAGAGGTGCCCGCCCATGAAGTGGGCCTGGCGATTCTCGGGCCACTACGTGCCCTCGACGAGGTCGCCTACCTTCGTTTCGCTTCGGTGTACCGCGATTTCAATTGCCTGGATGATTTTGAGACCGAGATCAGTGCATTGCGTGACCACCAGCTCAACCCAAGTCCCTAGTACGTCCCCCGCTACTTCGCCGCCATTCCAGTAGGCACCACCACTCACGGAGGAAGACGAACCATGACCGAAACCACCAACCAGACATCGGGCACACAGCAGGGTGGCCCGGGGCTGACCATGCAGCGTTTGTTCACCACACCCGGTGAACATCCCTATGACCAGGTCACCTGGGAACACCGCGATGTGGTTCAGTCGAATTGGAAAACAGGTGCGGTGGTATTCGAGCAGCGTGGGGTGGAGTTTCCCGAGGAGTGGAGCCTCAACGCGTCCACGATCGTGACCACCAAGTATTTCCGTGGCGCAGTGGGTACCGAGCAGCGTGAAGTGTCCCTGCGGCAGTTAATTGATCGCGTGGTGCTCACCTACACCAAGGCGGGTCGGGAGTACGGCTATTTCGCAACGCCAGAAGATGCAGAAATCTTTGAACATGAACTCACCTGGATGCTGCTGCACCAGGTCTTTAGCTTCAACTCCCCGGTGTGGTTCAACGTGGGTACCACGTCACCGCAGCAGGTCAGCGCATGCTTCATCTTGAGTGTGGATGACACCATGGATTCCATCTTGAACTGGTACAGCGAGGAAGGTCGCATCTTTAAGGGCGGCTCCGGTGCGGGCTTGAATCTGTCCCGCATCCGCTCCTCAAAGGAATTGCTTTCCTCAGGTGGTACCGCCTCTGGCCCGGTGTCTTTCATGCGTGGCGCTGATGCATCCGCGGGAACCATCAAGTCTGGTGGTGCCACGCGGCGTGCCGCAAAAATGGTCGTGCTCGATGTGGATCACCCCGATATCGAGGAGTTCATCGAAACTAAGGTGCGCGAGGAGGAAAAGATTCGCGTCCTGCGCGACGCCGGCTTCGACATGGATCTTGGTGGCTCCGACATCGTGAGCGTGCAGTACCAGAATGCAAATAACTCCGTTCGTGTCTCTGACCTGTTCATGTCGGCGGTGGAAAATGGTGAGCCCTTCGGTTTGACGGGCCGCAAAACCGGTGAGGTCATCGAAAGCGTTGATGCCCGGGGGCTTTTCCGCAAGATGACCGAGGCTGCATGGGCATGTGCTGACCCGGGTATTCAGTACGACGACACCATCAATGACTGGCACACCACACCGGAGACCGGGCGCATTAATGCGTCGAATCCGTGCTCGGAATACATGAGCCTCGATAACTCTTCGTGCAACCTTGCTTCGCTGAACCTCATGAAGTTCCTCACCGACAAGGGCACTTTCGACGCTGAGACATTCCGTCGCGCGGTCGAATTGGTCATCACCGCGATGGATATTTCTATCTGCTTCGCCGACTTCCCGACCGAGGCCATCGGGGTGACTACCCGCGACTACCGCCAGTTGGGTATTGGTTACGCCAACCTTGGCGCCTTGTTGATGGCGGTCGGTTTGCCCTATGACTCTGATGGTGGCCGTGCGCTTGCCGGGTCGATCACCTCGTTGATGACCGCCACCTCCTACCGTCGGTCCGCTGAAATGGCCGGGGTCGTGGGTCCCTACGCCGGCTACGCGCGCAACGCTGAGCCGCACAAGCGGGTAATACGCAAGCATGCTGCCGCCACCGATTCGGTCCGCGGGGTCACCTCCTTGGACGCTGATGTGTTGAAGTTGGCCGTCACCGAGTGGGCGGAATGCTTGCGGGTGGGTGAGATCAATGGTTGGCGCAATGCTCAGGCTTCGGTTTTGGCGCCCACCGGCACCATCGGCTTCATGATGGACTGCGACACGACCGGTATCGAGCCGGACTTTTCGCTGGTGAAGTTCAAGAAGCTGGTCGGTGGAGGTTCGATGCAGATCGTGAACCAGACCATTCCGCTAGCGCTGTCTCGTCTGGGCTATGCCGATGAGACAACCGAAGCGATCGTGGAGTTCATTGCCGAAAATGGTCACGTCATTGATGCTCCCGGCCTTAAGCCGGAGCACTATGCGGTGTTCGACACCGCCATGGGTCAGCGGGCCATCACCCCGATGGGCCACGTGCGCATGATGGCCGCTGCCCAGCCGTTCCTATCTGGTGCAATCTCCAAGACGGTCAACATGCCCGAGGACGCCACCGTGGAAGAGGTAGACGATATTTACTTCCAGGGCTGGAAGTTGGGTTTGAAGGCCCTGGCTATCTACCGCGATAACTGCAAGGTGGGTCAGCCACTATCTGATGCCAAGGCGAAGAAGGCTGAGTCACCGGTAGTTGTGGAGGCGCGCCCTGTTCGCAAGCGTCTACCTAAGACTCGTCCCAGCACCACCACATCGTTCTCCGTAGCTGGAGCAGAGGGATACATGACCGCGGGTTCCTATCCCGATGATGGTCTGGGTGAGGTGTTTTTGAAGCTGGGTAAGCAGGGTTCCACCCTGGCCGGCGTGATGGATGCATTCAGCATCGCTATATCCATTGCGCTGCAGTACGGTGTGCCGCTTGAGGCCTTCGTGTCGAAGTTCGTCAATATGAAGTTCGAGCCGGCCGGCCTCACCGACGATCCCGATATCCGCATGAGCCAGTCGATGATGGATTACATCTTCCGTCGTCTCGCCCTGGACTACCTGCCCTACGACACACGAGCTGGCCTAGGTATTTACACCGCTGAAGAACGCGAAGCAACGGTGGCTGGTCAGTATGGCGGCGAGGTCGATGCACCCGTTGATGGGGTAGTCGACGCAGCAGTGCTAGACGCAGCAGTGACCGAAGCTATCCAGGCTGTGTCGCAGCGCACTGCCCCCACGGAGGTGCATTCCTCCACCGAACTGTTCGAGGCTCTCACCGGGATGGCCAGCGACTCACCACTGTGTATGACGTGTGGCACCAAGATGCGCCCGGCAGGTTCGTGCTATGTCTGCGAGGGCTGTGGCGCCACCAGCGGCTGCAGCTAGTGTGAATCAGCGCGAGATGCCATCTCGCACGTGGACATTGATCACGTGAAGTAGAGCTGCATCACGCACAGAGGGCCTTGAGACCATCTTCGGTCTCGGGGCCCTCTTGCGTTGAAGTATTGGCGGCAACAAGCTGTCGACAGGTGTGGCGCGCAGGACGCTCACTGACCCCATAGTGGCGTAAGCGCCTTCGGACAAAGAACAGCGCAAATCCCGCTCTGTGGATCGCCAAAATTGCGGTACGTAAAACCCGACGGTCCCCATGTTTTAGCGTTGACGCTGCGCGTAGCTATCTGGGATCTTCACCGAGGATGCGATTGCGTCCCCGCGCTCGCTGCGCCATCCCCGAAAGGTGGACTTTTCGATGATTCCGCTACGCAAAACTGCCGGTGCACATACGAAAGCTTTCATCGCCACGGTGGCCTCCCTAGCCCTTGTCTTCGTGGGAGGAGCAATGAGTGTCTCTGCTGCACCTGCTCCGCCGGATACCGGGTTCAACGAGACAAATGCGGGTGTAGTCAAATACCAACCCTTTGCGCCCACAGAGGTAACCCGGGCGCGGCAGGTTAATGCTCCCATGTCGCAGAAAAAGGCCGATCGTTTGGCGCGCATCTTCGGTTTTGACAAGGACAAGGCCTTTACCAAGAAGCAGTACACGGCCTTCGTATCGGGAAAGGGTAGGCCGGCCGGATTTACGAAAGCCGAAGCCCGTAAGGCTGCCCAGCTCACTCGGCTGTCCGTGGAATACCTCAGCAACACCACGGGCAACACCTATCAGCGCATCATTGATGGCGAGGAGGTCACGGTGAACCTCGGCAGTTACGGCCTCATTGTCAGTAAGGACGGCATGCTCAAGGTCCCGGCGAACTGCCCGGATCCGTCGTCCCCTAAATTCTCCGAATGTTCCCCGGTGCGACAGATCAATTGGGTGCTGGCCCCTGATGCAATCTGCGATAACCCCGACCTTGCAAAGTCGCCTCCGGCGGGAGTGCCGTGTGGCTACATGGGCGCTTGGATGCGCAGCAATAAGGCGAGGGGCACACTGAAGGAGCTGTACTCCTCCGCGTACGCGCGGGAGGTGCCCTATGCATCTCAATCACAAGATGACGCAAAGACAGCTCAGTTGATCTATGTCGACAGGGCCGATGGCAGCGCGGCAACAGTAGGGGTCCCGGTCGCACCGGCCATGTGGATTCTCAACTACCTTCTCGTTTATGCATTGAATCCCGAGGCTGCTCGGTTCTTCCCCGCCTATTGGGCATCGATCCCCGAGGAAGTCGTGACGGCGATTCAGGAGTCTGACAATGGTCAGGTTCCCTACAGCGACTACATGCAGTACTTCACGAACTAGCGCCCGGATGTCCATCGGCAACTAATGTCTGATTGACAGGCAGGGTGACGAGCACGGCACGGCTGATCAGGGAATTCGCCTTCACAACGTCGCCAGTTGGGTTACCGTGCCCGCATGACCACATGATTTCGTTCCTGGGCAGCCGGTGTCGCTGCCGCGGGACTCGTTGCCACCATGATCCCCGCTGCATTGGCGCCAGCTCAGGCTGCGCCGGGTGAACCTGCGCGGCTCACCGTGATGACACAGAACCTCTACCTAGGTTCAAGTCTGCAACCTGCAATCGAAGCTGAGAACGCAGAGGAATTTCTCATCGCGGTTGCCACCATCTATGGCACGTCCGTCGTCACCGACTTCCCCAGCCGGGCGCAGGTGATCGCCCGAGCGATTGCTGCTGAGGAGCCCGATCTCATTGGGCTGCAGGAGGTAACCAAATGGACGGCAGTGCGATCCGATGGTGGTCCTGCCCTGCCAAATTACGATTTCCTCGAGATCCTTATGGCTGCGCTGGAAGCCGAAGGCCTCAACTACGCGGTGGCTGGCACCGTAGATAACGCCACCATCTCCGCTCCGTTGATCAACCCAGCCCTGGAATGCCTGGGAGAGTTTCCCGCCTTTGACTGCAATGTCACGCTGATGGACCGCGATGCAATCCTGGTCAATGGCGACTCCGGGATTGACATTGCGCCGGGCAGCCTGACCACCGGCCAATTCACGGCTCAGGCCAGCCTGGCGACCCCACTCGGGGCGCGCTCATTTGACCGCGGTTGGCTGTATGTCGACATGGAATACATGGGTCGTGACTTTCGATTCGCTAACACCCACCTTGAGGTGGAGAGCTACACCCGTATTCAACGCAGGCAGGCTCGAGAGTTCATTCGAGTTGTCCAGGTCGATCGCCCCGGTCCGGTGATCGCCACCGGTGACTTCAACTCGGCGGCCGATGGGTCCAACACCAAGTCATATGCCATCCTCACGGACTACTTCGCAGATATGTGGAAAGAGAGCAGGCACGGCGCGGGCCTCACCTGTTGCCAGGCCCCGGTTCTGGAGAATCCGGAGTCGGAGTACACCGTGCGCATCGATCTCGTCCTTGGGAAGGGCAAGGTTAGTTCTAACTGGGCCCGCGTTCTTGCGCTGCCGATCAAGGGTGCGCAGGCTCCACCCCTGTGGGGCTCTGACCATGCGGGCGTAATTACCCAGATCCGCCTGCGGTAACTCACTTCCCTATGGCTTGACCCGTTCCCCTTCACCGCCGAGCGCTACCTGGTGTACATCCTTTCTCGGAATTCTTGTACACGAGATAGCGCTCGGCAGTCGGGGAGACTGGGGTTCGCGGGGGAGGATGAGGAAACAGGTGAAAGAGACCGTGCCTGCGGCCTAGGGTGTCGCTCTTACTGCACCGGGGGTGGCTCAAGCCAGGGTGTTTGATCGGGCTTTCGTGCAGTGCTCGCAAGGATCGTTCATGGTCTTGGACTTAGAGCGTGAATTCCGTGCGTATGAGATCGATACTGAAATCAACTCAAACTCGCAACGGTTGTGGGATGTCACGATTCGTCATAATGGCACCCGCACTGTGTCGGGGCACCGTGCGCTCTCCTCGCAGGTAACGCTAACCGCACATCGGTGGCCTAGGCTGCACACCTGTGCGAGCTACGTCATCACCACTGCTGAGTCCGATGGGGCTAGGTCTCGTCGCCGGGCTCATCTCCGGCACCTTCGGGGTCGGGGGCGGCATCATTGTCGTTCCCGGCCTCGTCTTTTTTTTGCATTACACCCAGCGGCTTTCCCATGGCACATCATTGCTGGCCATTTTGCCCATCGCCTTATCCGGCGTCATCGGTTTCGCGCTGCACGGGTCGATCAACCTTGCCTATGCAGCCTTCGTCGGCTTGGGCAGCATCGCCGGTGCCGTCCTGGGAACCAAACTCCTCGGCGTGATCAGCAACCGCTGGCTTGCTCGAGGGTTTAGTGCCCTGCTCATCATCACCGCTATTCGCCTCTTTGTTGACGTGCCGGTGGGTAGCACAGAACTCGTCCTCACTCCAGTCACCGCTTTAGTGCTCGTGGCTGTGGGTGTGGTGGTGGGCACTCTCGCCGGACTCCTCGGTATTGGCGGAGGCATCGTGTTGGTGCCGGTGCTGGTGATCTTCTTCGGGGCGGCCGCACCCATGGCCAAGGGCACCGCCCTGCTTGTTGCCATTATCGCCGGTGCTACCGGAAGTTGGCGCAACTATCGCAACGGAAATGTGGACATGGCGATTGCGCTAAAGATCGGTATTGCTGGGGTGCCCACCGCCTTCATCGGCGCCCAACTCGCGATCATCATGTCCGCTCAGGTGTCCATGATTCTCTTTGCTGCTCTCCTTGTCCTCAGTGCCGTGCAGTTGCTGCGGTCCAGCAAATAGGGGAGTGCAACACCTGAGGCTTGATGGCATGTACTCAGCGTAAAGCGTTGCGAATATTCGATATTTGTGAGGTCAGCCCTTGACTTCCCTTTCACCTATTCGTACACTTGTTCTATGTCTGATGGCTGGTTAGACCTCACTCCGGCGGGTTATCACCCGTGGGAATCGGTGCCGGTTGGCCCGAAGTTGGCGGAGGTAGTGGCCGGGGTTGATGCCGGTGAACTCAGCGCCCAGGCTCGGGTGTCTTACGTGAAGGCATGTGACACGGTGGTGTCGTGGGCGCAGGGTCAAGCAGCTTACGCCACCGCGGCCGCAGCCCATGCCGTACTCAGGGCCACCGACGCGGTCGATGACGATGGCTATTTTGATTCCCGCGCCCACGCGTGGGCAGTCGATGAGATCGCCGCTGCACTGCACGTGGCCCCGATCACCGCTTCGCGTCGGATCCGATGGGCCCAGGTCATTTGCGAAGAGCATCCCAGGTTGTGGGCGGCGGTCAACGCCGGAGAAATAACCTGGTCCCAGGCATGTGCACTCACCGATGTCATCACCACCACCGAGGTTATTGAGGCTGAACCTGGAGTAGGTGATCACCGTGACGTCATCGGTGAAGCCCTCCACCGGGTGCTGCCCACCGCAGGTGGATACCCACCAGCACGCCTGAAAACTCGCATGGCAGCAGCGATCTGTGCACTCTCTCCACAAGCCCAAGCCAAGACACGCCGCAAGGTCACTAAGAACCTCACCGGGGTGAGCGTGTGGGCGGTGGAGCATGGTCTGGCTACCCTGGGCATCACCGCCATGGCGGTAGATATCGAAGCCTTGCGCGTGTTGATTCACGCCCAGGCCGACGCTCGTAAGGCCGCCCACGATCGCAGGTCTGGCAACAATGCCGACCAGAAAACCGACCAAGACACCGAGACGGATCGCACCATTGGGCAGTGGCGGGTCGCAGCAGTGCTAGCCACCTTTGGATTGGCTCCCATGGGAATGCCAGCCTCGCCCACCGACCCGTGTCTAGCGGATGGTCACCCGGCTGTTCCCGGTGTTGATGTCAAAGTCGTGGTCGACCTACCCACGCTGCTGGGCCTGGCCGACAACCCCGGTGAACTTCCCGGCTACGGCCCGATCGACCCTGAACTCAGCCGCCAACTGTGCGCCAGTGGGGACTGGAGCCGATGGGTGACCGATCCGGTCACTGGATATCTCCTCGACGATGGTGCCCGTCGCTTCCCGTCGGCAGGCCTGGCTCGCTACATCCGGGCCCGCGATGCTCGGTGCGGCGTTCCCGCCTGTACCCGCACCACCAACCTCGACGTAGACCACACCCCGACCTGGGCATCCACCCACACCACTCACGCCCAGCAGCTCGCTCTGGCCTGCGTTCGTCATAACCGCAGCCGCGACGCCCACGGATGGGACACCCCCCGCCCCAACACCTGGACCACACTCGGTGGGCGCACCTACCAAAACATTCCCCACCAGGCGCTTCCTCGCAGCGACGACCCCGATGATGAACCCATCCCGTTCTGACACATATGTCACGGCTGTACACAGTGGTGACGGTCGTCACGGAATTCGCGGCGCAGCAACCTGAGCGAGGGTTTCCTCAGATAGCACGAAACTCGAGGCAGTCATCTCTGCGTCGGTCAAAATGGTGGGCCACACGGTGCCGTTCAGTGCCTGAACGTCGAAGATTTCCTGCACCACTCCATCAAACTTCACATATCCAGCAATGTCACCGGTGCGGGTGTCTACCAACCACACCCCGCAGTTTCGTTCAGCGGCCGATTGAGTCACGGGCAGATCCTTAAACACGCTCTCGCGCACCTGACTCAGTCCGATAACAGCGTAGGGACCCAGAAAAGTGAGACCGCGGGTAAAACCTGGCAGTTGTGCGATCGACGTTTTCACTCCGGTGTCCACATCGATACGCACCAAAGTGCCCATGCCTGATTCCAACACCCACAGCGCTCCGTCGTGCCAGCGAGGACTGTGTGGCATCGCGAGGTTGTCCACGATGACGGTATTGGTGGCAATATCCATGACCAGCCCAGCTACACCTTTTAGCTCACGCCAGCCGAAAGGGGTGTCAGTTTGAGACAGGGCAGTGATGTAGCGAGGCCGTCCATCGCGTAGCGCCACACCGTTGAGGTGGCATCGATCCTCACCGGCCAGCGCGCTAATCCACGGTGGCCGCCAGCGTGGCACGAAGGAATAGTTCAGATCCATCGTGCACAGGCAGGAGAAACGGGTATTGACGAACCACAATTGCTCACCGGCGTACACCATCTCGTGCATCGCGATGTCGCCGGTGTTGACCATGGATCGAAGCGTGAACACGGCGTCGTTAACGTCGGGAGGATCCAACGCAGATGCCAACGCCGGGGTATTGGAGTAGTTCATGATTGAGGTTCCCGTACCCAAGGAAAGGCGACTACCCGCAGCCGCTGCCCCCATTGGTCGGGGATAGGAAGCAAATTCGGTATTGAGTTTCCCGTCTGCGTCGCGACGCATAAAGATCAGGTGGCCAGACTTATAGGTGGTAACCACCAGTGACGACGATGTGAGGCCTAGTAATTCCGGCACGGTTGAGGTGTGCGAACTCGAAAAGGGCGTGCCCGCGCTGGCCAGGGTGCTGCGCAATCGATCGGGTTGCACGACAGGTTCCTCGCCCCCGTCCCAGTGAGTGGGCTCTGGGGTGTGGATGTCTCGAAACTCCTGCCAGGCGGTGATCGTCGCCTGAATTGCGGGCAGGGCAGCATAGATCTCGGATGCTTCACTGACCCACTTGCTGGGGTTGGGCCTGGTGACTGTGCCAGTCGATAGCGGCAGTGCCTGCGGAGACGAGAATTTATCGGCGTTAACCACAGCGACATCGGCGAACTGTGCCATGCGCATGATTTCAACCGCCGGGTCACTGACGAGACGTTCATACGAGGTGGCCATCCAGCGGCTGGGATCCAACCTTTCCACGTCAGTCAAGATCGCCTCTTGATATCGACCCCACTGATGAGCGGCAACCTCGGCAAGGGGGGCTCCAATGAGATCACGCCAGCCATCAGTCAAACCGAACGACCAGGGTTCACCCCACCAATCAGGCAGGTCTGCAACGGTGGTGAATCGGCCCGATCGCCAAGCTCGCATCAGGCTGGAGATAGCCGGCACGGGCCTGCGCGTCACCACGATGAAGCGAGCTGTGGGAATAGTGGCCGCCAAGAAGCCGAGCCGAAGGCCTAGTCGAGGATTCCATTCCAAAACATCAGTACCGGGGGAGTAGCGCCACGGTTGAGCATCGGTTGCCGTGAGACGGTGGCTGGTGAAGTGGCGGTCCTGCGCACTGAGCCCGGGCGTATCGTCAATGTGTTGGCCGGTGCTGAGTGGGCCTGCCGGGAGTTCACCTGCCTGGCTCAAAGCCGCTGCAACTAAACCCCCGCCGCTTCGTGGGGGAGCGATAACGAACACAGGTCGCGGCACGCAAGAAGTATGAACCATGCCGGGTAGATCAAGAGCCCACGCGGTAGACCTCGCCGGTCTGCTTGCCGGCCACGGACTTCACGTAGGCGCGGGCAACATCGGCAACGGGTACGGGCACATAGCCGGGGAAGTAGGGGCCGTAGGACTCCCACGCTTCAGTAAATACGGTGGCGCTCACCGTATTAATGCGCTGACCTCGCGGCATTTCAATGGCGGCTGCTCGCACGAAGGAGTACAGCGCTCCATTCACGGTTGCCGCAACAGAGCCGGTGGCGATGGGGTCTTCGCCGAGGATGCCGCTGACGAGGGTGAAACTTCCGCCATCGCGTACATGTGCAGCACCGAGGTTGACCAGGGCGATCTGGCCCAGAAGTTTATCGGTAATGCCGGCGCGGTACTGATCGAGAGTGAGTTCACTAAGCGCGGCGAAAGGGGTAACACCTGCAGCCGACGCTACTGCGTCCACCATGCCAACGCGCTGGAACAGGCCAGCGATGGAGTCGGTGTCGTTGAGGTCTACGTGCTCACCGGTGGTGCGCGATGCGGGCACGACGTCGTAGCCCTGGGCATTGAAGGCTTCGTGTACCGCACGACCAAGAAGCCCGTTGGCTCCGATAAGCAAAACTCGCATGGGGTGTCCTGTCCTAGGGGTGATGGTGCCGGTAACGGTGAGGCCTCCGGTGACGCTAGCGGATGCGTGAACCATTGGCGTCCCAAGCCGGTAATGAATGGGACTGCCGGGCTACATTAAACACATGTCTCCCTCGCGCAGCACAGGTGTGGTGATAGCCAGCGTTGTGATGTTGGCTGGCTTGGGCGTTGCGGCACCCACCACAGCTTCGGCTGACAGTGCCGGCAGCGCCGTGAAACAGGCCATGCGCGCGACCGCACTCGGCAGTGTGAAGAGCGTGTACGTCAGTTCCGTTGACACGGGCGAGAAGTCCGTGTCGGTGAAGGGAATCAAACCAATGATCCCGGCATCTACGATGAAACTCATTACCGCTTTTGCCGCAGTAAAAACCCTCGGTGCTGACTACCGTTTCACCACGAAGGTGGTGCGGGGAAACACGCCCAGATCAATCGTGCTTGTCGGGGGCGCCGACCCAGTGCTCACTCGAGCAGACATTGCCAAGCTCGCTCAGCGTACAAAGGCAGGGCTCACACGTGCGGGGCTCACTGGCACAGTGACCGTCAACTTCGACGACGACATGTTCGTTGCGCCAACGAGTGCACCGGGTTGGGAAGCCGGCGATATGCCCACCTATATTTCCGCGGTGCGGCCGCTCACAATTCTGGGCTCCTACTCCGCCGACACTGCACGCGCTGCCGCAGTAGTGTTTGTCGATGCCCTCAACGATCAAGGGGTGAGCGCCGGAGTGGGGCAACGCATCTCAGCGGCGAGCAACGCTGAACGTTTGGGGCGTTTCCGTGGCAACGATGTGGCCGAAGCGATCAGGGTTTTGCTGCCGGTGAGTGAAAATAATGTGGCCGAATTACTCTTCCGTCTGGTTGCGAAAAAGGTCACCGGCAAGAGCACTTGGGCGGCAGGCTCCAAGGCAGCGCGCTCGCTACTGAAGGCCGAGGGAGTGTGGGTTAAAGGGGTCCGCGTGGTGGATGGCAGCGGCCTCAGCTATGACAACCGGTTAACGGCGCGCACCCTCACCGAAACCCTGGTTCTGGTGGCCACCGAGCCAGAACTTGTCAGTATTCGTAATGCTTTGCCGGTGGCCGCAGAGTCTGGCACTCTGCGCAATAGGTTCGGGCAACCCCCGGCATCTTGTGCGCAGGGGGAAATTATCGCCAAGACTGGCAGCCTGCCGATGACCGTATCTACCCTCGCGGGGATCACCACATCGCCCAACGCACCTTCTCGTGTATTTGCGGTGTTGGTCAATAACCGCCCGAGCAGCCAGACATGGTCTGCAACGAGTGCGGCTATTGATGCCGTTGCTGCAGCCGTACACGGTTGCTCACGCTAAGGCGCGGTCACCGCAGTGGGTTGGTTCAGGAACGGATGTTCAGGATCTCGATTCGTCAGGTACTTCGCCACCCGGTAAATCGCTGCACCAATGGGTACCGCCACGAGCGCACCGATGATACCCAGGGTGATGGAGCCGATCGCGATCATCAAGATAATCGCTAGCGGATTCAGAGATACGGCCTTACCCATAACCAAGGGTTGAAGCACATCGCCGTCGAAGGACCCCACGATCACGGTGAGCACAACCACCAAGAGCGCGATGAGGGGGCCACGTTCTGCCAAAGCGATGATCGCGGCAAAAAAGGTGGCAATGGGTGCACCAATCACCGGGATGAATGCACCAAAAAATACGATGGCGGCCAGGGCCGGGGCTAGGGGCACCTGCAAAATGAGTAGGCCGATAAACACCAGTAGGGAATCGGCCAGGGCAACCACAACGACCCCGCGCGTGTAACCCGACAGGGACTCCCAAGCCAATCGACCGGAGGTGTCGACGTGCCCCCGGGAGCGCGTAGGCATCCACGACACGACGAATGCCCAGATTTTTTCCGGGCTGGACATGAAGAAGATCACAGCAAAAATAAGAACGGAGCCACCGATAACGAGCTCACCGATCGAACCGACGGTGCCTAGGGCGAAAGACTCCAGTGCGCTGGTAATCCAGCTTTCCACCTCCCCCACGTACTTGGTGAAGTCCGCATCAGAAACATTCAGCGGTGGGCCCTGCGTCCAGGTTTGTAACTTGGAGAACGCTGAGTTGACCGACTTGGTCAGGGCCGGGCCTTCATTAATGACCGAGGTAACCACGACGAACAGGACGAGCGCGATCGCTACGGTGATCGTCAAAATGGAGGTAATTAACGCCAGCGGCCGCGGCATCACTTTGGCGAAAAGGTTGCGGATGGGGCTTGCCAGGGCGGTAAAGAATGCTCCGAGGAACAGGGCCACCAGCACGGTGGCGATGAGCCCCATCACGTAAAACAGGGCGACGAAACCGGCCAAGATCACCAGCACGCGCCACGTCATGCCCGACCAGACGATGAGGGTGTGGGGCACTTCGACCGGGCCCTTGCTGGCTTGGGGTGAGGGCTCAGGTACGGCGGGCTCAGCAGGGGATTGTGATTCGCTCATGCCCGCACGCTAGTGGGTGGGTGACCCGGGGGAGTAACTAATCGATGCGTACGCGGCCGCGTGGCGTGTTGAAGGTGCACGCCACTAGCCCGTGGTCGTCCGTGGTAGCCCAGGTGATATCGATGGGGGCGAGGCAATCAACCAACCGCGTTGGTTCGGTGCCCAGCCATTGGCTGATGCGATCGGCGTGCCCAGATAGTTCGATCGACGTGAGTGCTATGTCACCGCCGGGCAACGGACTGGGGTGTTCTTCCGTGGTCTGCCACTGCACAAAGAAGGGCATTTGCGGGTCGTCTATGAGATCAAGGACCCCAATCTGTCGCCAGCGCAGATCAACCCCATCGGGGCGAATACGGTGTCCTTCAACGCTGGGTCGGCCGAGGCGAGCTTCGATGGGCTCGATGTCGGTAACCCCGACCACCCAGCCCAGCCAGCCACCGCCCTCTTCGGCTCTGCGCCGTACGGCCCGACCGAAGGGGGCGTTGTCAGCCGCGGGATGGTCAAGGGCGGCGACTACTTCAATGTAGGCACCGTCAGCCATGGGCAACACGAAGTTGCGCGTACCGAACCGAGGATGCAGGCCACCATCGACGAATGTGCCACCGAGTTCGGATCCGATGCGCTGCACGACGTCAACCATCTCCCCGGCGAGGCAGGCGTAGGAAACGTGGTCGAGATGCAGCGGAGTGTGGTGCATGTCCATATCCTGCCCCCGGCCTGCTTAGTGGCTTCGTGCAGGGTGCCGTCGGACCGTCTCAGTCACCCGGAGGTGGCCTTTGTCGGCCAGGGCTGAAATCTGTGCCGGTGGCGCGTACAGTGACCGCTGACCCTGGTGAAGATGGACGACACGTCGCGGCTGAAAGGAGTCTGGTGTGACCGAGGCCGTATCCCCCCACACTCCGGAACCTCCGAAAGCACCAGCGCCGCCCAGTGCCACGCTGGACAAACGCAAATCCATCATCCTCGGCGTTATCGGTTTGGCTGCACTTGTCTTGATTTTCTGGCGAGTGATTCCCTCGATCGGGAGTTACGCCGATGCCTGGGCAGCCATTCAAAATATGGGATGGGCTTCAGCCGTCGGGGTGGTCATCGCGCTGATTATCTACCTTGCCGTATACGGACTCACCTTTCCTGCTGCCGCACCTGGGCTCACCTACTGGCAAGGACAGCAGGTAAATCAGGCCGCCTTCGCCATCAGTAACGGCATTCCCGGTGGTGGTGCGGTGGGGCTGGCCGTGCAATACGGCATGTTGACCTCCCACGGCATCACCCCGGCTGCCACCACCGCGGCCATCTCAGCCGTGGGTTTGTGGAGCGTTTTCGTCACTCTTGGTTTCCCCATCCTCGGCGTGCTAGCCCTGGTGGTGAGTGGCCAGGCTGGGGGCGCCTATGTAGCTGTCGCACTCATTGGCCTGGCGGTCCTGGCTGCAGCCGTGCTGATTCTCGTGCTGGTCGTCCGCAGCGAAAACCTGGCCAAGAGGTTGGCCGAATGGGGCAATCGACTACTCAAGCCCTTCGCCAAGCGCATCGAAAAGCTGGCTGAACTCGACCTGGTGCCGGCAATGTTGAACTTTCGCTCAAGCATTTACTCGGTGGTGGCTACCCGATCCTTGCGGCTCACCCTTGCCCAGTCCGGCATCTTCTTCACCCAGTTCCTCATTTTGTATGTGGCCCTGCGCGGCATTGAAGGATGGGATTCGGCTGGCACGGCCTTCCTCATCGCATTCGGTGCGTTCGCCATTAGCCAACTCGGCCTCATGATCCCCATCACCCCCGGCGGTGTGGGCACCGTGGATGCGTTCATGATTTCAATCCTCGTGGCAGCCGGAACAGCCAATGCCACCGCCGTGGCGGCCGCGCTGGTGTGGCGGGCAGCATCCTTCGTTCCACAGATCATCGTGGGTGTTGTGGCCCTGGTGAGTTGGTATCGCAAGGCGGGCAAAACCTTCGCGGCCGCCTCAGCAGCGAAGCCGTCCTAGGTCTACCAACCGATGACCTATCAGCGATTCATCGCCCTTGGTGACAGTTTCACCGAGGGCCTCAACGACACTGTCGGCCCCTCCGGGCAGCACCGTGGTTGGGCTGACCGCGTTGCCCAGCAGTTAGCCATCGGCAACCCCGAATTTCGCTATGCCAACCTCGCCGTACGTGGTCGCCTCGTTGGCCAGGTGCTCCAAGAACAGGTACCGCACGCGCTGCGTTTGCAACCTGATCTCGTTTCGATCGGGGCAGGCATAAACGATGCTATGCGCCGGCACTTCGATCTCAACGCTGCTGCTGACTCTCTGGGAAAAAGTGTTGCAGCGCTGCGCGATGGCGGAGCCGAGGTGGTGGTTTTCGCCTTCGGCGATCCCTCTCGACGTTCCCGAGTGATGGGTTCCATCAGCGACCGGCTGGTGGCCTACCGGGAGGCCACCTTGGCTATCGCCAACGAACATGACGCCCGCGTCGTCGATTTTTGGGGCGCGGCAGTGTTCGACAATGATGAGTTCTGGTCGTCAGACCGGCTACACCTGTCCCCAGCGGGCCATCAACTCGTAGCGCACGCCTTCTTGCACGGCATTGACCTGGCCGATGACTCATGGCGCACACCACCAGCCGCTGGATCCCGAGCGTCATGGGTAAATCGGCGTCTTGATGATGTGCGCTGGTCGGGAGATTTTGCTGGCCCCTGGCTCAACCGTCGGTTGCGCGGACGCAGTTCGGGCGACGGAATGACCGCGAAGTACCCGCAATGGACGTCCATCGCAGAACTTGATCCACAGGACTAATCCGACCACTGCATCCACAGGTCAATGTCTCGCCGATGACACCGGCGAGGGGTGCTGGGAAACCTGTGGCCATGACATCACTGAAGCCCGCCGCTCCGCTGCACACCCTGCTCACGACCGTTGCGCAGAATCTGAATTTTCACCCCAGTAACGCGATCGTCGTGATCGCTATTGACAACAGGTCCATGACCGTTCGCTGCATCTGGCGCATCGACCTGTGGACGAGTGGCGTCGCAACCGATCCCAGCAGCGACTGGCACGATGTGTGGCTCCGCGACCTCCAGCAGGCCTGTGAGCAGACGCTCACCAGCGCTGCCCGCGCGATAGTGCTGCGTTACCCCGACACCGATCACCCCGAGGCATCGACACCGGAGACGGGCGTCAACGTGAACCTGTGGCGGATCGCTCAGGACACGGTGGATGACTACGTTGATCATCTGGAAACCCACATCGTGAGTAATACAGATCTGGCTGTGGTGCGGGAAAGGCTCGGACCCATGGTGGCCCGTGACCGAGGCGAGCTAGAGCGAGAGTTAGCGGTGGAGACCGACGCGTATCGGACCGAACCGATGGAGATACCGGTGGTCACACATGCAAACACTGATGCCGTGATTGACCAGATCCTGCACAACCTGTTGGCGGAGGGGCCAATCCGACCCTATGACGTCGCGATGGTCTCGGTGGGGATGAGCCACATCACCGTGCGCGACACCGTGATGTACGACCTCCTGGCCAGCAATCCACTGTGCTGGTCAATCGCCAGTGAACGCCTAGTCCAGATCACTCGCTTGACGTGGCCACAGGCTCGGGTCGCCACCGCCACGGTGCTGGCCATCCTGCGGTGGCAGTCCGGAGATGATGTTCGGGCCGGAATCGCGATAAATGTTGCCTTGCACCACAAGTGCGAATACAAGTTGGCGACACTTATCGGGCAGGCGCTTCGCTGCGGTCTTGATCGGCATAGCTGGCGCAGCGACCTGCTCGCTCTAGACCGCCATACATTCCGGCATCGCTCACGGCCCTAAAAGTTGCCGCGCACGATAACCATGTATATTTGCGTCTTAGGTTATGAGAGCCAGCGTTAAGCCCCGGCTTGCTGGCCGGCAACCCTCCGACCGCGGTGGGGTGCTCCGGGTGAAGACCGGGCCTGGCATGCCAGGCAAGCGCGGGTCTTGCATCAGGCAAGGCCTGTATTTCCGACGGACATTACAGGAGCGATCATGAGTACCGGTTGGTCATTTGAAACGCGTCAAATCCATGCAGGGCAGGCCCCAGATGCGGCTACGAACTCCCGCGCGCTGCCGATCTATCAGACAACGTCCTACACCTTCAACGACACTGCTCACGCGGCGAACCTGTTCGCTTTGAAGGAAATGGGCAATATTTACACCCGCATCATGAACCCCACGCAGGCTGCAGTTGAGGATCGCATCGCATCCCTAGAAGGTGGTGTGGGTGCGCTGTTGGTTGCCAGTGGCCAGGCTGCAGAAACACTGGCCATCTTGAATGTCGCAGAGGTGGGCGATCACATCGTGTCCAGCCCGAGCCTGTACGGCGGCACCTACAATCTGTTCAACTACACCCTGCCTCGCCTCGGGATTGAAGTGTCCTTTGTCGAAGATGTTGACGATCCTGATTCTTGGCGGGCTGCAGCACGACCCAACACCAAGGCATTCTTTGGTGAATCGATTTCTAATCCGAAAAATGACCTGCTCGACATCGAGGCCGTTGCCGCTGTCGCACACGAACTCGGTGTCCCGCTCATCGTGGACAACACCGTGGCCACGCCCTATCTCGTCCGTCCGCTGGAATGGGGTGCCGACATCGTGGTCCATTCGGCCACGAAATACATCGGTGGTCACGGCACCGCTGTAGCCGGGGTAATCGTTGATGGCGGTACCTTCGACTACGCGCAGTACCCGGAGCGCTTTCCTAACTACAACACTCCAGATCCGAGTTATCACGGCCTGGTCTATGCCCGCGATCTCGGTGTGGGATCAGCCTTCGGAGCGAACGTGTCGTTCATTTTGAAGGCACGTGTGCAGTTACTGCGTGACCTCGGGAGCGCCGTGGCGCCCTTCAACGCCTGGCTCCTCGCACAAGGTTTGGAAACTTTGAGCCTGCGCATGGACCGACACATTCACAACGCTGCGGCTGTAGCGCAATGGCTCGATGAACGCGACGAGGTGCTCAGCGTCAACTACGCCGGCTTGCCGACGAGTCCGTGGTATTCCCTGGCGCAGAAGTATGCACCCAAGGGCCCCGGTGCCGTGCTGTCCTTTGAGATCGTCGGCGGCGTTGAGGCTGGTCAGCGCTTCGTTGAGGCCTTGGTTCTGCACAGCCACGTCGCCAATATCGGAGATGTGCGCAGCCTGGTGATTCATCCGGCATCCACCACGCACTCCCAGTTGAGTCCAGAAGAACAACTCACCGCCGGAGTGACTCCGGGCTTAGTGCGCCTAGCCGTGGGCCTTGAGGGAATAGAGGACATCCTGGCTGATCTGGACGCGGGGTTCCGGGCGGCAAAGCAGGACGCATAAGTTCGGTGCCCGCTAACTACGAACAACCCCTGACCTACGACGGTCTCCCTCCGGCCAGCGCTGCCTGGCGGGAGGGAGATCCCGTGGGCAACCGGCACTTTCTTGATGTGGGTTCCCTTGATCTACAAAGCGGGGATCATTTGCCCGCGATAAGGGTGGCCTATGAAACCTGGGGCTCACTGAACGCCGACGGCAGCAATGCGGTCTACGTCTGTCACGCCCTCACCGGTGACTCCCACGTCACTGGTCCGGCCGGGTCAGGCCACCTGATTGGCGGTTGGTGGGATCAACTGGTGGGGCCGGGTGCGCCGCTGGACACCGATGAATGGTTCGTGGTGTGTGCCAACGTGCTGGGCGGTTGTCAGGGTACGACGGGACCGATGAGTGTGGCGCCAGATGGCCGGGCGTGGGGAAGCCGCTTCCCCGTCGTCACCGTGGCCGACATGGTGGAGGTGGAGGTTCGGCTGGCCGATGCGCTGGGTGTTCCATCCTGGGCGCTCATGCTTGGTCCATCCCTCGGTGGCATGCGAGTGCTGGAATGGATGGTGGGGCATCGCCAGCGGGTGCGTGCCGGACTCCTGCTAGGTACCACCGCGGCCGTCAGCGGCGACCAAATCGGCACCCACCACACGCAGATTGCCGCGATCGAATCTGATCCGGCATTTCGCGGCGGTGACTACTACGACGCGGCCGATGGTGATGGTCCGCACCGGGGTATGGGTATCGCCCGCCGGATTGCCCATCTCACCTACCGCACCGAGTCGGAATTAGATCTGCGTTTCGGGCGAGCACACCAGAGGGAGGAGGAGGATCCGATCCACGGTGGCCGCTACGCGGTGGAGTCCTACTTAGATCATCATGCCGATAAGTTGTCTCGGCGGTTCGATGCCAACACCTACATTACGCTGACACGTGCGATGAGCCTGTTTGATCTGGGGGAGGGGCGCGGGGGCACGCAAAGCGCTTTAGCCACAATTGATCAACCTCTGATCGTCGTGGGTATCGACACCGACCGACTCTTTCCGCTACGTCAACAGCAGGTCATCGCCGAGCAAGCACCTGGCGCGCTGGATCTGCGTATCCTGTCTTCTCCCTACGGCCACGACGGATTCCTCGTTGAGGACGAGCAGGTGGGCGCCTTCATTGGCGAAGCGCTGAGGGCAAGTCGAGTCGGCTGATAACCCCACCTGGGAACTACCGGTCACATATCCACACATCGTGTGATCAGCATCGACACAACTCCCTAGGTCGCGACTAGATTTCCCCGCACCACTGAATTGTTCGGGGAGTGATCGATAATGGTTTTTTCTCAACGCTCACGGTTGCCCGCTGTGCTTGCTTTGGCTGCGGCGCTCACCGTGTGGGCGGGAATTCCGTCGCTGGCGCAGGCGGATTCTTCTACCGAGGTCATCGGTGACGATCAACGTGATGTCTTCGTGGGCACCGGCAGCCTGCTACTTCCGGCACGGATCAGCACACCAGGTCGCTCCTCGGCCGCAGACTGTCCGGGATGTTCATGGCGGGCGGTGCTGACGTGCGATCGAACCTCAGCAGGAGCATGTCGAGGCGCGGCTCGCACCTGCCCCATGGATTCTGCATGGCTCACCCTCTACCTGACCCGCCCCGGGCAAGCTGAACAGTGGTTGGGTTCAGCCTGTTTTGGCCCCGGCGGACCCGCGCGCAGGACGGACGTGGAAGCGAGGGTCAACGAACGACTCGAACAAGGCGTGCCTGCGCTCACACCCCAGGTGTCTCCGCCCAGCAATGCGTTGGTCACCCTTCCGCTTCGATTCGCGTCCGGCCAGCCGGCAGCGCCCGTGTCATGGACGTGGGATGTGCTTGGTATCACGGTGCAGGGCACGGCGACCCCGCGCTGGCATTGGCGGTTCGGTGTGGGATCCGATGTGGTCACGACCAACCCGGGGGCACTATCGGCGCTGGGAGCCATCACCCACACCTACGTTGAGCCGGGGAACTATCGGGTGCAGGTGCTAGCCACGTGGCAGGGGGAGTACACCGCCGATGGGCTTGGGCCGCTCGCAGTGGAGCAACCGGTGCGCCAAAGGGGTGAATTGACCGTACAGGTGGGTCAGGGTCGGGCCGTGCTCGTTCGCTGACACCGAGCCCGACTCACCAGGATCGAGGGACCGCGTGATTGGTCCGCACTGTGGCATGGCACACTAAACCCACCTCGTACTTTCCGTGCGAGCCCCCTTGGGGACATCAGCCCGGTCGGGTCCAGTAAAGGACTTGACGCGGGCCCTCTTCATGGGGCAATACAGGTGAACGAAGGGTTTGTGTCTCCCTATGGCTGCTCGCTCAACGAAGTCCACGGCCAAGAAAGCCGCGCCCGCCAAAAAAGCCGCAGCGCCCGCCAAAAAAGCCGCAGCCCCGGCCAAGAAGACCGCAGCGCCGGCCAAGAAGGCCGCAGCGCCGGCCAAGAAGACCGCAGCGCCGGCCAAGAAGACCGCGCCCGCCAAGAAGACCGCAGCCCCGGCCAAAAAGGCCGCAGCGCCCACCAAAAAGGCCGCAGCGCCGGCCAAGAAAGCCGCGCCGGCCAAGAAAGCCGCGCCGGCCAAGAAAGCCGCGCCGGCCAAGAAAGCCGCGCCGGCCAAGAAAGCCGCGCCGGCCAAGAAAGCCGCAGCGCCCACCAATAAGGCAGATGAGCCGGACCTGAAGGAGGCGGCCGTTCTTGAAGCCGCCCTCGAAGCCGACCTTGCCAAGGATCTTGCCACCGTCGACGAAGGCGAAACGGAGACAGAGCCGGCGAAGCGCTCTGACGCGGATGAAATTGTGTTGTCCGATGTCGATGACACCGACGAACCCGTACAGCAGGTAACGCAGGCTGGTGCAACGGCAGATCCGGTTAAGGACTATCTGAAACAGATTGGCAAGGTGCCCCTCCTCAATGCTGAGCAGGAGGTCGATCTCGCCAAACGCATCGAGGCCGGTCTATTCGCTGAAGAGACTCTCAATTCAGGGGTAAAGATCCCGGCGAAGCATCTGCGCGATCTTCAGTGGATTTCTGAAGATGGTCGCCGAGCGAAGAACCACCTGCTGGAAGCCAACCTGCGCCTAGTGGTGTCCCTTGCGAAGCGCTACACCGGTCGCGGCATGTTGTTCCTCGATCTGATTCAGGAGGGGAACCTCGGCCTGATTCGAGCTGTAGAAAAATTCGATTACACCAAGGGTTACAAGTTCTCCACCTACGCCACCTGGTGGATCCGTCAAGCCATCACTCGGGCTATGGCGGATCAGGCACGCACCATTCGGATCCCGGTGCACATGGTGGAAGTCATCAACAAACTGGCGCGCGTGCAGCGGCAGATGTTGCAGGACCTGGGCCGGGAACCGACACCGGAAGAGCTAGCCGCTGAACTGGATATGACCCCGGAAAAGGTGGTGGAGGTTCAAAAGTACGGTCGCGAGCCAATTTCACTACACACGCCGCTGGGTGAAGACGGTGATAGTGAGTTTGGCGATCTCATTGAGGACTCTGAAGCAATTGTGCCCAGCGATGCGGTGTCCTTCACCCTGTTGCAGGAACAACTGGAATCGGTGTTGGACACATTGAGCGACCGAGAGGCAGGGGTGGTGCGCATGCGGTTTGGTCTCACCGATGGACAACCTAAGACCCTCGACGAAATTGGCAAAGTGTATGGCGTGACGCGGGAGCGTATCCGTCAGATCGAAAGTAAGACGATGTCTAAACTTCGACACCCGAGTCGTTCGCAGGTGCTGCGGGACTACCTGGACTAATCGGTAGCGGGCACTTCGCTGAGCCGGTGCGTCTGGTCATTAATGTCGCTGGCCTTATCGCGAAGGCTGTCGGCATGGCGGTTCCAGTGATGGCCGCAGAAGAGAAGTTCGCCCCCGTTGATCAGCACGACCCGCACGTAGGCTTGGGCACCGCAACGGTCGCAGCGGTCGGTCGCATCGAGGGTGCTGCTCGGTGCCAGGGTCGGCGTCATGGGCGATCCTCCTTAGGGGTCGATATGTCTACAAGCAAGAACATTCTCACACCCCTGTGACATTCCCGCGCATCCGCATGGATGTCGTGGCGTGGCGGTGATCTGGGTCACACGCGCGGAGGTACTAGCCTGAACACACCATGGCTGCCAAATCAAAGACCACCCCCGGGAGTTCCTACGGAGCTCGCGACCTCGCCGTCCTCGAAGGTCTTGAGGCGGTGCGCAAGCGGCCCGGCATGTACATCGGCTCCAATGACGGCCGCGGACTCATGCACTGCCTGTGGGAAATTGTGGACAACGCCGTCGATGAAGCCATGGGTGGCTGGTGCACCGAGATCACCGTCACCTTGCACCTCGATGGCTCTGTTGATGTTGCCGATAACGGTCGTGGCATACCGGTCGATATCGAACCCAAAACCAAACTCACCGGGGTTGAAGTGGTCATGACCAAGCTGCATGCCGGAGGTAAATTTGGTGGGTCCTCCTATGCCGTATCCGGCGGCTTGCACGGGGTGGGGGCGTCGGTGGTGAATGCGCTGTCGGAGCGCCTCGATGTGCACGTCGACCGCGGGGGTAAGACGCACAGCATGTCCTTTCGCCGTGGACTGCCGGGGCGGTTCGACGGGGATGGGCCGGGTGCTTCCTTCAGTCGGGCGTCGGGACTCACCGTGACCGGAAAGGTGGCCAAATCAAAGACTGGTACAACAGTTCGGTGGTGGGCAGATCCCGAGGTCTTCACCAAGGATGCCGATTACGACCGCACCAGCATCCGAGAAAGACTGATTCAAACATCATTCCTGGTTCCGGGGCTGAAAGTCATTTTGGTCGACCTTGCCAGTGAGACACCGGAAGAAATTTTTTGCCACCGTGGCGGCGTTCCCGAGTACGTAGAAACGTTGGCTCCACTCGATCCTGTTACCGGCGTCATCCACCTCACCGGCTCCGGACGATTCAGTGAAACGGTTCCGGTGCTTGACGCCCAGGGTCATCTCACCTCAACGGAGGTCGAACGTGAATTGCAGGTAGACATCGCCCTGCAATGGGGCGCCGGCTACGACACCGACCTGCGATCTTTCGTCAATGTCATCGCCACACCCAAGGGCGGTACGCACCTTGCCGGTTTCGAACGCGCACTTGTGAAGGTGGTAAACGAAGCTGCTCGTGGCACCCGCGTCCTGCGTGCAGCCGAGGATGCAATCGCCAAGGAAGATGCGCTGGAAGGGTTGACCGGTGTGGTGGCAGTTCGGGTACCAGAGCCACAGTTTGAAGGGCAAACCAAGGAGGTTTTGGGTACTCCCGCAGCCACCCGAATCGTATCTGCGGTCGTAGCCAAAGAACTGAGTGCTTGGATCACCCAGCCACCTCGTGGTGAGAAGGCACGTGCCAAAGCAATGGTGGAAAAGATCGCCAACGCTATGCGGGCACGCGTTGCCGCTAGAACCCAACGCGATACGCAGCGACGAAAGACGGCCCTTGAATCTTCAACCCTGCCGGCAAAACTGGTGGATTGCCGAAGCGGCGACATTGAGCGCAATGAGCTGTTCATCGTCGAGGGAGATTCAGCGCTGGGAACAGCAAAATTAGCGCGGGACAGTGAGTTTCAGGCTCTACTGCCGATCCGTGGCAAAATCCTCAACGTTCAAAAGGCTTCCCTCGCCGACATGCTCAAGAACGCAGAATGTGCGTCCATCATTCAGGTGGTTGGTGGTGGCTCAGGTCGAAGTTTTGATCTTGACGCGGTCCGCTACGGGAAAATCATCATCATGACCGACGCTGATGTTGACGGCGCTCACATACGTTGCCTGCTTCTTACCCTGATGCATCGATATCTGGCTCCGCTGCTGGCCGCCGGGCGTGTTTACGCTGCTGTCCCGCCACTGCACCGGCTTGATGTGCTGGCTTCGGGAGCCAAGCCGAAAGAGGTGCGCTACACGTACTCAGACAGTGAAATGCGTCAACTCACCAAGGACCTGGAATCAAAGGGAAGGCGCTGGAAGGACCCCATCCAGCGATACAAAGGCCTTGGCGAGATGGATGCCTCCCAGTTGCGTGAAACAACCATGGCCCGTGGGAGCCGTTCGCTCCGTCGCATTGGCGTTGCCGATGGCGCTGTGTCAGCGGAGGTCTTCGACCTGCTGATGGGCTCTGAGGTGGCTCCTCGCCGCGACTTCATTGTGGGATCCGCGCGGTCGTTGGACCGGAGTCGCATCGATGCCTGAGCGCGCACTTCGGATCGCGATCGTGGGGGCCGGTCCAGCCGGTATTTACAGTGCTGAAGCGCTGGTAAAAGCCGCCGATGAACGTGACCAGCCGATGGCCATCGACCTCATCGACGCGGTGCCTTCACCGTTCGGTCTGGTGCGATACGGGGTCGCGCCAGACCATTACAGCATTCGTTCCGTCCGCGATGCCCTCGATCGTATCCTGCATGATCACCGGATTCGCTTTTTCGGCAATGTTGAAGTTGGTGATGCTATTGGAGCAGACACCGCCGGTGATTCGGTTGCGCCCCAACAGATTAGCCTAGCTACCCTGCGGTCCATGTATGACGCGGTGATCCTAAGTTATGGCGCGGCGACTGACCGAAGCCTGGGGATTTCGGGTGAGGATTCCCAAGGCTCAATTTCGGCCACTCAATTTGTTGCCTGGTACACCGGACACCCGGACACACCGGCCGATGCCTGGGTGGACCTCCTGACACACAGTACATCCGTTGCGGTCGTCGGCGTCGGCAATGTGGCCATTGATGTTGCCCGCATCCTGGCCAAGTCAGCTGAAGAACTCCAGCAAACGGATATGCCCGAACATGTGTTGACCGCCCTGTCGAACTCTGCCATCCGAGATATCTACATTATTGGTCGTCGCGGGCCGGCTGAGGCAACGTGGACCACGAAGGAACTGCGCGAACTCGGTGAATTAGTTGAGGCAGATATCAGTGTGCGGGGAGGTGACACAGAATTGGGCCCGACAAGTCAATCGATGGTCGACACCAGCAAGGTGGCGGCGCGCAATGTTGGCGTGGTGAGGGAGTGGGTGACACGTGCCGCGGGTGAGAAGAGGAAATGCATTCACCTGCGGTTCTTTGCCAGGCCGGTCGCCATTGAGGTTGTCAGCGGACATGCAACTGCGATCACCATTGAAAGTACGCAACTGACATCCGAGGGTGCTGTGGTGGGCACCGGCAAAATTGAACGCATCGCCGTGGATGCTGTTATTCGCTCTGTCGGATATCGCGGGACGGCGTTGAGCGATGTCCCCTTTGATGATGATCGCGGGGTCGTTCCACATGCCGAAGGCCGGGTTCTGCACAGCACAGGCCCGGTGCCGGGGCTCTACGTTGCCGGTTGGATCAAACGTGGACCCAGTGGAATCATTGGTACGAATAAGAAAGACGCGGTCAACACTGTGTCTTCTTTACTGCACGACCTAGACCAGGGCGTGCTGAGCAACACTGAACCCGCGCGAGATGACCTGGCTGATGTGCTCAAGAATGGGTTCGTTGACCATGCCGGTTGGCGTCGGATCAACGACGCTGAGATTGCCCTGGGGAGTCGCCGGGGCAGAGACCGCACGACGATTCATGATCGTGGCGAAAGTCTTGCGGCGTCTCACGTGGGGGAAGGCACCGGGCGAACGTCACCTGCCAGCCAATAGTTTCCGGGGACATCAGCTTTCCCGCACGATTTTTTCGCAGGTGGTAGGCCCTTGTTCTGCAGGTGCACCTGCCACGATGCCCCGGTTGATTGGGTCACGACAACGGTGGCGTGGGTGGTGTCCTGGTCAACGGTCATCACTTGACCAATGTCGGCTGGACTGACCAGGCCGAGTTTTTCCCGAACGGTCAGATCAGCGACCTGTTCGGGGCTGCTGAGGTCGCTCCGACCCCGGCAGTGAGCCAGGCTAAGTGGTGCATCAGGGTCAGGGGGGTGAGGAGTCGATGAGGGTAAACGCCCGAGCAGGTACCCGGTGGGCACCGAAAGCCCGGTGGGGGCGAAACGATGCCCGCCCAGGTGTGTGGACTCCCACACATGACTGTCCAGCGTGTCGTTCACCTGCCATGTGTCAATAAGGGATCGACCCAGTAGGGCGCAGCATGCATCGCGTTTACCGTTGGTACACAGCAGAAATTGGGGATGATCTTGACTAGAGTGCCAGGAAGGGTCTGTTGGTTCATTGACGAGATCGTGTCCGGTGAGATCGGTAGCCGAGTCCACGGTACGCACACGTACCTCTGAGTCGCCAGGGGCAAACGTGAATACTCGGCGCGCATCGCTACTCCTCGATCGATGACTGCCGGCACTACGAATCAACACGACTCTTCCCGCAACCCCCGAGCGCTGCCCCCAGTCGCGGATCCAGTGAGTGGCTGATTGGGTGACCGCTTCGGCTCCCCAAGCCCCACTGCTTTCCACCAGCCACCAACGCCTAGCCTGGGTTGCGCTACCCCACAGTGGCGCATCGGCTGCGGTGAGGACACAGGCCGTGGCAGCCACCCTAGGCGTCATGAATCAACGTCTCCCATCGGTTCCGGGGGCATCCAACGTGATTGAGGGAAATCAGCGAATGCTGCAATCGTGGCTCGTAGAGGTGCTCCGGAGGCATCGCGTCGCACCGGTGTGGTGTCGGCAGCGGTCAATGACACCGGGGCACCTGAGCTAGAGCCGGCCCTGACCGGCGGCAGGCCAACCCAGCCCAGGGTCAACACGTCTTCGCCTTTGAGGAATCGGTGCACCCGAACGCCACCGGTGGCCCGACCCTTGCTGGGCACCTCGGTCATGGCACTCACCTTGATGCTGTGGGCAGACGTTCCGGGAAACTGCCCGGACGATCCAGCGACCGTTGTAATGATGAGGCTGTCTTGGCTAGCGATAGATGTTGCGTAAATGACCTCGGCACCATCAGCGAGAGAGATGCCGGCCATGCCACCGGCTGAACGTCCCTGCACTCGAACGCTGGCGGCAGGGAACCTTAGTGCCTTGGCATCAGAGGACAGGAGCACGATCTGGTCGTCCTCTGGGCACGCTGCTGCACCGATGACGGCATCGTGGTCCTTCAGCGAGATAAGGTCCCAATCGTCACGTCTTGATCCCGGCTCGACCAGTACACGCTTAATCACGCCGTGGGTGGTGGCCAGCATCAACGGGGTAGTGGAAGAAATGGGTGCAAGAGAAACCACAGATTCGCCCGACTCGAGGGTGATCAAAGCGGTCAGTGGCGCACCTCCGGACAGGGGAGGAGCACTCATGGATTCAGGTAGCTGTGGAAGGTCAACCACGTTGACACGAATAGCTTTTCCCATAGATGTCACGACCGCGATGTGTCCGCGCACCGTGGCCGGAATCACTACCTGGATGAGGTCGTGGCTGGAGCGATCTGCTGCGGGCGTCCATTCCTGCACCGTTGTGCGAGCAATCAGGCCAGAGGTAGACATCAAAACGAGACACGGATCATCATCGACCTCGAGTGAGGGCGCCTTCGTCGCCTGTACGCCATCTGATTCCAACAAAATCGTACGTCGTGGTGTGTGGAAGTCATCGCTCACCTGTTGCATCTCATCGGCGACAGCCTGCCTCCGCTGCTGCTCATCATCGAGTAGGAGCGTGAGATCTGTGATGCGTTGCACCAACTCATCACGTTCGGTGTTGAGTTCGATCAGTGAGAATTTTGTCAGCCGGCGCAGCGGCATCTCCAGAATGTACTGAGTCTGCTCGGCAGTCAGATCAAAAACAGTGATCAGCCGATCCCGTGCCGCAGCCGTGTCGTCGCTGGAACGGATCAGTGCGATGACCTCGTCGATATCGACAATGGCGACAAGGAGGCCCTCCACGAGGTGCAGGCGTTCCTGGGCGCGGGTGCGACGGTACTGACTGCGGCGCCGGATCACAACAAGTCGATGGTCAACGAATACCTGCAGTGCCTCCGCTAAGCCAAGGGTGCGCGGTTGACCATCCACTAGGGCAACGCAGTTGATGGAGGCACTTTCTTCAAGTGGTGTCTTGCGATACAACTCATGGAGCAATGCCTCGGCATTGACCGTGTTCTTCACCTCGACAATGAGTTGCAGGCCGGAATCGCCGTCGGTGAGGTCGACCACATCGTGAATACCGGTCAACTTCTTGGCGTCGACGAGATCCTTGATGCGCTCAATCATGCGCTCGGGGCCGACGCCCGGTGGTAGTTCAGTGATCACAATGCCCTTGCGACGGGCTGATATTTGGGTAATGCGAGCTGTGCCCCGGACGCGGTAGGCGCCACGACCGGTGACATAAGCCTCTCGGATACCGTCAAGCCCGATAATTGTTCCACCGCTTGGCAAATCCGGTCCAGGCACAAATCTGAGCAGTTCCTCGGCCGGAGCGAGTGGGTTAAGAACGAGGTGACGTGCCGCCGCCACCACCTCACCAAGATTGTGCGAGGGAATGGAGGTAGCCATGCCCACGGCAATGCCGGATGCGCCGTTAACGAACAGCGCTGGAATGGCGGCGGGGAGGACGACAGGTTCGGTTTCGCGGTTGTCGTAGTTGGGCACGAAATCAACGACGTCTTCGCCAATATCGCGAACCATGGCGAGTGCGGGCAGAGCCAGGCGGCATTCGGTGTAACGCATCGCTGCGGGACCATCATCGATAGACCCGAAGTTGCCGTGACCGTCAACAAAGGGAAGTCGTAGGGAAAAGGACTGGGCCATCCGGACGAGTGCGTCATAGATAGCGCTATCACCGTGCGGATGCAGGCGACCCATCACTTCGCCTACGACACGAGCGCTCTTCACGTGACCGCGGTCGGGCCGCAAACCCATCTGATCCATTTGAAACAGGATGCGGCGCTGCACGGGTTTGAGTCCGTCGCGCGCGTCAGGAAGTGCACGCGAATAGATGACCGAATAGGCGTACTCCAGGAAAGACTCGCGCATTTCACCGTCGACATCAACGTCGACAATGGTGTCCACGGTCGACGTGGCAGGCGCCTTCTTGGTGGTGCGCGCTGGTCTACGCGGTGCCATCGGAACGGACTCCTTTCTGCAATGGTGCGGTCGTCATGGGCGTGCGCCCACGCCACCCACGGCACGAGCCGCGAGGACAGACGCAGGCAGTAGACATTCCATGAGGGACTTGCCCGATGTCCAACCAATCAGAAAACCGGCAGCAAATGCATCACCGGCACCGGTTGTGTCGATCACATCAAGGCTCACCGCGGGCGTCGAGGCGCGCTGGCCATCTCGGCGGCCAGCTAAAGCGCCACGCGCCCCAAGTTTGATGACGACCGTGTCGTAGTGGGGAAGAAGCGCGTTCATGGCTTCTTCGGGGTCGGCCATCCCGGTGAGGATGTTGGCTTCTGCAGCGTTGGCGAAACACACTTGGGTACCTGAGGTCCATTCCAGGAATGGGTTGATTCCCACTTCGAGGAGTGGAGCGGTTGACGACACATCGACGCTACTGGTCATGCCGCGGCGCTGTGCGAGGTCCAGGGCAGCCAGTCCAGCCATGCGTGACCCTGACTTCAACAGGGTGTAGCCGGATACATGCAGGTGACGGGTTGCAATGAACTCAGCCTCGGGTAGGTCTGCCGGTGCGAGAAAAGCATTAGCACCCGGATCGGGCATCATTGTGCGCTCACCATCACCGGTCACCATGACAACACAGGTGCCCGTTGGTCGAGCCGGATCGCGGGTTACATGGCAGGTAACTCCGTTGGCGGTGAGAAGTGACACTGCAACATCGCCGAAGGAATCGGTTCCGGCGCGCGATACGAAATGGATTGCTTGTCCGCGGTGGGCCAGCCAGGCGGCCACGTTGCCACCTGCACCACCTCCGTGTGACGTGATCAGCGCATCGGTGTCGGTGCCGACCGTCGGGGGACCAGGGATCTGACACACGATGTCGGTCATGAGGTCACCAATGACCATGAATCCCGGTGTCGGTTGATCGAGATCGTCAGGGGAGGACATCATGGCCGGATCTGCCGGTCTAGGTCGGTGTCGGCGGCGGCGATCTGTGCTGCGAGGGAGGCGTTGGCCAAGATCAGTTCGATATTGACGCGCAAACTTTCCCCCTCGGTGTGGTCACGAAAGTACTCCAGCAGGGCTGGCGTGACGTCCTTGCCGGAAACCCCGCGTTGGGCGAGATCGACGAGGCCAGCCTGAAGCACCACATCGTGCAAGGCTGGATCCATTTGCCGATTCGCCGGTAGCGGCTGGAACACCAGCAAAGCGGCGGGGTCGGCAATAAGTCGCCGGGCATGCATGACCGAGGCCACCTGGGCCGGGGACTCCAGGCGCGTGGGCAATTCGTGGGGTAACTCGGTGAGATAGAAACCGGGCGTGCGACGAGTTTGATACCCACACACGTTGACCCCGAGGGTCTCCAACCGTTCCAGCGTGGCCGCAACATCAAGAATTGACTTAATTCCGGCAGAAATTACGGTAATCGGAGTGTGCGCGAGGGTGGTGAGGTCGGCAGATTCATCCCACGTCGTTCGGGCATCGCGGTGCACACCGCCGATACCACCGGTGGCGAAAACGCGAATACCGGCCAGGTGAGCCAGGTGGGCCGTTGCCGCCACCGTTGTGGCACCGGTTGTGGCGGTGGCCATCGCCATGGCGATATCGCGGACACTCACCTTGATCGCCTCGGGGTCTGCAGCAAGTTGGTCACGTTGATCGGCGCTTAATCCCACCTGGACGCGGCCCCGTAGCAGGGCAATGGTGGCCGGAACTGCGCCCTCAGATCGAATGACGTCTTCAATCTCGGCAGCCACTCGTGCATTGACCGGACGCGGCAGTCCATGAGTAATGATCGTCGATTCCAACGCCACCACGGGTCGATTCTCATGCAGTGCCTGTTCCACCTCAGCAGCGAGAAGGAGGGGATGAGACTTCTGGATCGGCACGCGCCAACGGTAGTCCCCCTCGAGGGTGATGGGGGAGCAGGGCGGCGGGACCCTCGGCAGTGACAGGATGGCCCCATGACCGACGGCCTCACTCTTCGCCACCGACTGAGATCAGACATCGAGCGCAGTGGTTACTACCCCGATCTCGTCGCGGACGCTCTCGACACTGCATTGGCCGGTGAGATTCTGGGGTCCTATCTGGTGCATCACGAGGCTGCTTTTGATCGTGATCAGTTGCGACGCCACGTAACGGTCCTGGCCCTAACTCCAACACGACTCATCGTTGGACACACCGATGAACATCCACCCGATGAATCGTGCGCTGATCCCTATGCCACCGCATCCACCGAAGCAGTTCGTTTAGAAAAAGTTGACTCCGTTGTTGTAACGCGCGTTGTCGTTAATCCGGCCACGCACGCCGCCGGTGGCCCTACCCGCCAGGTGCTGCTCACCATCGGTTGGGGTGCGGTTAGCCGTATCGATCTAGAACCAGCGGCCTGTGGTGATCCTGCCTGCGATGCCGATCACGGCTATACCGGCGCGGCATCAAATGATGATCTGTCCCTTCGGGTATCCGAGGCGGCTGACGGCCCAGACGTTGTGCGCCAAGCTCTTGCATTTGCGGCAGCGCTTTCTGAGGCCACGGCTGCGCGGCTGCGCTAAGGCTGCCGTGTCTGTCCCTACACCGCCGCCTTACGGGAGCGGCTCCCTCGCCGAAGTGTTGCCCACGGCTGCGGCATGTATGCGGGTTCCCGGGTACTGGGATTTGCTCAGCGTGGGCCAGGAATTTCGCTCCGTTGTTGTGCTTCTCGTGGATGGATTGGGTTGGCACGCACTACAGCGACACGGCCAGATCGCCCCGTCACTGGCGGGTGGGCGCAGCATCAGTGCCGCAGTTCCCACGACTACCCCGGTGGGCTTGGGCAGCCTCGGTACCGGTCAACCGCCCAATGTGCACGGGATCGTGGGTGCCTCGTTTCAGGTTCCAGGGCACCGCGCACTCCTGTCGCCACTCTCGTGGCCAGAGGCCATCAATCCAAAGATCGTTCAACCGACTCGCACCGTGTTGGAAGACGTCGCGGGCCGGGGATACTCGGTGGCTTCCATTTCGGCCCGACTCTATGAAGGCAGCGGTCTCAGTCGAGCCGCCCTGCGCGGCGGGCAATACCTCGGCGCGGACTCATTTGGCGAGAAATTGGGCGAACTCGCTGCGCTCCTTCACCAGGACACACCGTTCCTCGCTTACGTTTACTGGGCTGATCTTGATCGCACCGGACACGGGCACGGCGTTGACTCTGACCATTGGCGCGCAGAATTAGACCAGGTTAATCACCTGGTCGAACGTATCCTGGCGCTACTGCCCGCCGACGTGGCGTTGTTCATCACCGCCGATCACGGCATGGTGGATTGTGAGTTGGTTGATCGAATCTATGTGGAAGACAACGCACACCTGCGCGGCGGTGTGCTGCGTGTGGGCGGTGAGCCACGGTGCCGGTTCCTCTACACGGTCAAGGCGAGCGCTGACGAAGTGGCACATCGTTGGCGAGAAGAGTTGGGGGAGAATGCGTGGGTGCTGACTCGTGCTGAGTGGATCGCTGCTGGCCTGAGTGGTCCACCGCAAAGCCCCCACGCTGCACCAGATGTCAGCGCTGTGAACGCTCGACTCGGTGACGTCATGGTACTAGCGCGCGGGAACACGTCCTTGGCCAGTCGCGAGGTCGATTCTGTGGTGTCCTCCCTTCGCGGACAGCACGGATCTATCACCGACGAGGAATTGCTCGTTCCTTTTATTGTCCGCGCGGGACAGAACACATGACACCACCAGTCGCAGGTGAGGTAGCACATGGCTGAGCTCGTGTTTTTTTCGGGAACGATGGACTGCGGAAAGTCAACGCTGGCACTGCAAACCGACCACAACCATGCAACACGGGGACGCCGCGGTGCGGTATTTACCCAGTTCGATCGGGCAGGTACGTCGGTGTTATCAAGCCGCCTTGGACTCCAGGTTGAAGCGATTGAGGTGGATGAGAGTTTTTCGTTTCGTGAGTTCGTCGTGGCAGCCCTATCCGGTGGTCAGGGTTTGGATTACCTCATCTGCGACGAAGCCCAATTTTATACGGTGGCACAGGTCAATGATCTCGCCGAACTCGTCGATCGACTCGGCGTTGACGTCTACGCCTTCGGCATCGCCACCGATTTTAAGACACGCCTGTTCCCCGGCTCAGCACGACTCATTGAACTCGCTGACCGTGTCGAGGTGTTGCAGGTAGCGTCCCTGTGCTGGTGCGGACAGCGCGGCACGCATAACGCACGGACAGTGGGTGGGGTGATGGTCACCGAGGGTGACCAGGTGGTGGTCGGTGATACCGACGCTGGCGTAGTGGCCTATGAGGTGTTGTGCCGTGATCACCATCGGCGTGAGATAACCGCGGCCAAATCAGGCGCCGAACACGTGTCGATGGACCCGTTGCCGTTCGCCTAGGAAGGCCCCGGTTGCCGTCTGGCTAGTTCTCTGGCGTTGCGCCACCAAAGAGAATTTCATCCCACGTGGGTACGCTGGCGCGCTTGCTTTTGCGGGGCTCCGGGTCGGCTGCTGATTCAGGCGCTGATTCAGGCGCTGATTCAGATTCAGCGGGCGCAGGTTCCACGGGTACCTGTGAATCTTCAGTCGTGACTTTCTTGCGGGTGCGACGTACCGGCTTTGGTTTCTCATCGTTGGCATCGGGTACCGGTGCGAGCACATGTGCGGGCAAGGGGCCGGTGATCATCGTTGCCGCTTCCGCATCGTCGGGCATGACCCAACGTTCGCGCGGATGGAAAACCCAGGTGGCTACGCGGTCGGCACCGTTAACCGGGTAGGCGCTGAGGACATGCCACGTGCCATCTTCGCGCTGCCAGGAATCCCATCGGATGGCATCGCTGGGAACACCATCGGATTCGGCAGCGGTAGCGACCACCACAAGAAGACCACGATCGCCGAGGTGGCTGGCCAGGTGCGTATCGCGGGCCTGAGCGGCCACAAAAGCGCGTTCGGCCAGCGGTGGGCCGGCGTATCGCTCGATGCGTTCGACCTCAACACCGGACTCCTCGGCGAGTTCAGCAGCCGAGGCGCCAGCCCGGATTCGGGCCTGAATCTCTCGCGGACCTATCGTATTCAGAGCAATCTCCAGTTGACCGGGCGCGGATTCGCCACCGCGTAGAATCGCGCGAAGACGAACGTCGATGGTGACGTTGAACTTCTTTCCCCCGGAGTCTGCCAGCAGAAGTTGAGATCCGTTGGCTGACAGGCCGATAAACTTCAGGTTAGTCACTGGAGTCTCCGATTAACGTGGTGTCCTTCGCCGGTGCTGGTGTTTTCTCAGTTTCAAGCTGTGCGGTCAACGCGCGGTTAAGTGCCGGGTAGGTAGCCAGCGCGATGCACATCGTGGCGATTCCTGCCCCGGCGGTCACGGCGTAGCCTGCCCTGCTTCCGAAAGCGTCAACAATGGCTCCCGAAACTGCTGCGGATAGGGCGATACCGAGACCGAGACCGGTGGTGTTAATCCAGGCAAGACCCTCGGTGAGACGCCCCGGTGGGACCCCGATCTGAATGATCGAATTGGCCAAAATGAGAACAGGCGCTACGGCGAGCCCCGCGAGGAAAGCCACGATGCTCCAGCCCACGATCCCAAAGACGATGGGTAACGGTGCGGTGACGGCGGCGAGAGCAACCGTGCCAATGAGTAATTGGCGTTGGGGTGAGCGTGCCGACCCAGCCCGCACGCCGAACACGATCCCGCTCAACATCGAACCCGCTGCATACAGGGAGAGAATGAGCCCAGCGAATCCGGCTGAACCGACCTCTTTCGCTGCGGCCACCGTCACAATTTCTAACGAACCGAACAAAGCGCCGAGGAAGATCATCATGGCGGTCACCGACACCACAACAGGATTACGAGCCAGCGATGGGCCACCGGTGATGGCACGGTAGGGCGGCGGCTCGGTGCGGCGCTGGCTGATGAGCCAGGTGCCACCAGCTCCCACCAGGAGCGCTGCGGCCAGCAGTGGCGCGGCCGGTGCCACCGCGATAGCCAGGATTGCTGCCAGGGGTGGACCAAAAACGAAAACAACCTCGTCCAGCACACTCTCCCACGCGAAAGCAACCCGTAGGTTCGCGGTGCCCCCGACGGCATGGACCCAGCGGGCACGAACGAGAGACCCGCTAGCCGGCTGCGCGGCACCAGCCAGAGTTGCCGCGATGTACAGCGCAAACACGGGAAGATTGCTCCACACCCCGACCACGAAACAGATGAGGGACGCCACGTGGATGACCAGCATGATCCGTACCACGCGCAGCTGTCCCCAACGATCGATGTAGCGCGCGCTGATGGGACTCATGAACGCCGCCGCCAGAGCGTAGGTGGCGGTCAAGATGCCAGCGAGGAGGTAACCACCTTCGACCGCGCTGACCAGCAAGACGATGCCCAGCCCGGTCATCGCCAGGGGAAGTCGGGCCATGAGCGCGGCCATGGAGAACTGCAGCCCGCCCGGGTGGCGAAGCAGTTCACGGTAGGGCCCCCATAGGCCGGTGAAGATTGTCATGGCCATCGCAGAGTACCGGGGTCCTGGTCTTGCTCGATTCAGCCACTGTGTCAATCTGGTGCCGTGAACGATCACACGCAACAACTGCTCCTGCGGATCGCGCAGTACGCCGCGACGACGACGGGCACTTTTCTGCTTAACCAGCGCCCCGATCACCTAGGTCATTCGGCAAAGTCCTCAGCCACTG
>Ga0075118_10000468_pt1 | contig 37383 bp, 35 predicted proteins | sample AntAceMetag02UKE_FD_69794 | JGI IMG/M metagenome (GOLD analysis project Ga0075118, IMG submission 69794) | Saline lake microbial communities from Ace Lake, Antarctica - Antarctic Ace Lake Metagenome 02UKE | ecosystem: Environmental > Aquatic > Non-marine Saline and Alkaline > Saline | place...
AGGAGACTTGATTGATAAATTCGATCCAGCGAAACTCGTGCCTTTAGGCAGGGTAGGAGAACACCAAGAACTAGCCAATCTAGCTGCTTATCTCATGTCAGATTTCTCTGCTTATGTAAATGGAGAAGTAGTGACGATTGATGGTGGAGAATGGCTCATGGGGGCAGGTGAATTTAGTCACCTAGAAAAGGTACCTCAAGCGATGTGGGACATGCTAGAAGCCGGTAGAGGAAAAAAGTCGTAAGCCCCAAGATACTTTGGGGCTATTGGAAAGCGAAAAGACAACTGAAACGAATTGATTTATAATTCTTTCGATCTACATAAATAATAATGATAAGCACAAATGTCTGATAATTAGATGTTTGTGCTTTTTTGTTAACAATGAGTTAACACACCTAATGATTTCTTCTTTTCATCGTAACTGTAACTGTTAATTATTTACAATTTCTTAAAATAGGCAAAGCGTTTAAGTCGACAGTAGTTAAGACCTTTGGATAAAATTTAAAAATCCATGAAAAAGACCTTAGCTATCTTATTAACGCTCTTTGCACTCGTGCAATTTGGCTATGCCCAGACAGGCGTTGTAAAAGGGAGAGTAACTGACGAACTTGGATTACCATTACCAGGTGCTAGTGTAGTAATTGAAGCTATTGGAAAAGGTCTTCCAACAGATGCTAATGGATATTATACTTTGGTTGAAGTCCCTGTGGGTTCACATAAGATATCATTCAGTTTTATCGGATACAAAAAGGTAGAAAAGACAATTGATGTTGCTGAAAGCGAAACTACCGTTGCCGATATGAAAATGGAGCCGGGCTATGACGCTGCAGGCGAGATTATAGTATTGGGTGATCGATTGAAAGGCCAGGCCAAGGCTTTGAATCAGCAAAGATCTAATGCCAACATCACAAATGTAGTTGCAGCCGATCAAATCGGTCGATTTCCTGATGCAAACATTGGAGATGCGCTAAAGAGAATTCCAGGTATTACTATTCAGAACGATCAAGGTGAGGCTCGTAATATTATCATTAGAGGTCTTGCGCCTCAACTAAATTCGGTCATGCTGAATGGTGAAAGGGTTCCTTCTGCTGAAGGAGGTAACAGAAATGTTCAGCTCGACCTAATTCCGTCAGATTTAATTCAAACGATCCAAGTAAACAAAGCCGTACTTCCGGACATGGATGCTGATGCAATTGGCGGATCTGTAAACTTAGTCACCCGTTCAGCTCCGGAAGGAGGACGTATATCAGGTACGTTAGCTTCAGGCTATAATTTTCTTTCTAATAAACCGATTTGGACTGGAAGTATGATTGTTTCTGATCGTTTCGCAGAAGGCAAGCTAGGGGCTCTATTTTCTGCCAGTTACAATAACCACAATCTAGGCTCTAATAATATTGAAGCGGTTTGGTTCGAAGGAGATAATGGCGAAGCACTTATTGAAGAATTTGACATCAGAGATTATCAGGTGCAGCGAATCAGAAGAAGTTTCAATCTGGCCTTGGACTATGAAATCAATAAGGATAACAAAATATTCCTTTCAGGAATTTATAACTGGAGAGATGATTGGGAAACTAGATATAGAATGAGAGTATCACGTATCGATGATGCTTTTGATGATGGAGATGATGTTTCCATAGGTCCCAATCAGTGGAATTTCCCAGCAAGAGTTGAATTCCAAACCAAAGGCGGAATTGATAACGATAGGGTTGATAACAGAAGGCTCGAAGATCAGAGAAACAGAAACTTAACGCTGAGAGGAGAGCATCAATTAAATAAGTTGAAAATGACCTGGTCTACTTCTTATGCAAAAGCATCTGAAGAAAGACCGAATGAGAGATATATGAGCTACCGTCAAAGTGGACAATCTGTTAACCTTGATTTAAGAGATCCAGGATTCCCTTTAGCACTTTTAGCTAACCCAGTGGATAATTTAAATCTTGGATTCAATGAAATTACAGAAGAGTTTCAAGACACATATGATGAGGATTTCAATAGCCGTATCGATTTTACGGTACCGGCCTCTAATAGCACTATCTTAAAATTTGGTACTCGACTGAGAACAAAGAAAAAGGTGAGGACTAACTCTTTCTTTTCATACGAGCCAGTTGACGAAAATGCCTTTGGTGCAACATTAGGTGATGTAGCCAATGCCGATATATCTAATGCTGATTATTTAGCAGGGAGTCAGTACAGGATTGGAACATTTGCTACTCCAGAGTTTCTAGGAGGTTTGGACCTAAGAAATCCATCTCTATTCGATGAGTCTGATGAGTTGGGTGAGTATATCTCAGGTAATTACACTGCAGATGAAGATATATTTAGTGTTTACGCCATGGCAGACATTGAGTTGAGTGATAAGTTCTCTGGAATTGTCGGTTTGCGTTTAGAGTCAACCAGCCTAGTGTACTCTGGATTCCTTTTTGATGTTGATAATGATACTTTCACTGAAGAGACAGCAACCCAGAGCTATACTAATTTTATGCCAGGACTTCACTTAAATTATAACTTTAGCGAGTTCTCTATTTTAAGATTTGCTTATACCAATACGATTGCAAGACCTAATTACTATGACTTAGTACCGTATGCAGAGTTCAGTCCTGATGATGATCAGTTAGTAAGAGGTAACCCAAATTTGGAGGCGGCAACATCAACGAACTTCGACTTAATGTATGAGAACTACTTTGAGAACATTGGTATTGTCTCAGGCGGTATGTTCTACAAAGACATCTCTAATTTCATTTATGAGCAGCGTCAAGAAGGTTTTAATGATCCTCAGTTTGGTAACAACCTTCAGTTCACTACTAACCAAAACGGTGGAACTGCTGAGGTTTACGGACTTGAAGTTTCTCTTCAGCGTCAAATCTGGAAAGGACTTGGTATCTATCTAAACTATACGTACACGCAATCTAATACTTCGGGTATCCAAGGAAGAGAGGGTGATGACTTGTCCTTGCCTGGTACTGCTGAAAACATGTTTAACGCATCGTTGTCATACGAAACTGACAAACTAGTACTAAGAGCATCATTGAACTACGCGAGTGACTATGTCGATGAGTTAGGTGGAGACGCATTCGAAGATCGTTTTTACGATAAGCAAACTTTCGTAGATCTCAATGGTTCTTATGCATTTAAACCAAACTGGAGATTCTTCTTTGAAGTGAATAACTTGACCAATCAAGAGTTAAGGTATTATCAAGGTGTGAGTTCAAGGACCATGCAGAGAGAATACTATAACGCCAGAATTAACGCAGGCTTGAAGTTTGATATTTTCAAATAAAAATTCGGTCTTAGCCGTTTGATCAATAGTTGAGGTGGAGGTGGCCACTTCTTAAGAAATCACATATGATTAATGTAAAAGGAGGCACCTTCTTGATTTTGATGATTGCTTTAATGTCTTGTGGTGGCAAACAGGATACCGTTACCGACAGGGTTAAACCAATTATTGTCACTGAGCCTGTAATTTATGATACGGACGACCCTGCCATTTGGGTAAATCAAGAAGACCCTTCGAAAAGCTTAATAATAGGCACGGATAAGAACGTAGATGGAGCACTTTATGTATTTGATCTAGAGGGTAAAATAGTGCAAGACAAAGTAGTTAGAGGCCTTCAAAGACCAAACAATGTAGACCTTGCTCAAGGAGTAGTCATTGGTAATGATACCATGGATATTGCCGTGACTGGAGAGCGACTTACACATAATCTAAGAATCTTCTCACTACCTGATATGAAGGCCATAGATGGTGGAGGTATTCCAATGTTCGAAGGAGAGACTGAGCCAATGTATCGAGACCTAATGGGGGTTTCAATGTATAAGCGACCAAGCGATAATGCTGCCTTTGTCATTATCGGTAGAAAGACGGGGCCAACCGATGGGACATATTTGTGGCAGTATAGATTAGGTGCCGATGAAAACGGGGGCATTACAGCCACATTAGCAAGGAAGTTTGGACAATACAGTGGTCTAAACGAGATTGAATCAATAGCAGTAGACCATGAACTAGGATACATCTATTATTCTGATGAAAGTGTTGGCGTCAGGAAATATTATGCAGATCCATCAATGGGAAATGAAGAACTAGCGCTATTCGGTACTGGAGTCTTTAAAGAAGATAATGAAGGCATTTCTATTTATGACAATGGAAATGGTAAAGGCTTCATTCTAGTATCTGATCAGCAAGCCAATGCTTTTCAAATATTTGCGAGAGAGGGGAGTATTGACAACCCACATCAGCATGATTTAATCAAAACCGTTTATGTTTCTACCAACGAAAGTGATGGATCAGAAATCAGCAATGTGAATTTCAATAGTACATTCAGTAAAGGCATCTTCGTTGCCATGTCGGATAACAAGACCTTTCAGTACTATCGTGTGGAGGATATTCTTGACTTGAATAAATAGTAGGTAGATCAGATCAATCACCAAAGGAGATATCAATGCCTTTAGCAGCTTTTACCATATAGCAATCAGGGTCTACATTGTTATAAGCAGATGTAGCTTCTTTCAATGAAACATGACCAATCTCGTTATTTTTAAAAGACACCATTTGTCCAAACTTGTCTTCAAGTGCTAGTTCTATAGCTTTCACACCATATTGCGTGGCAAGGATGCGATCAAAGGCGTTAGGCGAACCGCCACGTTGTAGATGACCTAAAACGGTTTCTCGTATATCAGCAGTACAACCTTGGTCTTTCAATTGCTGACTTAATTGATAAGCCACTCCACCCAACCGTACATTTTCATACCCTACTTCATCACTTGATTTAGCTGTGATAGTGCCATCCTTAGGGGTAGCACCTTCGGCAATAACCACAATAACAAATCCTTTCCCAGCATTATAGCGAGAGTCTATACGTTGTTTCACTATTTCAATGTCATAGGGGATTTCAGGAATGAGGCAAACCTCTGCTCCACCCGCTATTGCAGCATGCAATGCAATCCATCCAGCGCTGCGTCCCATTACCTCAAGAATCATGACGCGATGGTGACTCTCAGCAGTAGAAACTAATTTGTCAACCGCATCTGTAGCTTCTTGTACGGCTGTTTGAAAGCCAAAAGTATAGTCTGTCGCAGATAGATCATTGTCGATAGTCTTAGGGACACCAATAACAGGCATTCCTTTTTCATATAATCGTTGACTGATGCTTTGTGAACCGTCTCCTCCAATGCTAATGACACAATGGAACCCCATTGCTTTAATGATTTCAACAGTTTCATCAGAACGATCTTTCATAATCCACTGACCGTCCTCTTGTAAGGTGGGAAAACCGAAAGGGCCACCTTTGGTGGTTGTGCCAATAATCGTTCCTCCCTTTACATGAATACCACCAACACTTTTATTAGTCAATTGTACGATTTCCTGTGGTATTCGAAGCAGTCCGTTATATGCCTCTATGCTTCCATAGACTTCCACTTCACCTTCTTGTGTGGCTCTTTTGACAATACCTCTAATCACAGCATTAAGACCAGGGCAATCCCCGCCTCCGGTCAGAACAAGTATCTTTTTCATAGGCTTTCCATCTTAAGTATAAGTTAAGCGATGAGCCTTAAAGGACTAAGTAGTTTGTTAATAATTAATTAGCACGTTCAATATTTAATTGGACATACGTGATTTTGATAGGATGCCTGGAAACAAAAAAGGAGCGAATCAATTCGCTCCTTTATTTTGTATGCTAAACTAGGTTTAAGCTTTAGACATTTTTGCTCTTGTGTGCTCGTCTAGCCAGATTTTTCTCATTCTGATGCTTTCAGGAGTGATTTCTAGGTATTCATCTTTTTGGATGTATTCCATTCCTTCTTCTAAAGAGAACAATCTTGGAGGAACAATCTTCGAGTTACTATCAGAACCTGAAGCTCTCATGTTTGTCAATTGCTTTCCTTTCTGAATGTTGACAACAATATCGTTTTCACGATTATGCTCTCCAATCACCTGACCGGTATATAAGTTTTCCCCAGGAGGAACGAAGAAGATACCCCTGTCTTGGAGTTTATCAATAGAGAAAGGTGTTCCAGGACCATTGCCCATAGAAATTAGAGAACCGTTACTTCTTCCTCTCATCTCACCTTTGAAAGGCTGATATTCTTTGAATCTGTGATTCATTACAGCTTCACCGCCAGTGGCAGTCAGTACATTGTTTCTCAGACCAATCAATCCACGAGAAGGGATTTCGAACTCAAGATGTTGTTGGTCGCCTTTCGGCTCCATGATCTTCAACTCACCTTTTCGTTGCGTGGCTAACTCGATTACTTTACCTGAAACACTTTCAGGAACATCAACCACTAGCGTCTCAATTGGCTCACATTTTTTACCATCAATTTCCTTGTAGATTACTTGAGGTTGGCCTACCATCAATTCGTAGCCCTCACGTCCCATCGTCTCTATTAATACTGACAAGTGAAGAATACCACGTCCATAGACTAAGAATTTGTCTTCCGAATCAGTAGCATCTACGCGAAGTGCTAAGTTCTTTTCAGTTTCTTTCTCCAAACGATCTCTCAAATGACGAGAAGTCACAAACTTACCTTCACTACCAAACCCCGGAGAGTTATTAATGGTAAAAAGCATGTTCATCGTTGGCTCATCAATGCTCAAACGCTTGAGTGGCTGAGGGTTATCGTAATCAGTCAGTGTATCACCAATCTCGAAGTTCTCAAGACCAACAATGGCACATAAGTCACCAGCTTTTACTGATGCAACTTTCTTTCTACCAAGTCCTTCAAAAACCTGTAATTCTTTGATTCTTACACGCTGAACAGATCCGTCAGCTTTCGTTAAGCCCATTGATTTGCCTTCTTCCAGGTTGCCTTGGTATACACGGCCAATCGCAATACGACCAACAAATGAAGAATAATCTAATGATGTAATCTGGAACTGAGGAATACCTTCTGGCGATGGAGCCTCAGGAATCACTTCAATAATTTTATCTAATAAGGGAGTAATTGTGTCAGTTGGCTTCTGCCAGTCGTCACTCATCCATCCCATTTTCGAAGAACCATACATGGTTTCGAAATCTAATTGCTCTTCAGTAGCGTCTAAGTTGAACATGAGGTCAAACACTTGCTCATGTACTTCGTCAGGGCGACAGTTCTCTTTATCGACCTTATTGACAACTACAATAGGAGTCAATCCAAGGGCTAGTGCTTTGCTAAGTACAAAACGAGTTTGTGGCATAGCGCCTTCGAAAGCATCTACCAAAAGTAGTACGCCATCGGCCATTCTAAGTACTCTTTCTACTTCTCCTCCAAAGTCTGCGTGACCAGGAGTGTCAATGATATTTATCTTAACGCCTTTGTAAACGACAGATACATTTTTTGAAAGAATTGTAATGCCTCTTTCACGTTCAAGATCATTACTGTCAAGGATGAGATCACCTGACTCTTGATTGTCTCTAAACAGTTTAGAAACGTGAATGATCTTATCTACTAAAGTTGTTTTGCCATGATCAACGTGTGCGATAATGGCAATGTTTCTGATGCTTTGCATGTATGCTTTCTAATTGAAGCCGCAAAGGTAATCTTTTAAAATGAATGAATGATTAAGAATTCAAAATCAAGTGGATTGATTTGACAATAATCCATTCAATCCACTTGAAAAGCCCTTTTTGAATTTATTGACTTATCTCAATTTATTACTAATGTAGGTTAAGAGCTCATTTTTAGTGCCTTCTTCTTTGAATTTACCATCAAATTGAGCCGTTACCGTGCTACTATTAACGTCTTGTACACCTCGAGAGGATACGCATAAGTGTTCAGCATCAATGATTACAGCAACGTCATCTGTTTCTAGAATAGTTTTGAGCTCGTTAGCTATTTGTACTGTCAAACGCTCTTGAACCTGAGGTCTTCTTGCATAATAATCCACGATGCGATTGATCTTCGACAAGCCAATCACCTTCCCACTTGAAATGTAAGCCACATGAGCTTTTCCCATAATTGGAACAAAGTGATGTTCGCAATTAGAGTAGAAAGTGATATCCTTCTCAACAAGCATCTCATTGTATTGATACTTGTTTTCGAAGAGCGCAATTTTTGGTTTGTTAGCTGGGTTAAGCCCACTAAATATTTCCTTGATGTACATCTTGGCTACTCTTTTAGGAGTGCCATTCAGGCTATCATCCGTGAGGTCTAGACCCATAATCTCCATGATGTCCCTGAACTTATCTTCGATTAAATTCATTTTGAGATCATCATCCATATCGAATGCGTCTTCCTTGAGCGGGGTATCATAACTTGTACCTATATGCTCATCACCAATTTCTTCTACTGTCAAACCGTTAAGCTGGGTATTCAACATAGTTTCGTTCTGTTTCATATAATGTTACTTTCAGATCGAGTTCAGACTCAATCTTTTCTCTTAGGATATTATAAATCACAACTACAATATTCTCAGCCGTGGGGTTTAGGTTTTCAAACTCTGGAACATCTAGGTTTAGGTTCTTATGATCAAATTTGTTTGAAACATTCTCTTTGATCATATCACTTAGCACCTTCATGTCATAGACATATCCCGTATCTGGGTCAGGCTCACCGCTTACCTTTACGATGATCTCGTAATTGTGTCCGTGGTAATACTTGTTATTACACTTACCGAAAATCTCTTCGTTCTTATCTTCCGACCAATTCGGATTGTTTAATCTATGGGCAGCATTAAAATGCTCCTTTCTATAAACCGCTACTTTCATTTGTGATGATTTAAATGAGTAAGAAGTGTGCTTACCACTATCTATTGCTTTAACAGTGGTTTAACAAGGGGTTGGGAGGATTTGTTCATTATAAACTGTTATCATCTGTGATATTTTTTTGTTTCGGTCAATGGCAACCTTTAAAGATGGCCTATGAAGGTTCTTTTTCGCAGTTTTATGATGCCTTTTACAACTTAAGATGCGTTTGTGACATCTTGTGACATTCGTTTACTACTTCGTGACAAACCCAGTTCAAAACCTGCGTTCATTTGAATAAGAATTCGCACAAAGGTTAATGCGAAGACTTATGAAGATCAAATACAACAAAAACTCAAAAACAACGAACATGAAAAAGCAAATCACAAAAACAGTAGCAGCCATCGTTTTATTGGCTAGTGGATTCTTGGCTTCAGCTAACGAATCAGGAAGAGAAATTTCTATGTCAACTGAAAATCAAAGAGCGGTTGTCTTAAATATGAACAACATCAAAGTAGGGACTCATATTTCTTTACGAGATGAGCATGGTAAATTGTTATTCGAAGATATAGCTGACGCGAATCAATATGGGAAGGTATTCAACTTGTCTCTTTTGGAAAAAGGAGAATTACAGTTAGAAATCGAAAATGACGAGACACTTGAGATCATGTCGATTGAAGTGACTGCCAGTTCAGCAACTATAAAGATCGGTAGTGATCAGTTATTCCAGAAGCCAATTGTAAAGCATAGTGGAGAGTCGATGAAAATTTACTTCGGTGAGTCGGAGGATGGGATGAAAGTTACCGTGTTAGATCAATATGGTGACGTAGCCTTCAAGGATAAAGTAGAAGCAGGAGACAGTTCTTTGAAAAGATACGATGTTTCAAAATTGTCATCCGGAAAATATAATATTCAGTTTACTGCAAACGGCAGAAGCTTTTATCATACAATCACTCTAGATTAAAAGTGCAATTTTAAAATGGAGAAAACCCCGACTTGTCGGGGTTTTTTTATGCCTTGACGAATAATAGGAAGTTTTGTTACACTGTATCATAATTGTAAATTTCCTGTACGAAAATGTACATATTTGAGCTATGTTTGATTACTACATATATTGTAACTATCTAAAAATGAGTGGTATAGAATTTTTGGCATAGCGATTGGTAAAAGAGTGGTAGGTCTGTTGCCTTGGTCAGCAACATAAAAGGATCAAAACTCAAAATTTAACAACAAGGTCATGAACTCGATAACATTAAAAAACTTAAGCAATTTAAAGAGACGATTTATTCTAGTAATCGGAATTATTGTCGGAATCAGCACAATGGTACTTGCAAATCCAATTGAGGATATGGCGAGGTTAACGAAGGAAGAAGCTAGTGAATTGATTTCTTGTATTAAGGAAGAATTGGATATTGAGGCCTATGAGCCAATATTGGTTTTTGATGAACAAGGAATGTTCGAAGAAATTAAGCCCCTTCAAATTATCAAAGTATACGATGGGAACGATGAGCTTCTTTTGGAGGCACCGATCAGAAAACTTCAACAGTCTAAGAATAAGCATTTACGAAAGTTATTGAATGCGAGTGATTTCTTAACGGAGTATGGCAATGTTAAATATTACAGATTGGATTTATAAGCTTAGTAACTCCATACAAAAGAAGGGCGCTCATTGAGCGCCCTTCTTGTTTAAAGAGACATGTGAAGTGTCTTACAAAAAAGAGGGTCACCAAATTAATGGAGACCCTCTTTCGGATTTTACTGAGTGTTTAAATAGTCTCAGATGTTTAGGGTATAACAATGATAGGTTGCATTTACGAAGCTACCAAATCTAAAAACCCTTCAAAATAGCCTTAATACTTGATTTTGAGTACGAATAACTTTCAATTGACTGCCAACGGCATGATGTTATATGTACAAACAGTAAAGTTTTTTAATAGTATAGGCATAAAAAAAGCCATCGCTAAGGATGGCTTTGTAATTCTTAACTGTTTAGGGTTTTAGCAATGCTCTTCGAACACATCTGCTAAGTGGCCTCCTATTACTTCAGCAGATCTACCTTCAATGTGGTGTCTTTCTACAAAGTGAACTAACTCACCATCCTTGAACAACGCTACTGCTGGTGAAGAAGGAGGGAAGGGTAAGTGAAACTCTCTTACCTTTGCTGTTGCTTCAATATCTCCACCAGCAAAAACAGTTGTTAAATTATCTGGCTTCTTATCTGAAAGCTTAAGTGCCATTTTAACACCTGGTCTGGCTGTTCCAGCTGCACATCCGCATACTGAGTTGATCACTACCAATGAAGTGCCTTTGAGGTTGCTTAAGTGCTCATTTACGGCTTCTGCAGTTTTTAACTCTGTAAAGCCTGCTTCTGTCAATTCTTGTCTAAATGGGACTAATAAATGTTCTGGGTACATATCTCTAGTTTTTATTTTCTGTTTTTACATGAAGCCTAATTCCAACTGAGCTTCTTCTGACATCATATCTTGTGTATAAGGCGGATCGAATGTTAATTCAACTTCAACATCGCTCACGCCCTCTATTTTCTTGATTGCTTGCTTAGTTTCCTCTGGAATAACTTCTGCTGCTGGGCAAGAAGGAGAGGTAAGCGTCATCAATACGTAAACATTATTTACAGGGAAGACATTAATTTCGTATATCAATCCTAACTCGTAAATGTCTACGGGTATCTCCGGATCGTAAACCGTTTTAATTGCGGCAACTACTTCGTCTCTCAAATTCTCTTTTATGCCATCAGCCATTTTAAGCGTTTTGTGTTTTGGTGGAAAAAGCTAAACCGTAAATTTTCATTTGCTTCATCATTGCCCCAAAGCCATTTGACCTTTGCGTACCAATGAATCTGTTTAGCCCCATTTTATCAATAAAGTATAAATCGGCATCTATTATTTCTTGGGGGCTTTTTCCAGATAGAATTCTCACTAAAAGACTTACTAGACCTTTAGTGATAGCCGTATTACTATCGGCTTGAAATTCAATCTTATCATTATCAAGGCTCGCTTGGAGCCAAACCTTTGATTGACAGCCCTTAACAATATTCTCCTCTGTTCTGCTAGACTCACTCATTTCAGGGAGTTGTTCCCCCAATTCCATGATATAGCTGATGGTCATTTCCATGTCTCCATCAAGCATAGAGAATTCATCAATGATTTCATCTTGAATTTGCTGGACTGTCTGGCTCATTACTTAAATTTTGTGATGATGTCTTTCAATGCTACCACGAAAGTGTCTATCTCCGATTTAGTGTTATAAACCGCAAAAGATGCTCTAGTAGTTCCTTCGATACAATAATGGTCCATTAATGGTTGCGTACAGTGGTGCCCTGTTCTAACAGCAATACCTTTCGCATCTAACCACATGCCTAGATCAAAGTGATGTATGCCCTCAACCTCGAACGAGATGACGCTTACTTTTTCTTTGGCCGTACCTATAATCCGAACACGATTAATCTGCATCAATTGTGCTGTACCATAAGCAAGTAGCTCTTGCTCATAAGCAGCAATACTTTCCTTGCCCAACTCATTAATAAAGTCGATGGCTTGTTTAAAAGCGATTACATCTGCAATGCTTGGAGTACCTGCTTCAAACTTGTAGGGAATGTCATTATAAGTTGTTTCAGTGAATGAAACATCTTTGATCATTTCTCCACCGCCTTGGTAAGGAGGCATTTTTTCAAGAAGACTTCTTTTACCATACAAGAAACCTAATCCTGTAGGGCCATACATCTTGTGGGCAGAAGAAGCGAAGAAGTCAACGTTAACGTCTTTCACATTCACTTCTAAGTGAGAAGTGGATTGGGCACCGTCAACGAGTATTTTAGCACCAACGGCATGCGCCATCTTTGCGAGTTTTTTGATTGGGTTAATGGTCCCAAGTGTGTTGGAAGCGTGATTAACGGCAACCATTTTAGTTTTTTCGCTTAATAGCTTGTCAACTTCTTCGAGGATGATCTCTCCGGCTTCATTAATCGGCATTACTTTTAAGGTAGCGCCTCTTTCTTTACAGATCATTTGCCACGGAACGATGTTGGAATGGTGTTCCATGGTCGAAATCAAAACTTCGTCACCTTCATTTAGGAATTTCCTTCCCCAAGAGCTAGCGACTAGATTTATGCTTTCTGAAGTCCCTTTGGTAAAGATTATTTCTTCAGATTCATTAGCCCCTATAAAGGATTGAACCGCTTTACGTGTTTCTTCGAATTTTGCTGTAGCCCTATCGGCTAGCGTATGCGCTCCACGGTGTATGTTCGCATTATCATTTTGATAATAGTGAACCAATGCATCAATAACGCGCTGTGGCTTTTGATTTGTGGCAGCATTGTCAAAGTAAACCAAAGGCTTTCCATTTACTTCTTGATGAAGTACCTGAAATTCTTTGCGAATATGCTCTACATCGATATGTGTATCAATCAGTGTATTTGACATGATTACTTTTCTAATCTTGCTGTGATAATCTCTTCTACGTAATCTTGTACCGCTTTAATCTCTAAGTTTTCAATTACGTCTATTGCAAAAGCATGCAAAAGGATTGCTCTAGCACGCTCTTTTGTAATACCTCTGGCCTGTAAATAGAATAGTGCATCCTGATCGAGCTGGCCAGTAGTACATCCGTGTGAACATTTTACATCATCTGCCCAAATTTCCAGCTGAGGCTTGGTATTTACCGTAGCATCATTGGTCATTAGAATGTTTTTGTTCGACTGGAAGGCATTCGTTTTCTGGGCATCTTCTCTAACAAAGATTTTCCCATTAAAGACACCTTTTGATTTGTCATCCATGATGCCTTTGTACAACTCATTTGAGTAACAATTAGGCATCTTATGATCTACTGTAGTGTGGTTGTCTACATGAGTTTTCCCGCCCAAGACGTAAATTCCATTCATGTGAGATTCGCAGCCTTCACCATTCAATTTGATGTCGAGGTTATTCCTAACCATTGCCCCATTCAGCGCTATAGTATTCGCTGTGAAGTGGCTACTTCTGTCTTGCGCTACGTTTACATTTGAGATATGGTAAGTAGCTGCTGCATCGTTCTCTATTTTGAAATACTTTGCATGTGCATTTTCAGCTATAAAGATTTCATTGACAGCATTGGTAAATGATTTCTCGTCACCAATCGTATCGAATTTCTCTAAGACAGTTACTTGTGCAGACTTGCCAATCACGATAATGTTTCTTGTGTTGTAAATCGGCTGATTCTCAGACCCGTCACTTACAAAGTACAGCGCAATTGGCTTGTCGATGATCACATTGTCGTTCACACTAATGACAGCCCCATTTTGGCTAAAGGCAGTATTTAGGGCTACAAATGCATCTTTTTGGAAGTCCGCTTGTGTGCCAAAATAGTTGGCGACTAGCTTAGTATTGTTTGCTGTGGCTTCCTTAAAAGTACTGATCTCTAATCCTTCAAGAGAGAATTGATCTGAGTTTTCAGCTGAAAATTCACCGTTGATAAATACAAGATTGTATGCATCAAGATTGGGAATCTTAACACCTTCAATTTGCTCAGCAGTGATCGATGGGGTTGTAGCAGCGGTTTGAAAGTCAATGTTTTTTTCTAAGGCTTTCGTAAGATTGGTGAATTTGTATTCTTCATCTTTCGGAGCCGGAAAACCATTTTCTTTCAATGCTTTAAATGCATCTTTCCTCACCTGATGTATTGCAGACTTGCTTTGGCCATTTAAGCTTTTTTCAAAGGCTTCAAATTTACCAGCAAGCGCATCTAAAATAGATTGACCTGATAATTTATCCATTACTTAAACAGTTGCGTCAGCCTCCTCTTTAATCCAATCGTAACCTTTTGCTTCTAGCTCTAGTGCTAAATCTTTAGTACCAGTTTTTACAATTCGTCCGTTGTATAATACGTGCACAAAGTCAGGTACTATATAATCCAATAGTCTTTGGTAATGCGTTACTACAATCGTAGCGTTGTCCTTCGACTTGAGTGTATTGACACCGTTTGCAACAACTTTTAGTGCATCTATATCTAGTCCAGAATCTGTCTCATCAAGGATGGCCAATTTTGGTTCTAGCATGGCCATTTGGAAGATTTCGTTTCTCTTCTTTTCGCCACCAGAGAAACCTTCGTTTAGTGATCGGCTTAATAATGACTGATTGATTTCAACGAGTTTCATTTTCTCTTTCATCAATTTCAAGAATGAAACTGCATCGAGTGGCTTTTCACCGTGGTGTTGTCTCACTTGGTTGATGGCAGTTTTCATGAAGTTGGTTGTGCTTACTCCAGGGATTTCGACAGGATACTGAAAAGCTAAGAAGATACCCTCGCGAGCTCTTTCGTCAGCGGCCATATCCAATAGGTTTTTCCCTAAGAAGGTTACGTCACCACCAGTTACCTCATAATCTTCTCTACCCGCAAGTACAGAAGCTAAAGTGCTTTTACCAGAACCGTTAGGCCCCATAATAGCATGTACTTCACCTGGTTTTACTTCTAAATTGATACCTCGGAGAATTTGCTTCTCTTCAATTTTGGCCTCTAAATTTTTTATAGATAACATTTTACTCTTTTGTCTTTTTTGAAAATTGGAGTCTGATTAACCAACCGAACCTTCGAGGGTCAGGGCAAGAAGTTTTTGAGCCTCAACGGCAAACTCCATTGGTAATTGATTCAATACTTCTTTCGCGTATCCATTTACAATCAGGGCTACAGCTGATTCTTCATCGATACCACGCTGCTGGCAGTAGAAAATTTGATCTTCACCTATCTTAGAGGTCGTTGCCTCATGTTCTACATGTGCCGATTCATTTTCTATGTCTATATAGGGGAAAGTGTGCGCGCCACATTTACTACCCATCAACAGGGAATCACATTGTGAGAAGTTTCTCGCATTGTGTGCACGTTTCATTACTTTGACCTGTCCACGATAACTATTTTGTGAATGGCCAGCTGAGATACCTTTTGAAACGATTCTCGACTTGGTGTTTTTACCAATGTGAATCATCTTAGTTCCAGTGTCCGCTTGCTGATAGTTATTGGTTACGGCAACAGAATAAAACTCACCTTGAGAATTATCTCCCTTTAGAATACAAGAAGGATACTTCCAAGTTATAGAAGAACCAGTTTCAACTTGTGTCCATGATATTTTAGAGTTGTCACCTTCGCAGATGCCTCTCTTGGTCACGAAGTTGTAAATACCTCCTTTGCCGTTCTTGTCACCAGGGTACCAGTTTTGAACGGTTGAATATTTTACTTCAGCGTCTTTTGCTGTTTTAATTTCTACTACTGCTGCATGCAATTGGTTTTCATCACGCTGGGGCGCTGTGCAGCCTTCTAGGTAACTGACATAAGAACCTTCATCTGCAACAATTAGTGTTCTCTCAAATTGACCAGTATTTGCCGCATTGATACGGAAATAAGTAGAAAGCTCCATTGGACATCTTACTCCCTTGGGGATATAAGCAAAAGAACCATCAGAGAATACGGCTGAGTTGAGTGCCGCGAAGTAGTTATCAGAAACAGGGACAACACTGCCCATATGCTTTTTCACTAATTCCGGGTGTTCTTTTACTGCTTCAGAAAAAGAGCAGAAAATGATACCAAGCTTGCCTAAAGTATCTTTAAAAGTAGTTGCCACTGAAACCGAATCAATCACGGCATCAACAGCTACACCTGTAAGTCTTTTTTGTTCCGTTAATGAGATACCAAGCTTTTCAAAAGTGGCTAGAAGCTCAGGATCAATTTCATCTAAGGATTTTTTTGTTGCACCTTTTTTAGGCGCAGAGTAATAGATCAGGTCCTGATAGTCAATCTTAGGATAGTCAACGTTAGGCCATTCTGGCTCTTTCATCTTCAACCAAGCTCTATAGGCATCTAATCGCCAATTTAGTAACCATTCTGGCTCTTCCTTTTTTGCAGAAATAAACCTTACGATTTCTTCGTTTAGCCCTTTGGGAGCTTCGTCTGCTTCTAAGTCTACTGTCCAGCCAAACTCGTACTCTTTTGAAGTGAATTCTTCTAATATCTGGTCGTCTTTACTCATCAAATCTTATTTAGAATGATTTCAAATACAAAGGTACAACCTAAAACTTTAATGAAAGGTTTCAGGACGTCTTTTTTATAGATCTGGTCGAGAAACTAATAATTAAAAAATAGTCTTGCAACTACAACGATAACTCGATACTGCGGCTTAATGTTTCTTCTAATATCACAAAGGTTTCAGTACGCTCAATACCGTCTACTTTTTGAACCTTATCATGAAGAATGTCTTTCAGGTGATCGGTGCTTTTCGCATAGATTCTCACGAACATGCTATAGTTACCAGTGGTATAATGGATTGAGGTGATCTCAGGTATTTTTTTGAGTTGTTCTGCTACTTTTTCATAGAGAGAACTCTTAGATAAAAAAACACCCAGAAAAGAACCCACAGAATAACCGAGCGCAGTAAGGTTCAAATCAAGTGAAGCTCCTTTGACTACCCCCATTTTTTCAAGCTTGTTCATTCGTACATGCACTGTTCCGCCTGAAACAAAAGCTTGTTTGGCGACTTCCGTGTAGGGTTTTTTAGCATTGTGCTGCAAAAGAGAGAGTATCTTAAGATCTACATTATCGATTTCGTAATTATCAGGCATGATTCGGTATTTAAATTATGGATATGGAATTAAAAATAATGTATTATTAATTATAATGTAAATATTATATTCAAATGTTACGGATATTACATAAATACCGCTGTTTATATTACATTTGAAACAGTTTCAAACGAGAAACAGTAACAATTGACAAAATGTAGGGTGACGAAACAGGCAGCCGTGCCCTCCTTTCCCGGGGGTGGAGAATAAGAAATAAATTAAACTACCTAAGTAAAGCTAATCTCTCCGTGAAGGTTCGATTCCTTCTCCTACAGCATAATATCATTCGAGATGCAAATGATTTAAAGATTAGAGCATAAATGCTTTCAACGAACAATGTTTTAGTATGATTAGTAATGAGCAATAATGGGCGTCTTCGCAATCGGACTTCCAGCATTGAGATACACTATAGGGTGACGAAACAGGCAGCCGTGCCCTCCTTTCTCGAGGGTAGAGGTTCTGAGATAAAGCCAATTGGCCTAATCACTCTGTGGAGGTTCGAATCCTTCTCCTACAGCAAAACCCCAGCTTGATTTAGGTTGGGGTTTTTTATTTCATATCAACTTTCAAATGGTCATTTCTCTTATATTTGGTGATAGCCAAATTTTATTGAATGAGTACTTACCCGTGGATCGATAAATACCCAGCTGGTATTCCAGCAGAGATTTCTGAAGACAGACCAGAGAATTTACTTGAATTGTTTAACCAAGCCTTTAAAAGCTTCGGAAGTCGAGAGGCTTTTGAAAATATGGGCAAAGTGTTGACCTATCAGGAGATTAATCTTCAATCAGATTTCTTTGCTGCTTATTTACAGAACGAAGTAAAAGTTCAGAAGGGTGATCGCATCGCCATTCAAATGCCGAACTGCCTTCAATATCCCATCGTACTTATTGGTGCATTAAAAGCAGGCTGCATTGTAGTAAATACAAATCCATTGTATACACCTCGCGAGATGGAACATCAGTTTATTGATGCGGAAGTCAAAGCGATTGTGATCATTGCGAATTTCGCTAGTAGTTTGGAAGAAGTGTTACCGAAAACTAAGATTGAGCATATTATCGTGACTGAGCTGGGTGATTTACTTGGTGGTGTAAAGGGCAAACTGGTCAATTTTGTAGTGAAGAATGTCAAGAAGATGGTTCCAGCCTACAACTTACCAACGGCTAAAAAATTTAAAGATGTAATGAAGAAGGGGGCTAGGTTGAAATACACCAAGCCATCAGTCACATCTTCAGATACAGCGTTTCTTCAATATACAGGAGGCACAACAGGCGTTTCAAAAGGCGCTACTTTATCACATGGTAATGTGGTAGCACATACATTCGCCATTGCTAGCTGGTTTACACCACTTCTTAAGAAAGGGCAAACCGAATTGATGATTACGGCTATTCCACTGTATCACATTTTTGCGCTTAATGTCAACTGCACCTTCATGATGCACATTGGTGCAAAGAATGTACTGATTACCAACCCAAGAGACATGCCTGGGTTTATCAAAGAATTGAAGAAACACCAGTTCACATTGTTTACAGGAGTAAATACCCTGTTCAATGGGCTTCTCAATCAGCCTAACTTCAACGAAGTAGATTGGAGTCATTTAAAGGGCTCAATCGGGGGAGGTATGGCCGTTCAAGACTTTGTGGCACGTAACTGGGAAGAGAAAACCAACTCAGCTTTGGTAGAAGGGTATGGGCTTTCTGAAACATCTCCTGTAGCAAGTTGTAATCCCTTAGATGGAACGCATCGCATGGGTACTGTTGGTCTTCCGATACCATCAACGGCATTGTCCATTTGTGATGATGATGGTAAGCATTTAGCTCAGGGAGAAGTAGGGGAGATTTGTATTAAGGGCCCGCAAGTAATGTCTGGCTATTGGAAAAAGGATAACGAAGGCGTCTTCTTCGAAGACGGCTGGTTCCGAACTGGTGATATTGGTCAAATGGATGTTGATGGATTCTTCAAGATCGTTGACCGAAAGAAAGACATGATCAACGTGTCTGGCTTTAATGTTTTTCCAAATGAAGTGGAAAATGTGATTGCTGACCACGAGAAGGTTTTAGAAGTAGCTGTTATTGGTGTACCTGATAAGCATTCTACCGAATGCGTTAAGGCGTTTGTTGTAAAAAGTGATCCTTCGCTTACCGAAGAGGAGTTAAGGCATTATTGTGAGGAAGAATTAACAGGCTACAAAAAGCCTAAATACATTGAATTTATAGGCGAATTACCTAAGTCGAATGTAGGTAAGATTCTGAGGAGAGAGTTAAAGGAAATGGAAGCTGCAAGACTAGCTTAAAAAAAAAGCCTCCTTAAAGAGGCTTTTTTTGTTTTTGACTTTGGGCTTAGCTTTTTGTTTTTTCTTCGAAGACAATCTCTTCAACTTCTTTAGGCTCTTCAATTTAGGCTGCTTCCAGTATGTTCGTCTAATCGGAAGGCTACTCTGACAGTTATTTTAGTCTTGACTGCTTGTTCTCTTTGCATTCCAGGTATCCAATTCGGCCCTGCCATAAATACACGAAGTGCTTCTTCTCGTAATCCACTATCCGGACCTTTGATGACTTTGAAATCATATAGAGATCCATCTGTATCTACAACGAATGTTAAATACACGTTTCCTTCTATGCCATTTAGTTTGGCTTCTTCAGGATATACGAGGTTTTCATCAAGGAATTTTTTGTAAGCTTCACGACCTCCAGGAAATGTGGGGTCTTTTTCAACAACCAAAAATATCTTATCGCTGGAAGGTTCTTCTGCAATAACTCCTTTGACTTCGAAGTCGCTTCCTTCGGGCTCTACAAACATTTCAGCGTCTCCACATGAGACGACAACAGCAATCATTAATAATAGGTATAGTTTTTTCATAGTGAGGGTTGTTCAACTAAATAATTAAATACAAAACTAATATATTAGTTATTATTGAAATAAAAAAGGCCATCTCATAGAAATGACCTCTAATTCAATAAGTCGTAAACTATACTTTACAGGTTTTTACACCGAAAATGGCATAGATAGGGCAGAAACCTACAAGGCTTGTTAATGTAAAAATACCCGCAGCTACTAAGGCAACAGTTCCCCATAAGCCAGTGACAGTATCAGTAAAATAAAGTGCAACCAAGCCAGCTACAATTACGATTCTAACGATTCGATCGATTGATCCCATGTTATTTTTCATATCAATTAGTTTAAGTATTCTATTAAGATTGAAATACCGAAAATGATGCCTGCGCAAACTAGGCATACCATCAAAAACTTGATGATCTTTCCCTTCATGGCCTAAATTTCAATAATGTAAATGAGTAGTAATGTGACTTAAGTCACATTTTCAGATTCTTTTTGTTATGTATGTGTAACAAAGCGGCCTTTGCTATTTGATGAACATTTCCATCAATTCGTATTGCAGACCAGCATAACTGAGAGGGTCCATATTCCCCACTATAGCCAGTACAGTTTCTGTTTCTGGGTGCATCATAAAGAAAGTAATGCCACCGACCGAGCCACCACTATGACCATAAAAGGTGTTTCCACTTGGTCTTTTGAAGGTTCTCCAGCCGATACCGTAGTCGGTTTCTTTACCACCCACTGTTTTCTGTGAAGTCATCCATTCATCAAGCGTTTCTTGTTTTAGATAGCCAGCTTTCATGTGTGCTTGTCCGAATTTACAGAGGTCTTCGGTAGTACCAACAAAGCCACCACCAGCCCACTTATAGCTATTGTCCACATAAGGCGCAACAACTACTTCACCGTCCTTCATTTGATAAAAAGCAGTTCTGTTGGCTATGTATTGATCAGCATGGTCGGGTACGGTATTGTTCATTTCAAGGGCATCGAAGACTTCTTGTTGCATTATCTTTAAGAAATTCTTACTGGTTAGAAAGCTTGCTTGAGGTGCCGCTGCGTTCTCCATAGCCACCGATATTAAATTCCATCCATAGGAGGAGTATGCGTATTCCGTGCCTGGCTTGTTGATCAAAGGGTCTTTTATGAAAATGGATAGCCCATCTACAACATCTTCATATTTAGTACGACTCATGAATTCTCCACTTTCGTAGTGTCTAATACCAGCCAAGTGCCCTGCTAATAGCCTTAGGGTAATAGTTTCACCTTTATCTGGCCAAACGGGTACATACCGTTGAATGGGGGCGTCTAAGTCAACTTTTCCTTCTTCATAAATACGAGCAAGTCCTGCTGCAGTGAGTGTTTTTGAAACACTACCAATCCGAAACTTCGATTTAGATGGATCTACAGGGATTTGCTTTTCTCTATCCGCAAAACCAAAACCTTTTGAATAGACTAGCTCTCCTTTTTGAGAAATGGAGATGCTTAATCCGGGTACTTTGGTTTTCTCGACAAAGGCTTGAAGTTTTTCATCAGCTATTTCCGAATTGGTCTGTGCCGAAAGGTTCAAGGCGCAAAGGCCGATAACAAGAATGCTAAATAATCTTCTCATGTCAATTTCAATTGGTCAGTTAAAGATAACTCACTTTCAGAAATAAATTCAATGCACAAGTTCAGCATGTTGTCCACCTAAATGCTCACAATCAATCAAAGATTGCATGTTGGCAAAGCCTACGGGAGTTTTCTTGTATTTATACACTTCTTCCAAAGTAGTGGTATAGTTATTGTCTCCCATACTCATGTCTACATCAGTCATCGTCATCTGGCAAGGGTGTTCATAGCCTGCCGCATGAGAGATTTCGAGAATTTCTTTTCTCAAAGTCTTGGCAAAGTTGGCAAAGCGCTCAGACTTCAAAGTAGGGTCGATGCCATTTTGTAACCACTTCTTCTGTGTTGCAACTCCAGCAGGGCAGGTGTTTGTATGACACACCTGTGCCTGAATACAACCAATGGACATCATAGCTTCACGAGCAACGTTGATCAAGTCAGCGCCCATGGCAAATGCCATTAAAGAACTTGAGGGAAAGCCTAGTTTACCAGAGGCAATAAAAACGACTCTGCCTGTAAGTCCTTTGCGTTCGAATATTTTATATACTGCAGCAAAAGCATATACAAATGGTAAGGCTACATGATTTGCAAATGCAGGAGGTGCTGCTCCAGTGCCACCTTCGCCACCATCTACGGTGATGAAATCTGGTCCTTTTCCAGTTTTCAACATTAAATCTGTCAGTTCTTCCCACATTTCTAGCTTACCAACCGCTGATTTAAAGCCCACTGGTAAACCTGTACTTTCAGCGATATCCTCAATAAATGAAAGCATCTCAGGAATATTTGAAAAAGCTGTATGATTAGCAGGGGAGAGCACATCTTCGCCCAGCTTTACATGTCTGATTTCGGCAATTTCTTTCGTGATTTTCGAGGCAGGCAGTACACCGCCTTTGCCAGGTTTAGCGCCTTGAGACAGTTTGACTTCTATGGCACGAATTTGAGGGAAGTCTTGTGTTAATTTCACCATCTTATTCATGGAAAAATTGCCTTCATCATCTCTTACGCCAAAATATCCAGTGCCAAAATGAAAGATTATGTCTGAGCCATGCTGGTGATGCTTGGATAGTGATCCTTCTCCTGTGTTGTGATAGCAGCCAGCCTTAGCAGCACCTTTATTCAATGATTCTATGGCTTTTGCGGATAATGATCCGTAGCTCATCGCAGAAATATTAATCACTGATTTGGGTCTGTAAGGTCGTTTCCTATGATTAAATTCTCCTATCAGTTTAGCACAAGGAAGTATGTTGTTGTCGGATAGGTTAGGATGACCAGCGTCTAACTTTAATGGAATCATGGTAGGGTTAATAAAAATAAACCCTGGGGCATTTTGATCTTGATCAGTACCAAAACCTTGATAGTTATTTTCCTTTTTAGAAGAGGCGTAAATCCAAGAGCGTTGACTTCGGTTGAAAGGAAGCTCTTCACGATTATTAGCAACTATGTATTGTCTTAGCTCTGGCCCTACTTTTTCAAGAAGGTATCTTAGATGTCCAACAATCGGATAGTTATGGCTGATGGCATGCTTTCTCTGAAAGACATCTCGAAGTGCGACAAGGAAAAGACCTATTAACACCCAAGCCCACCAAGGGATTGCTGCAAGTGATTCCATGATTTTTTACTCTCTGTTAAGGATACGTGTGAACTAAAAAGTATTGCCTCCAATATATAGTATTCAATCTCTAATACTCTCAGTTTGGATGAATGGTTGCCTAATATAATTTTTTGGTCAATCAGATTAGCATCAAGGATCTAGTTGTTGTAAGGATTAAGTGTCTTCTTAATGTCCCTTAAGTCCATGATTTGGATACCTAAAATTGAGATAATGCAATATGCTGTGAAGTAGTAAAATCCATCAAAAACTTCGGCTGAAATGCTCTCTTCTGAGGCTGTTGCTAAATAGGCAAGAAATACCCCCACCACAAATACATCAGCCATAGACCATTTTCCAATGGCAGACACAAAACGATAGACGCTACTTCTATAGCGCCATTTCTTAAAGCCTAGTACGATCAATAAGAGTATACCTTTCAAAACAGGAATGATCACTGAGAAGATTAAGATCATGGTTGCGACTAGGTTGTTATTGTAATCATACAAGGCGCGGATCGCTTCAATAATACTTTGGGTGCGCTCGAATAATTCAAAGTCACCTAGTAATGGAATCTTTGCTGCTATACGAATGCTCAACATTGGCTCTGTTAAGCCAGGGTATAAAAAGAATAGTGAAGCAATGATTAGCGTAAGCGCAATGATGTTTCTGATGTTCATAAGAGACTATTTCGATACGGTTATGACGCTTGATATTGTCAAAAGGTAACGTGAAAATAAAAAAAGGCTGCACAAGGCAGCCTTTTTTCCTATTGATTTCTAATTGTTGGTTCCGAAAGAACACCAATCCTGAAGGTCTGTTCCGATAGGAGAACCCGCAGGAGGAGTCAATGCTCTTTGTACCTGAAGATCTCCTGGATTGTCAAAGAACCTGGTGATCAAATTGGTGATGTACATCTTGTGCGCTTCATCTGCAGCCCCATCATTGTTAGCAGGGTCCATTCGTTTAGCGATGTTCTTCAGGCTTAGTAGTGCTTCGGCTCTTGCTTGTGACGAGGCACTGCTACTATTATAAAGACTCATTAAAGCATTCATCAATTGCTTCTCCGTTGCTCTTTTAAGCTCTAGGTAGTAATAGTTGCTATAGGTAGATCCCGAAACACCTTCAATAATCTTATTAACAACATCTGTCAAACCCAGTTGACTCTGATCCAATGCTTTTTGCTGTACAAGTCTCGTAGCTCTTTGCGGATTGAAAATATAACTCATTACTGCACCAGCAATAGTTTCACCAGGTGCTACTGGATCGAAATTAGCGCCAGTTCTCACATTAAAAGTCTCTGATGAACGACCATTCCCAGGGGGACGAGGAGGTATCATAGCGATGATGTGATCTGGGAAAGCTAGGTTTTTTGGGTTAACAACATTTATGAGTGCAGCGAGTGCAGCTTCTTGCTCTGCTCTTGGTACAACTCTTTGAGTGGGTTGTACATCACCTCTCAGCTTATAGTTATAGTAAGTACCACCAATTACTTTCACTGCGCCTTCCAATTGATAGCGATGGATCATGTACATCGGTACAAGTACTTCCTCTAGCTTAGCCATTGGTGCTCCCATTGGAATGTTCTTCTCAGAAAAGTTCTCTAAGACTTTAGTTCTGACTTTCATCAGATGATTTAGTTGATCCACTGGGTTTTTCCCATTGTCCCAAAGGTGTGATTCTGGGTGACTACTGCTAATTGGTCTTGAATCAGAATCTGTAATGAAGTAGAGTTCTTTTTTGGCTTGATCGTTTAATAAATCATTCAAAGCCTTTTCCTCATTCACATCACTTGGGAAATCTTGATATCCCCAAGTAATAGCTGCTTTGTCCCAATCGCCAATTCCTACATCATAGGCATTATCTAAAGAGATCTTATCATTTTTTAAATCGATTCTAGGATGAGGGTAATCCATCACTGAAGCACGATTATTAACACTTGATGCATAGTTATGGCTTAGGCCAATAGTATGACCTACTTCATGTGCTGATAATTGTCTCAGACGCGCAATCGCCATTTTAAGTAACGCGGGATCTGGGGTAGTTCCGTTTTCATAAGGCGTTAAAAGACCTTGAGCAATCAAGAAATCTTGTCTCACTCTCAGTGAACCTAAGCTTACATGTCCTTTAATAATTTCTCCTGTTCTTGGGTCAGTTACAGAAGATCCATAAGACCAACCACGAGTGGATCGGTGGACCCATTGAATAAGATTATAGCGAACATCTAATGGATCAGCACCAACAGGCATTTCTTCTACAATAAATGCATTGCGATAGCCCGCTGCTTCATAGGCTTGGTTCCACCAGCGTGCACCTTCTATCAATGCAGATTTAATAGGTTCTGGCGCACCACGATCTACATAGTATCTAATGGGTTCTACTGGGTCGCTTATTTTGGCATCAGGGTTCTTCTTTTCTAGTCGATGTCTTCTAACGAATTGCTTAACTATATTCTCTTGAATTGGTGTTGCGTAGTCCATATATTGGATGGCGCCATAACCAGACCTTGGGTCAGCTTTTCTAGTTTCATAGTTGGCATCTGGAAGCTCAATAAAGGAATGGTGCATCCTTACCGTAACCGCGTCTGATGATGGTGTTACACTTCTGATAAACCTGCCAGTAGCTGTTCCTGTAAAGGTGATGGTCGCTTCAAACTCTGAATTTTTCGGAAAGTTTTTAAGCATAGCAGGATAAATGGCCGAACGGTTGGCGTCTACTCTATAGCTTCCTTCGCTACGTAAGCTTCTGGCAGCACCGAAGGCATCGCTCAGCAGCATTGGAGTTATGTCGATAAGGATTATTCCCTCACTTTCTCCAGCAATCTTGAAGCCTTGTAATACGGATTCAGCAAAGGCTTCTTTAACAGCTCTCACTTCATCTGCATTATCAGAGATAGCCCTATAGGAGTAGTTCGGCTGCACAAGCATGATCTTAGGTCCAACACGCCTAAATTCTACAACGCGTGTACTGCCTAGCTTTCCTCTATCGAGTCCTATATCATTTGATCCGATTCCAGCTGATAGCGCGTTGACATAAAGGAATTCAGAATCTAGATTTTCTACCTCGAGCCATACTTTACCTTCTTTTTCATCCCAGTAGTAGGTAAAATAGCCCTCTTTTTTGGTCATGCCCTTTGTTAATTCTGCAATTGTCTTTTGAGCAAAGGCAACTGTTGTAAACAGGCATAGTAGTGTAATAACGAGTGATTTTCTCAACATGTCTTTTTCAGGTTATAATTTTATCTGAGGCCTTCAATATAAGAAGTCTTTGCAAACACAGCCATACAATTATATTTGTAAGGTTATTAAACCAAAAAAACGACCTATGTTTTCTAGAAAATCTTTTTTGATGCTAGCCCTAATGTGCCTCGTGTCACTGGCTTTTGCCCAGAAGAAACCTATTACACATGATGTTTATGATGACTGGAAGAGTATTGCTTCTGTCAACATCAGTAGTGATGGCGTTTGGGCAGGCTATCGCATCACACCACAAGTGGGTGATGCCACTTTACAATTAAGAAATTTAAATACGGATGAATCTATCACCGTTGATAGGGTTTCTCGGTATACGTTTTCGGCTAACGGCCAATATGTGGTGGCTGAAGTAAAGCCAGCTTACTTGGTTGAACGAGAGCTGAAATTGAAGAAGACTTCAGCAACCAAAATGCCGAAGGACTCTCTTTATATTATTACCCTAAACACAGGCGATATGAAAAAAGTCGCTAGGGTTAAGAATTTCCAGCTGCCTAGAGAATCTGAAGAATGGATGGCTTGGATTCATGAAAAGCCCTTGAAAGAGACTAAGGAAAAGGAGGAAGCAGCTGAGGAAAAAGAAGAACCAGTTGTGGAAGGTAGAAAAAGTAAAAGAAAGAATAAGAAGAAAAAGGAAGAGCCTAAGGAGGAAAAAGTTGAGCCAGAAGCGCCAAAAGATCCTCGTGCCAAGTCAAAAGGCACTGAGATGGTCCTTTATAACCTAAAGACAGGTGAGTCAAAGAGCGTCACTGGTGTGATGGAATATAGCTTGACCGAAAAAGGAAATCACCTATTTTTCGAGTATGACAAAGTTGATTCATTGAGTCCGTCAGGAGTTCACGCGATTAACACAGCCAACGGTCAATTGACAACATTGAATGAAGGCATGGTCGAATACAAAAAGATGTCAACCGATAAGGACGGTAACCAGATAGCCTTTTTTGCTACTGCCAATGAAAAGGATGACGATCACAAGTATTTCAGTCTAATGCATTGGAGTGCTGGTAAGGCTAGCGCAACAATTGTGGCGGACACAACTACTGCTGGTGTTCCAGAAAACTGGATGGTGAGTGATAATAGCAATATTAGATTTTCAGAGTCAGGTAAGCGAGTTTACTTCGGTACGGCACCAAGGCCTTTCGAATATGCTTATGAAGCAGATACGACTTTGTTAAAAGACGATCGTCCAGATGTTGATGTTTGGTCATACAACGATCCTTATATCCAGCCAATGCAGAAGCTTCAGGCGGGAAGAGAGAAAAACAGGTCTTTCGATGTAATGTTAGATACTCAAACAGGGAAACTAGTACAACTAGCCGGACCTGACCTTGAATCTGTTACAATTGACACAAGAAATGACAGAGACTTTGTTTTGGCGATGAACGATCAGCCATACAGAACTCAAATGACTTGGGATACTCAAATTCCGAGAGACTTCTATAAGATTAGTACTTCAACAGGCGATGCTGAATTACTGATCAAAGGAGCTAAAGGATTTCCTTCTCTTTCTCCAGGAGGGGACTACCTCACATGGCACAACGGAGAGGATGGACACTGGTATATGATGAATGTCGCTTCAGGTAATATCAAGAATTTGACTGAAGGAATGAGTGTGTCATTTGCGAATGAGCTACATGATTCTCCTTCATTAGCAGGTAGCTATGGTACGCCAGGCTGGTTAGATGATGATAAAGCATTTTTCCTTTACGACAGGTATGATATCTGGAGATTTGACCCTAGAGGAGGAAGCGCAGTGAATGTAACGAACGGTTTCGGCCGTCAGAATAAGATTACCATGCGTTACCAGCGATTAGACAGAGAAGCTAGAACGATCTCTACCGAAGGACGTGCAACATTGTCTGCCTTTAATGAGTGGACGAAAGCTTCTGGCTTTGTTACTGCCAATATGAATGGTTCTTCGAACCCACAGATTGTAGTGATGGAAGATATGAGCATTGGAAGCTTAATTAAAGCTAAAAATGCTGATCGTGTTCTCGTGAGAAAGTCTACTTACGAAGAGTATAGTGAAGTATACGCTGCAAATAGTGTGAATATGACCGGTCTCAAAAAGCTAAGTAATGTTGGTGCTCAAGAAGAACCTTACAATTGGGGGACTGCAGAACTCATCGAGTTCGACAATACTTATGATGGGGAAACCATGCAGGCAATTCTCTACAAGCCCGAGAATTTTGATCCGAATAAGAAGTATCCAATGATTGCTTACTTCTACGAGCGTAGATCAAATTCTTTACACAGTCATCCAAGTCCAGCGCCAAGTGCCAGTACAATCAACATTCCTTACTATGTGAGTAATGATTACTTGGTGCTTGTACCGGATATTAAGTATGAAGTAGGTTACCCAGGAAAAAGTGCCATGAACCACGTAGTACCAGCAACGAAGGCAGTAATGGCGATGGGCTTCGTTGATGAAGATAACATGGCCATTCAAGGGCAAAGTTGGGGCGGATATCAAGTCGCCCATATGGTCACTAGAACTAACCTCTACAAGGCTGCTGGAGCAGGTGCTCCTGTAGTTAACATGACATCGGCTTATGGTGGCGTAAGATGGGCTAGTGGAATGAGTAGAATGTTCCAATATGAAAAGACACAAACTCGTTTGGGTGCTACCCTTTGGGATCGACCTGATTTGTATATCGAGAACTCTCCATTGTTTAAAGTGCCTGAGATTGAAACACCTATGTTCATCATGCATAACGATGCTGACGGTGCTGTGCCTTGGTATCAAGGGATTGAGTTCTATATGTCGCTCAGAAGGCTACAAAAACCTGCATGGTTGGTGTCATACAATGATGAAGCACATAACTTGAGAAGACGTAAGAACCGTAAGGATCTTTCGATCAGAATGGCACAGTTCTTTAATCACTACTTAAAAGGTGAGCCAATGCCAGAGTGGATGGCTTACGGTCTACCAGCTAAGTTGAAAGGAAGAACACTTCGTTATGATTTGGTGGACGAAACCGAAGAAAAAGTAACAGAAGGAGAGAGCCTTAAACTTGAGAAAACTAAAGGCGGTCAGCACTAGTATTTAGATTCTAGACATAAGATTTTAGACGTCAGACTTAGGAATAGGTCTGACGTTTTTTTATCACTGTCGTCATTCCCAGCTTGACTGGGAATCTCCAAAGATTAAGAAGAGGAATTAGTCTATTCTGAGATCGTGTTTTGAAAGCAGACCCGGTAGGTCGGCAGATGACAGCCTCATTTTACTGATTTGATTGATCTCTGGATCTATAATGTAGCTATGAGAAGTTCTAAGGTCAGCTTTGTTAAGGACCGAGTTCTCAAATACAGCATCTGAAAGGTCACAGTCATTAAATTTGGCTTCCGTTAAGTTCGTCTCAACAAAGTCTACTTCTTTAAGACTACATGCTTCAAACACGATTTTCTTCAGAGACAGTTGGTAGAAGGAGGAGAGGTCTAATTGACAATTATCAAAGTACATCTCTAATAAGAAAGGATTGCATCTGTCAAAGTGTAGGCCAAGTAATTTGCACGCCCTAAAATTGACCTCTTTAAAGCTTGTAGCAAGGAATTTAGAAGAGGATAGGTCACATTCTATGAAATCGCATTCTAAGAAGCTGATGTTCGATAGGTCGGCTCCGTTGAAACTGCACCCTTGAAAGCGACAATTTTCATAGTCTGCATTAGCAAAAGGTTCTACCGAAAAGTTGATACTTTTGAACTCCCTTCCGTCTATGATCTCTTTCATTCATCTAGTCTAAGCAATTTCCAAAAGAAGTAGAAGCTAGATCGTGCAACTTTTAAGGATATTGACTATTTAGTTTCTGACTTCGATTGCTTACTCATTTCAAAATAACCGTAGATAAGGCTAGATCCACATATAAGACCAAGTAAGTATTGACTTGGTTCTTGGCCTATTGCAGCTTCGTAAATACCTGCGGCTATACCGAGGATGCCAATTACCAAAAGAATGTATCTACTGCTTTTCATGGTTGAATTTTAAAGTGATTTTCAATACTTCATTAAGCTTTCTGAGATGAGTATAGCGTAAATTGAAAAACTGTGGCCTACTAACTCTGATTAATGGTTATTTCTAATGCTGAGCTGTAAATAGTAAGGGTGATAAAGTCGTTAATGAAGGCGTTTATCAAAGCTTCTGTCAGTGTCTGAGATGAGCTGAATAAAAAATATTAAAAAAAGTAGAACCCTGTGCAAAGTCTACCGTTAATTAAGGTGTTGATAGTAATACTATTATAAGTATAAGTAAAACGATCAAGCGTGGGTACCGAAAGGTACAATCAGAATAAAGTAGAGTAGTTTACTTGATGAATTAAAGGTGCATAAAACCCTTTTGGATTGCTCACGCTAATTATTTGCTAGTTTTTAGTTTAGGTAAAAAAGGAGAGTGCAGACTCTCCTTTTTTATTTGCCCTTTCTATAGTAATTCTATAATATAGTTAATGTCAATACGGTATTGAAAAGGTCATTCGTAAATAGTGGTTGGATTCCAGTTCGTTTAATACTTTCGCGGCAGAATTAATTATTAATCAATTTCGATTAACAGAAATCAAAAAAAAAGAATGACATACGTAGGAAAAAAATTCCCCAGTCTAGCGGTAAACGCAATGAATGAGATGGGTGACACCATAAAAATCAACGTGCTTGAAGAAGCAGTTAAGAACAACAAGAAAGTCTTGCTTTTTTGGTACCCAAAAGATTTCACTTTTGTATGCCCAACTGAGCTACATGCTTTTCAAGACGCACTTCCTGAGTTTGAGAAAAGAAACACAATCGTAATTGGTGCTTCTTGTGATACTGCTGAAGTGCACTTTGCCTGGTTGAACACTACTAAAGACAACGGTGGTATCGAGGGTATTACTTACAACCTTTTAGCCGATTCTAACAGAAACCTTTCTCGTGTGCTCGATATCCTAGATATCACAGATGTTACTTACGATGAAGAAACTGGTCTTGATCTAGTCGAAGGAGATAGCGTTACTTATAGAGCGACTTATTTAATTGATGAAACAGGTGTTGTATTCCACGAAGGAATTAACCACATGCCAATCGGTAGAAATGTGAATGAGTACATGAGGCTAATAGATGCGATGAGCCACTTGCAAGAGCATGGTGAAGTTTGCCCTGCAAACTGGGAAGAAGGTAAAGAAGCAATGAGTGCTAACAGAGAAGGTACTGCTGCTTACTTGAGCAACAACTAAAAAATAGAATAATGGTAACTGAATTAAGTCAAGATAATTTGCAGGAGATCATTGATAGCAATGACAAGGTTTTCGTACAGTATTCTGCTTCATGGTGTGGCAACTGCCGTATCATGAAACCAAAATTCAAGAAGCTGTCCAATGAGACTGAGAATGCCACTTTTGTGCTTGTAGATGCTGAAAAGTTTCCTGAGTCCAGAAGAATGGCTGATGTAAGCAATTTGCCAACGTTTGCTGCCTTTGAAAAAGGACAATTCGTAAAGCAGGTGCAGACTAACAAGTTTGAATCACTTAAAGACTTGGTAGATGAGGTTGCCGCTAATTAAACACCTAACCGATTTTATCGAGAAGAACGACCAAGACTATTTGCTGGAGACACTTGAAACGTTAGAAAATCTAACCGAGAGTGAATCTTTGAAGGATGAGGAGTTGGACGTACTGGGCGAAATGATCTCCAACATGTACGGTGCACTAGAAGTGCATACGATGATGAAGGAGGGGACTCCTAAGAAAGAAGCGCTGAATACATTTATGAAGCGCGTTATGGGATCGATCGATAAGTAATCGAATAGGTTAAACGTAAAAAGGCCCATTCACGAAAGTGGATGGGCCTTTTTGTAGTAGTAGTGTTACTCCTACTCTGGTCTTCTAGTTCATCGCTTCTGCAAGCTCTGGAGCAATTTTAGCACGCTCGGCAGTTACCCATGTTTTCAGGGATGCTATTTGTTCATCAGTTAGCTTCGCTTCACTGTGCATTCTTACATAATTGGGTTGAGGCATTTTTCCTTCCTCTACTTCTTCAATCATCTCTTCTAATTTATGATCGCGTCTTTTGGCGGAGTAGGTGGCCCATTTAGAGAAGTTGAGTTCATCCCGGCCTTCTTCTATATGCTCTCCTATTTTCCAACTAACTGGCGCTACACTAGCATACCACGGGTATCGCGGTTGATCAGAATGACAATCGTAGCAAGCTGATTTGAGCATGGTAGCAATAGGGCCTTCAATCTCTAATACACTGATAATGTCGTTTTCATTCACGGGTTCGCTGATTTTTTCAGGTCGAGCAATGAATTGAATGACTACAAAAGTCACTAGCAGACCAACAAGAATGGGTTTTAATACTTTTTTCATAGTCTAAAATTAATAGAATTAACGTCTTTTAATAGTACCTCACATCACAAACAAAAAAACTCGGTGACCAACCGAGTTTTCCTTATTCTTCATTTGCGTTTGATTTTATTTTTTCACCGACCTAACAATCCCAGGTGTTCTGGCTGGGTGGTTTTCTGAGTCATGAACAGTTCCCGAAATGATTGATTCAGGAAAGTCTGCATAGTGAAAGTTTCCATTGAAGGATGTACTCGAACTCAGCTTAGTAATGTCAATCTCCTTTTTAAGCTGTTCCAGTGACTTTTGACCCTTCGAGTAAGCTTCGATTTGGCTTTTTGTTACCTGAAGCCTTACTGCTTTTGGCACAGTAGTCTTTCTGAAGGCTGAGCCGAAATTGATATTGAGAATAACTACTTCATCACTTTTTACACTTCTTAGCGTACGACCATACGTAACAAGGCTTTCTTTTACTAATTCGATTAACGCGTCATAGTTATCTTCTACCTTCTTTTGTTCTTCTGTTTTCTCAGATTTTTCTTCGGTTTCTGTTGTTCTAGTACCTTTTACTGTCAATACGTTTGTAGTAAATCGCATGACACCACTGCGGGCTCCAGTTAAATTTAGGTCATACATTAAGCCAAAGCCTTCGAAGTATGTCCAGCTAGTTTTGCCACTTCTCCTGTAGATTCCGTCAAAGTTAGACTGGAACAGGTCGTCTAATATGCCAGCCATTATTTTTGCATCCTGAGCACTGTTTGCGGCACTTTCTACAATACTCTGCGAGATTTTAGACTCTGCAGATTGTAAGCTCGTCTTTCCGCTTAGGTAGCTGTCAATTGTAGTATAGTCGATAGCGGAAACCATTCTCTTTTTATCAACTTTGCTCGATCCTCGGTAGATGAGAGTTGCCTGACCGCTTACGCTTATACTACTTCCTTCACTTGAATCATCTTCTTTTAAACTAGTGTAGTTTACGTTCAACATTACTTGTTCTCCTGATTTAAGGTCGCTAAGGATACTGCCATAGTTAACCAAAAACTCTTTAGAGAGTGATTTCAGCCTTGTTTCTTTTTCTTTGTTGGCAACTGATTTTTTTGCATCTTCTTTGGCTTCGTTTTTAGTCTTCTGACTAGCGTTTAGTTGTTCTGCAATAAATAGATCATAATCAATACCACCAGAGCCCATATTAAAGATGACACCTTTGCCTGGTACATAAATTCCTTTTGCATTGCCACTGGATGAGAAGAATCTGTTGTCACCACTATTGAAAAGGTCATTGAGCACGTTTTGTAGAATTATAATGTCTCTATCCATTTTTGGCAGTTTAGAAATGTCCTGACTTCTTCTACTTTCGGCCACACCTGCTACAGTGTACGAATTCTGAGCAAGGGCACTTGAGCTCATTACAATCAGGGCACTAAATACCGCTAACCATTTCCCTATTGTTGTTTGTTTTTTCATAATTCTGATATTTTGAGTTTACTATTTTTCTATTGTTATTCTTTTGTTGAATTGATCAGCATCTAACTGTCCTGCTTTCAAATCTTTTAAGTCCTTCATTGTCCATTTCGCAGTGATCACATAAGATCTTGAATTAGCCTTAGGTGACGGAAGTATCGTTTTTCCATCCTTCTTCATTTCTGAATCTTTAACCTCGAAGGTCACCATGAGGTCTTCAGTACCCTCCAAGTGAGGGATGTAGCTATTAAAGTCAGTTATAAATTTTTTAATAGCAGCAATAAGCCTTTCCTGCTGGAGTAATATGATTTCTGGAGTGTAGAAGGTGTCCTTCATCTCTTGATCTCCACTTCTTAAAACACCGCCTTGAGTGTTCATTAAAATGTCGGCATTGGGAGCTACCACTTTAAAAGTGATGCTCTTACCTTTCTTGTACTCAGCTTCGGTGTTCTCGATTTTATTAAGCAGGTGGTCACCATCCCATTTTTTAAGAAAATTCTCTAAGGTGACCCGTGTTATTTCCATGTCTCTATCTACTGCGCTGAAGGTTTGTGCTTGAACAATGACTGAACTAGCCAGTACAATGAGTAGGAGAAGATATTTTGAGTTTTTGACCATTGTTATTTGTTGTTTGAATTATTGGCGATTACCGCGTTCACTTTTTCCTCTAAGTCTACCAGGGCGTTTTCAAGTTGAAATTGCTTGCCAATGCTCGCGTCTTCTAAGTCAGTGAAGGCCGCTTGAATGCTTCTTAAATCATCGATGCGCTGCGTTTCAATATTGTCTGAAAAGTTGACCACAATTTGTCGCATAATATCTCTGTAGTCTCCGCTCAATTGATCGTTCAAATCCACCATTTGTGTGATAAGCGCATCTCTTTCTCTCTCGAAGATTCTCTGGATAGTTATCTCATTGCTATTACTGGCTTGGATAGCATCAATCTTATAGTTGAGACTGTCTTGGCCTACCTTAATATTTTCTTGGAGGTAGGAGGCCATTGAAGCGTTGTTCTCGAAGAGCATATCCGCAATCTGTTCTTCTGACACGCCCCTTTGAATCTCTCCATAGCCTAAATAGAACCCTTCTTCGTCATAATTGGCTTTGAGGCCCGTGAGCCACCCAAAAGTTAAGATCAACAGGAGGGTAGCGGCTATGGCCACGTACTTTCTCCAGTACAACCATTCTTCATTTTTAATTGGTGCCATAAAGGCCAACTGACCAGGTAGATCTTCATCTTCCAATTCATTGAAGATTAACCGAGTATCGCTCAGCTCTTCGAGCTTTTGCTTTTCTTCTGGGTTTTCTTCCAGGTAGCGCTCTACCAGACCTGCTTGGTCTCCTTCCAGCTCACCATATAGGTAGGCCATCAATGTTTCTTCGGTAGGTTTATATTTCATAATGCACTGTTTCTCTGTTAATGTTCCACTGATCAAGTAGCTTCTTAAGACTACCTAACGCGTAGTAAAGCCGAGACTTTACCGTGTTTTCCGAGATGTCTATGATCTCGGCTATTTCCCTAATCTTCAATCCTTCGTATTCCTTCATGATGACTATCAAGCGTTGCTCTTCTGGCAGGGTGGCTAGTGCCTTTTTCAGAAGCGTTTTAAGCTCTTCGTTAGCGAAAACTTTTTCAGGGTTTTCTTCCCTTACAACACTTGGTGAATTTTCAATCTGATCACCTTCCTGATTGGATTGTACCTTCATGAATGGGAAGACCCATCTTTTTTGCTGTTTCCTTACTTCTTCATGACAATAGTTAGCCGCAATTCGGTAAATCCATGATTTAAATCGGTCTTCATCTTTCAGCGTCTTCAAATTCTTATTCATAGAGATGAAGGTCTTTTGAGTTACCTCCATGGCTAAATCGTAATCATTGAAGTATTTGTAGGCGAAGTTGTAAATCCGTTTTTGCCACTGCTTTACTAGCTGATTCATGGCAATTACATCACCCGACTTGGCTGCTGTTACTAAGAAGTTGGTTTGTGGCATCAGGTCGATTTCCTTCATTTGGTTTTCGTTCCGCCTTTATGATGTGAGTGAGTTTGAAAAAGTTTGAAGGAATTTAGAAAAGTTTCCCCATTTCTCGAATTCTGCTTTGAGTGTTCGCGTTATTCGGTGTGCACCAGTCATTTAGCAACCAATCACTCATTATTAGGTAGACTTTCCTTCTGGCTATTCAGTCAAAGGCGGTAGACCTCGTTAAAACCCCAGTTTTTCAACCGTTAGGATCAATCTTAGGTGGTTTTTGTCTTATACCATCAAGTTCCGCAATTTGATGACATAGATCACTTTTTTACCTAATCAAACTCACAAAATACCTTGATGTACATCAACTCTTATGCTTTCAGTCAAGACTACTTTTGATTTATAATTGAAGCTGAACGATATGAAGACAATTAAAACCAATAGAGGATTAATTTTTACGCTAGTTCTGGCTCTTGGAATTACGCAAGGACTTTTTTCACAACAAGTCTATAAGATCAGTACGGATGAGCAGTCCTTCAAGGTACTTGGCACTTCCACCTTACATGATTGGCATATGGAGTCTAGTAGCGCTGAGGGCCAATTCAATGTGGTAGTCACAGATGGTTTGCCCTCCTTCACTGCATCTAAAATTTCTTTTATCGCAGAAACATTGAAAAGTGGTAAGCGAGGCATGGATAAAAACGCTTATAAAGCGCTAAAAACAGATGAATACCCAAATATTGAATTCACACTTAGTGAATGTTCAATGGAGTCAGCAACTAAAGGATTAGCTACCGGAAAGCTAATTATTGCTGGATTCACTCGTGACGTAACCTTTAAAATTGAGGTGGAGAAATCAGGAAGTGACTTCATCCTTAAAGGGAGTACGGACTTCCTTCTGACAGACTTTCAGATTGATCCGCCCAAAGCACTTATGGGTACTATTAAAACCGGTAACGCAGTTACTATAGAATTTAACTCAACTTTTAAAACTATCTAAGTTCAAGTCATAAGTGCAACACGGATATTTAAAACAGATGGGGCTAGCCCCATCTGTTTTAGGCTCAATATTTATATTCGTCTTGCATGAAAAAATACAAACAGTTAAGCCAA
>Ga0075118_10000477_pt1 | contig 36935 bp, 34 predicted proteins | sample AntAceMetag02UKE_FD_69794 | JGI IMG/M metagenome (GOLD analysis project Ga0075118, IMG submission 69794) | Saline lake microbial communities from Ace Lake, Antarctica - Antarctic Ace Lake Metagenome 02UKE | ecosystem: Environmental > Aquatic > Non-marine Saline and Alkaline > Saline | place...
TCCGGCCCCGTCGAGGCTCGCCGTGACGTGCGCCAGCACCCAGTAATGGTCGCCGGTCTTGGTCATGTTCTTCACGTAGGCGAAGATCTCGCCCTTCGCCTGGATCGCGTCCCACAGCAGCCGATAGACGCACCGCGGCATGTCCGGGTGGCGGATGAAGCTGTGGGGCTGTCCCAGCGTCTCGGCTTCGGAATAGCCGGAGATCGTGAGGAAGACGTCGTTGGCGTAGGTGATGCGACCGGTCGGATCGGTCTTCGAGACGATGATCTCGTTCTCGCCGAAGAACACCTCGCGGTTGGTGGGGAGGATCGTGGGCTTCACCATGTGAGCGTCTCCTGCTCGCCGCTCATGCCGCCGAGGCGGGGTGAGCCGGACTGCTGCGTGAACCGGCCGCTGAAGCGATGGCCGCGCCTACCACCCGCGGGGGGCGCCGCCATCGGAAACGACGATTGGAGAAGCGGCTGCATGCTTGGCGCCCCTTATCGGCAATTGGAACTAAAAAGAGTTCAATCATCCGTATTGATGATCAAACCCAAAACTTAAAAATTCGTTAAATAAAAATCGGCCATTTCATTTTATATTCTCTCTAAAAATTAAGAAGCTTGTTCAAATTTGGGCACACGGATTCTGACAAATTAACCAAAGCGAAACGCGCGCTATTTACTATTCATGATTTCGGCAAATAATTTGGTCGCACGATAAAATAACAGTATGCATGTATCGATTGAGCACAGTCACGCCCAGGATCAATCAAGAAACTCTGCTTAGCATACGCCGTCAGGTGCCGGTTTCATTGATGCATGTCATTTCAATCGACACTGGACGGCCGCATGAATTCCCGATGAACACTCACCCCCTTGTTCTCGACCCTCAAAGGACGGCCGGGGAATGGACGGAGCCGAGCGACCGCGACATCGATGAAGCGGCGGGGTGGATCGTGTCCGACACCCTGGAAGCGCGGTTTGGGGAGCAGTTGACGCGAATCTTCCGGGTCACCGACGCGAGCCAACTCCCGGAGCCGAAGCTGGCGTTCCTGTTCGACTATTGGCAGTCGATCGCCCGCCGGGATGGCGGCAAGCCCCGCCATCGCCACATCGACGTGCTGGACATGGTGCCGGCGATCCGGAACCTGATGCTGCTCGACGTGCGCCGGCAAGGCTTCGACGCGCGCTACCGCGTCTACGGCACCGGCATCGCCGAGATCGGCGGCAGGGATTGGACCGGCTTCAGCGTGTCGCAGATGAACGAGGCGACCAGGACCTCGCTCTCGCTCATGTATCGATCCTGCTATCGCGCCGTCTATCTCTCGCAGAAGCCGCTTTACACCGAGCACACCTCGCCGATCTGGCTCGCCGCCAAGGCATGGCGCCGGTTGATCCTGCCGTTGTTCGATGACGATGGGGGCTGCGCGCAATTCCTGGTCGGCAACATTCCGGTCGACACCGCTGTTCTCGGCACCGCCGATCGGGCAATGCAGGATGAGATCCTGCGATCCGCGCGCGGGATCAAGCCGGCCGGCTAGCCGGCCGGCTTCCCCGGTCGACGGCGCAACACAGCTCGGCATCGCGGATACGGGCGCGCATCGGCCTCCTCACGCCTGTCGACGGGCGAGGCCAAGGAAGCGTAGGATTGTCGGGTTTTCGCGCCGTCGGTCCGCGCGCCGGGAATCGTCATGTCGTTGTTGCGCGATGCGGCGTGCCGCGCGCGGACGTCGGAGACAGAGGGCCGGAGACAGAGGGCCGATGCCGGAAAACCTCGAAACTAGGGCGACAGCATCCGGCGAGGTTCCGGATCTCGCCGCGCTCTACCGCGCGGCCTTTCCCGCCGAGGATTTGTGGCCGCTGGTCGAGCGTCTGCTCGCCGACGTTCCCGATATCCTGTCGCTGGAGGCGGGGATCTCGGGCCGGATCGTGGGCCACATCCTGTTCACGCCGTGCGGGGTCGGCCACGGCGACGGTCGCGTCGCCCTCCTCGCCCCCCTCGCCGTCGCGCCGGCCGAGCAACGCCGTGGCGTCGGCAGCCTGCTGGTCGGCGACGGCCTGAAGCGCGTCGGACAAACGGACAGGGCGAAGGTTCTCGTGCTCGGACACTCCTTCCTTCGCGTCTCGCAGCAAAACCGCAAGCCTCCGACGACACTCACGACACTCGGCTAAGCCGTCCCAGCCGTCTCTTCAACATGGCAAAGCTATCAGCCACGAACGTTCAGCCGGGTGGATAGAGACGGCAAGCCACCACAGGAAGCGGTCCAGCCAGCAATGAGCGATCATCCTGTCAGGGATCCCCGCAAATCTTGGCAGCAGATGGTACCGAAGCGGCGCCCCCCTCATCGGCGGCCCCCGTCACGAAGCCGGCCAGCCCACGACTGGCTTCGCTGATGACTTCCCGCCAGTTGCCTGCCTCCCGCTGACGCAGGACCCGCATCCCCGAGTACCAGCGTGACCCGGCTCCGTTCAGCCCCCATCGCCAGTCCGGAGTGCTTGGCAGCAGCGTCCAGCAAGGCTTCGCCATGGCACCGGCAAAGTGGACGGTGTTGTTGGTTGGGCAAAGAACAAGGTCGACCGCGGCGATCAGGGAAACGAGGTCGTCCAGGCTCCGCATCGGATTGACGCCATGCTCCAGATCCAGATCGAGACCGGCCTCGGTCCGAAAGGCCACCCGGTCGGCATCGGTGGCCCCATACTGCAGTGATACGGTCGCAATGTGCGGAAGCCCCGCCAAGGGCCGCCAGAGGGCGGGGGCGATAGTGCGTCGCGCGCCGGTCTTCGGCGCAAGCGACCGCCACGTGACTCCGACGAGGACCTTACCGGGATGGCGCGTCATCAGGCCGCCGCGGAGATCAGCCGTGCGCCGTTCGTCAGCCACGATCCACGGCCGTGGACTCGTATTGCCACCGCAGAACAGCCTCAGCCGATGCGGCAGGTCACCCAAGGCGAGATGGAAGTCGGCATCAAAGTGACTCTCCACCCCGCCCGTGGCACGCGGCACGTCCGAAGGCCCGGCGACCGCGCAATCCGGCACCACGGCGGCCGATACGCTGGTCACGGCAATCCAGGCGCGCGGCTCGACCGGCGAGACCGGCCTGGTTTCCAACGCCGGAACCTTCCTGAATCAATTGGGTGCGACGTCGACGCTCGACATCCGCACGATTGTTCCGACGCAGGCGAGTGGGGTAACCACCGGCGACCCGATCATCATCACCGGCAGCACCGGAGGTGGCCAGTCCGAGGCCTTCGTCATCGACATGCGGTCGATCACCGGCAAGACCCTGCAACTCGACAACATCGAGTTCGCATCGATCATCGGATCGGCGCGAGTCAACGGCGGCGCCGGCAACAACTACGTGACCGGCGACGACGCGAACCAGTTCATCTCACTCGGGGTCGGTGACGACACCCTGTACGGCGGCGCCGGCAACGACACGGTCGCGTCCGGCAACGGACGCGACAAGTTGTTCGGCGAAGACGGCAACGACTTGGTGATCGGCGGCGCCGACGCCGACTCCGTCTACGGCGGGGCAGATCAGGATGTCGTGTACGGAAATCAAGGCGCGGACGTCGTCTACGGCAACCAGGGCCTCGACACTCTGTACGGCGGCCAGGACGACGACACCATGTTTGGCGGGCAGCATGATGACATCGCCTACGGCAACATCGGCAACGACGTCGTCTATGGCAATCTCGGAGCCGACACGCTGTACGGCGGCCGGGGCAATGACCTTCTGTTCGGCGGTCAGGGCAATGACTCCGTGGCCGGCGGCGTCGGCGACGACACCATCTACGGCGGCAAGGGCGACGACCTGATCGCCGGAGGCGACGGCAGCGACCTCGTGGTGATCCAGACCGGCGGCGGAGCGGATACGGTTTCGGACTTCGCCGGTGCGTCCGGCGATCGGATACAGATCACCGCCAACATCAACGGCACCACGATCGATACCTTCTCGGAGTTGCTAGCCGTGTCGGCGGACAACGCGGACGGGAACGCCGTGATCACACTCGGCACCGGCAATACATTGACGTTGATGGGCGTCAACACAAGCCAGTTGCAGTCCGACTGGTTCCTCTTCGGAACATAGCCGGGGCCGCGGGATCGCCCATCCGAAAGCGGCGGCAGGAACCCGTCAGGATCGGGCCGTCCCGCGTTGAAATTTGTGATAGCCTCGTGCCGACGAGCCGGCGGCACGGTCGCCTTCGAGGGCACGATGCAGCGGGGGGCCAGCCGGCCCCCTTAGCTGGTCTTGCGAAGAGGTTGCGGTCGCGCCATGGGTCCAGCCCCGACACCAACCCGGATCCGGCAGGTCCTGGCGGCGTCCCCGGGCGACGCGCGGGCGATCTACGCCTGGGCGGGAACGCGGATGAACGATCAACCGATCGAGGCACTCGCCTGGTCTCGGCGGGCGGGCCTCGCCGCACCGCTCGCAATTCCGCCCCGCACCCGCGAAGCACAGGCACTACTACGGCTCGGACGCTATCATGAAGGTAGGTCGGCCAGCCGCCGTGGACTGCTGGTCGAGCCTTCGGACTGGTCCTCGTGGATCAATCTGAGTGTCTTTCAGAAGCGTTTCGGACAGATCGGCGCCTCGATGCAATCCTGCGCACGGGCAATCATGACGGGCGCGCCGGACACGGCGGCAACCATGAACATGGCGGTTCTTCGCCTGAGGGCCGGCGACTTCGAGGCGGGCTGGCGGATGTATCGTGCACGCCACCGGTCGCTTGGGGCCGATCCCGCCGCGATCTGGCCGGACCTGCCGGAGTGGGACGGCCGCCCGCTGCCCGGGCGACTGCGTATCCTGACTGAGCAGGGGATCGGCGACACCGTCATGTTCCTGACCCTGTTGCACGCGGTCCGGCAGCGTGTCGGCGCGATGACGCTGCTGGTCAACCTCCGGCTCGCGACGGTGCTGCGGCGCAGCTTCCCCGAGGTCGATGTGATCGCCCCGGGAGCCGACGGAAGCCTGCCGCCGCTCCCTGATGCAGCGGCTTGGGTGTGCGCGGGGGACCTGCCGGCCGCCCTCGGCCTGTTCGCCGGCGGCGAAGTGTCGCCGCGCCCATATTTGAAGCCGGATACGCCTCGTGCACGACGGATTCGCGAGCGCCTGGCGCGGCGCCACCCGGGCAAGCGCCTCGTCGGGATCACCTGGACGAGCCGCGCCGAGGACGGCTGGCGTCGCACGGTTCCACCCGCCATGTGGTTGCCGATTGCGGACATCGCGGGCGTCGCCTTGGTTTCCCTGCAGTATGGCGCCGCCACAGCGGATCTGGCCGCCTTCGGGGAGCGCGTGGACGCCGATCACGGCATCGACCCGCTGCGGGATCTCGACGGGCTTGCCGCCCTGGTCGCGGCGATGGACGCGGTGGTGTCGCCAACCAACAACACCGTGCACTTCGCGGGCGCTCTCGGTGTCAGCAGCCATATCATGCTGCCGGTCGATCCCGATTGGCGCTGGGGAGAGAACGGTAACTTCAGCCAGTGGTACGAGACGGCCCGGCTGTACCGCCAGTGCCGGGATGGCGACTGGCGGCCGGTCATCGACGGGGTCGTCCGCGACTTGATTCAGGCAGACGGCGGTCCCCGGTGAGCCGTCAGTCTCTCGACACCCTGAATGAAGGCATCCGCCAGCAGCGGGCTGGATTTCGCGTCAACGCCGCGAAGCTGTACCGGCGTATCCCCAAGGGGGACCCCTTTCACGCCGACGCCTTGAACCTGCTTGGCACGCTTCGCTTCGAGCAGCGGCGGGTGCAAGAGGCCATACTGTTGATTCGGGAGGCGGTGCAGACAAACCCCCACAACACCACCGCCTGGGGCAACCTGGGCGGCGTATCGAAGCATGTGGGAGACTTGGTTTGCGCCATCGCCAGCTACCGGCGCGCGGCACTCCTGGCGCCCGAGCGCCGCGACGGGGTGAAAGGGCTGTCGCAGGTGACGGGCGGGCAAACCCGGCGCCGACTGCTCCGCCGATGGGCCGCGCTCTCGCCGCTGGACGCAGACGCCCACATCGAGATCGGCAATGACCGATCGGAAGAGCGCGACAAGACCGGTGCCGCCGAGCGGTTCCGCCGCGTTCTGGCGATTGATCCGCAGTCCTTCGCCGGCACGTTCAATCTCGGTAACGCCGTCCGCGATCTCGGACAGAGCAACGTTGCGGAGCGATGCTACGCCCGCGCCCTGGCGATCGACCCGCGCAACGCCAATGTCCTCAACAATCGCGGGCTGCTCGCCTTCAACCGTGGCGACCCGGCGACGGCGGGGCACTGGTTCGCAAAGGCTGCGCGCGCCCACGCCCTTCATTCGGTAGCCTGGCAAAACCTTGCTCGCAGCCTGCAGAAACAGGGTCGCGACGCCGACGCAATGGCCGCCTTCCGGCGAGGGCTGGTGATCGACCCGCGAAACACGCCGGCATGCTGCGAGTTTGCCGGGCTCACGGGACAGTCCCGGTGGGCCCTGCGGGGGCTGGCGATCGACCCCTTCGCGGCGACCGCCTACAACCGCATGGCGCTGCTGGCGACGAAGGAGCCCGGCCGGGCCACCGTCATGCGCTGGCTGCGAACTGGCGCCTGCGTCCGGCCGGAAGACCCGGACACCTGGTACAACGTCGGCGTCGAGCTCGGCCGTGGCGGCGACGCGGTGGCGGCGGCGAAATACGGGTGGCGCGCGACGCGCATCCGCGACCGCCACGCGCTCGCCCACTTGAACACCGCCCTCGCCCTGCTCACGCTCGAGCGCTTCGAGCACGGCTGGGAGGAACATCGCCGCCGGCTGGACTCGGCCGAAGCCGCGCCGTTCATGCGCTTCTTCAGGATCCCCGAATGGACCGGCCGGGACGCCGCCGGACGCCGCCTCCTGGTTTGGGGAGAGCAGGGCATCGGCGACGAAGTACAGTTCATGACCCTGATCCGGCACCTGCTGCGTCGAGGAGCGGCGTTGACGGTACTGACGGAACCGCGCCTTCGCCCGATCCTGCGGCGCAGCTTCCCCGACGTCGAGGTTCCCGATGTGTCCGGCCCCAGCGGCAGGCCGGAAGACCACCACGGCTGTGACACGCACATCGCGCTCGGCGACTTGCCGCATCGGTTCCGCCTGTTCTGCGGAGGCACCGAGAAGCCGGAGCCCTGGATCGTGCCGGACCCCCAAAGGGTCACCGAGCTGCGGGCCGGTCTTCGCAGGCGGCATCCGGGGAAGCGGCTGGTCGGGATCACCTGGCGATCGGTCGCCCCCAAGACTGGAAGCCGCCGCACCATCCCGATAGACCTCTGGCGCGATGTCGTCACAACGCCGGGCGTCGCGGCCGTGTCGTTGCAGTACGGCCTGAAGCAGGAGGACCTGGATGACTTTGCCGCCGCCGGGTGCGCGATCGACCACGCCCACGACGTCGAACCGATCCTGGACCTCGACGGGCTGGCGGCGCTGATCGCCGCGGTCGATCTGGTGGTCTGCCCGACCAACAACACCGTGCACTTCGCCGGCGCGTTGGCAAAGCCCTGCTGGGTGCTGCTGCCGACCAAGCCCGACTGGCGGTGGGGCCTGACCCGGTCGGACTCGCTCTGGTATCCAACCGCCCGATTGTTCCGTCAGGAGAGCGATGACGACTGGCGACCGGTGATGCGCCGGGTCGCCGACGATCTCAAGGCCTGGGCGAAGGACGCGCACTGACTCCTGCGACCGCACGGTTTCCCGCGAGGGTTTCCCCACACCCGCGTGCGATCGCCGGCGCCCGCATACCGCCACACCCCCGGCCCGAACTCGCTGACGGGATCGAATTCGAACCGACGACGGGCAAACCGAGACACCGGGTCGGTATCGAAGCTGATACGCCCGAGGCCATCTCGTGCGTGGGCACTCCCGGCGTGGCCATGCCCCAGACATGGCGAGGCCCCGAAAGCCGTTGGCTTTCAGGGCCTCAGAATGGCGCGCCCGAGAAGATTCGAACTCCTAACCTCCTGATCCGTAGTCAGGTGCTCTATCCAGTTGAGCTACGGGCGCGTGTCGCGGGACGTGTCCCCCGAAGGACGAGCAAGCTACTCAAACCGGTTTGCCTTGGCAAGTACCGAGGCGGACAAAATGCTCAGGCAAAATAACTTGTTCTGATTCCGGGGTTTAAGTACTATCGCTCACACGATTCGCGCCACTGCACGTGATCGGCGTGGGATGGCACGGGCTCGATCGATCGAGCGTGCGACGGGGACGGGCGGTCGTGGCGCGGTGGGGGGTATCCGGGGTGCCCACCCCGGAAAAGGACAACAAGGGAAGACGCGGTGACCGTATCGTTCCACTCGTTGCGTCGCCTCGCTGCGATCAGCGTGGGCGTGTTTGCCCTGGCGGGTTGTTCCGGCGACTCGCTCTGGCCGTCGCTCAGCGGTGAACCGCCGGCGGCGCAGGGCTCCGCCCAGTCGTTCCCGATCCGGCCCTCGCAGGGCGAGATCGCCAACGAACCGCTGAACGCGCCGCCGCAACTCGGGCGCACCAACTTCAACATCACGGCGCCGCAACCCGGCCAGCCGACCGGCACCTTCGTCGGCCAGAAGGTCGACCAGCTGCGTCAGGACCTGTCGCGCCTGCAGGATTCTGTTCGGGCCCAGAACGCCTCGCTGCAGCAGTTGCGCGAGCAAACTGTGCAGAACGCGATGGGCTACCACTCGACCGTGGCCGGCATCGAATCGCGCCTGCAGATCGGCACCACCCCGGGCAACCCGATGCTGGTCGACGCCTGGAGCCGCGCCCAGCGCGAGCTGGAGATGGTCAACGGCGACATCGGCCTGATGAACGGCCTCGCCAACCGGGTGTCGGCGGACGCCGCGCTGTCGACCTACATGCTGGAATCGGTGCGCGCCGCCTACGGCCTGTCCGGCGCCGTCGAGGAGGACCACCGCCAGCTCGCGGTGCTGGAGGACGACACCAACCAGACGGTGGTGCTGGTGGATCGACTGCTGACCGAGCTGAGCGACGACATCCGCCGTCAGAGCGCCTACGTCGCCAACGAGCGCCAGGATCTCAACACCCTCGCCGTGGCGATCAAGCACGGTGAGCTGTTCGGCACCAGTCTGGCCAACCGCGCCCTGCCGCAGAGCGGGGCGAGCTTTGCACCGACCCCGACCGCCTCGACCCGCGGCGGCTTTGCGGCGGCCACCGAGCGGCGCCCGCTGGTGGTGATCCGTTTCGACCGCCCGAACGTCCAGTACGAGCAGCCGCTGTACAGCGCCGTCAGCCGGGCGCTGGAGCGTCGGCCCGACGCATTCTTCGACGTCGTCGCGGTCAGCCCGCAATCCGTGAACACCGGCCGGGCCGCGCTCGATACCAACGCCGCGCGCCGCAACGCGCAGGGCGTGCTGCGGGCGCTGACCGACATGGGGCTGCCGACCAGCCGGGTGGCGATGTCGGCGACCACCGCCGCCGACGCCGAGACCAACGAGGTCCGGATCTTCGTTCGCTGACCGGGTTCCAGCCGGAAGCCAACCCTGCCGGGCCCGCGGCCCGTTCACCGATCGGGGAGTCGACCGATGGCCGAGGGCGCGTCGCCGGATAAGGCGTTTCCGGTGTCCTGGGAGGAACTGCACCGCACCGGCAAGGCCCTGGCTTGGCGGCTGGTCGACGTAGGGCCGTTCAACGGCATCGTGGCGATCACCCGCGGCGGGCTGGTGCCGGCCGCGATCGTGGCGCGGGAACTGGCGGTTCGGATCGTCGACACGGTGTGCGTCACCACCTACGGCACCGACGGCGACGACAAGAAGCGCGGAACCCCGGTCATCGTGAAGCCGCCCTCGGTCGAGGGCGACGGCGACGGCTGGCTGATCGTCGACGACCTGGTGGACACCGGGGTCACCGCCCGCGCCGTGCGCGCGCTGCTGCCGAAGGCGCATTTCGCGACCATCTACGCCAAGCCGGCGGGCAGGCCAATGGTCGACACCTTCGTCACCGAGGTGAGCCAGGACACCTGGATCTATTTCCCCTGGGATCTCGAGCACCGGCCGGTCGATCCGATCGCGGCTCTGCGCCCGCGACCCTGACCCCTGAGCGCTTCCGCCCCCTGAGCGCCTGTCCCTGTCCCCGTCCCTGAGCGCCGCTCCCTGAAAACGGCCTAAGCCACCGGCACGTTGTCGATCAGCCGGACATCGCCGAGCCGGGCGGCCGCCAGAACCCGGGCCGGCGTTCCCGCGCGCTCGACCGGCTCGAGCGTCACCGGGTCGCGGACGTCGAGATAGTCGACCGCGCCGAACCCTGCTTCGCGCAGCCGCCCCCTGCCCCACGCGGCTTCGGTCGCCGGGTCGCTGGCGCCGTCGGCCAGCCGCGCCGCCATCCGGCTGAGGGTACGGTGCAGGACCGGGGCAAGGGCGCGCTCCGCCGGCGACAGCCGGACGTTGCGGGACGACAGCGCCAGCCCGTCCGGCTCGCGCACGGTCGCCACCGACACAACCTCGACGCCGAGGTCCAGATCCTCGGCCATCCGTGTGACCACCAGCAGCTGCTGGTAGTCCTTTTCGCCGAAATAGGCCCGGTGCGGGCGCACCAGCGCGAACAGCTTGGCGACCACGGTCGCCACGCCGTCAAAGAAGCCGGGTCGATGCGCGCCCTCCATCGGCTGCCCGAGGGCGCCGGCGCGCACCGTCGTCTGGAACCCAGGCGGGTACACCACCTCCGGCGACGGCACCCAGGCGAGATCGACGGCTTCCTCGGTCAAGGCGGCGAGATCGTCGTTCTCGGTCCGCGGGTAGGTCGACAGATCGTCGCTCGGCCCGAACTGCCGCGGGTTGACGAAGATCGACACCACCACCCGGTCAGCGCCGGCCCGGGCCGCCCTGACCAGGGCGCGGTGCCCGGGGTGCAGCGCCCCCATGGTCGGCACCAGCGCCACCGTTGCGCCATCCCGGCGCCACGCCTCGACGCGGCGGCGAACCGCCTCCGGCACGCGCGCCACTTCTATCCCGAGGCCGGGAATACCGCTGCCGATGCTCATGGGAATCTCCGGATCCAGAGGGGGCTCGACGCTCATCGGCCACTCCGACGACGGGGCGCCAGGGCTCAGCCCTCGGCACATTCCTCAAGGGCGGCCCGGTCGCGCAAGGCAACCCGCCCCTGGGGCTGCAGCGAAATCAGCCCGGTTGTCTTGAACTGGGTGATCGTCCGGCTGACGGTCTCGGTGGTCAGGCCGAGATAGTCGGCGATATCGGCCCGGCCCATCGGCAGCGAGACCGGGTCCCCAGGCAGGAGCCGGGCCTCCTGGCGCCGGCTCAGCTGCAGCAGGAACGAGGCGACTTTCTCGGTGGCGGTCTTGCGGCCGAGAAGGACCATCTGGTCCTGAGCCGCCGCCAGCTCGTTCGACGCCATCGCCAGCAACCGGCGCTCGAGCTTCGGGATATCGGCGAACAGGCTCTCCAGCGGGCGCCGCGGGAAGCGGCACAGCCTCACCGCCGTCAACGCCTCCGACGAGCAGGCGTAGCGATCCCTGGAGGTCAGGCCGAGCAGGTCACCGGGGAACAGGAAGCCGGTCACCGCCCGGCGGCCGTCGGACAGCAGCTTGTAAAGTCGCACCGACCCGATGCTGACGCTGAACACGTGGTCGGCCGGCTGGCCCTCCTCGGTGATCGGCGCCCCGGCCTCCAACTCGACGAAGCGATGGATCTCGGTCAGTCGCCGCATCTCGGCGGCGTCGAGCGGCGCGCACACCGTGAATTGCCGGACGCTGCACCGGGCGCACTGTTCCGGCATCTCTGTGCCGACGCTGGCGACCTCGGCGGCTCGGGCAGGCTCCACGACCACTCCTCCTCGCTCGGAGCCCGAACAGACCCCGACGATGCGGAACCTACCATCGCCGGGGCGAGCGGCCAAGCCGCGGCGGGTGCCTAGCGCTCCGCCTCCGGCAGTTCGAGACGGAACACCGTGCCGTCCGGCCCGGTGCGGTCGAGGGTGAGCCGGCCACCGTGGGCTTGCGCGATGTCGCGGGCGATGGTCAGGCCAAGACCGGTGCCGTCCTTGCGGCCGCTGAACTGGAACGGCTGGAACAGCCGAGCCACCCCGTCGGCCGGAATCCCGGGTCCGTCGTCGACGACGTCGAGCACCACCCGGCGGTCGTGCCGGCGGGCGACCAGCGTGACCCGCCCCGCCCCGGCCGCCGCCGCGTTGCCGATCAGGTTGGACAGCGCGCGGAACATCTGGTCGCGGTCGACACGGAGCGGCAGGTCGCCGCCTTCCGCCAGGTGGACCCTGAGCGCCCCCAGCTCCGACGCCGGCAGCCCGGCCTCGGCGTCGCGCACCAGCTCGGCGACGGTCATCGGCTCCAGGCGCAGCGGCGGGGTCTCGCGCGTGAAGTTCAGGGTGGTCGAGCACAGGGCGGCCGCGCGGTCGATCGCCCGCACCAGGGTCGGCGCGATCCGCCGGACCTCGGGATCCTGGCTCTCCACCAGGCGGTCCGAGATCAGGGTGGCGGTGGAGAGCATGTTGCGCAGGTCGTGGCTGATCTTGTTGACCGCGGTCCCGAGTGCCGCGAGCCGGGTGCGCTGGCGCAGCGCGCTGCGCAGCCCCTCCTTCATGGCCGCCATCTCGCGCTGCGCGACGCCGATCTCGTCGCGCCGGCCGAGGTCGGTCAGGTCGCTCGACCGGTCTTCGGGCGCCCGGCGGAAGGCGATCAGGCTGCGGGTCAGGTTCTCCAGCGGCCGCACCATCATCCAGCGCAGCGCCACGAACATCAGCGCCGCCGTGATCACCGAGATCACGATCGACAGGTTCAGGATCCGCCAGGAGTACTCGTACATCTCGCGCCGCAGCGGATACTCGTCGAGGGTCACCACCACCTCCGCCATCGCGTCCTTGGGCGCGGTGCCGCGGATCTGCATGACCCGGTCGCGAGTCTGGAACAGCGCCTCGAAGGCGTCGAGGATCAGCGTGACCACCCCGGGATCGTCGATGTCGTAGCGAACGTGCGGCTCGGGGCGCAGCGGCCGCTTCAGCATCTCCATCGGCGTGCCGTCGCGGACCACCTTGATCGACCAGGCACCGACATGGTCGAGCAATTCGTAGGTGATCTCCTCGTTGACCATGCGGTCGGGGGCAACATTGACTGCCATCGCCGCCAGATGCGCGGCGTCGAGTTTCTCGGTCAGGTAGACCAGCCGGAAGCGCGCCACCGACGGGGTGTAGATCAGCACCTCCGCCAGCATCACGAAGAAGATCGTCAGCAGCAGCAGCCGGAACGACAGCGATCGGAACGAGAAGCGCATCGCCGTCGCGTCAGGCGAAGCGCATCAGGAAGCGCACGATCGCCCTGGTGCGATCGCCGAACAGGGTCGGGATGTACCAGCTCCCGGCGGCGCGGCGCACCACCTCGGCGCGGGTCGGGTACGCGACGGTCAACCCGGCCAGCGCCCCGACCTTCAAGCGCCGCGCGATCGCCAGCCCCCAAAGCGCGATCAGCTCGCCGGCGGCCTCGCCGACCACCGTCGCCCCCAGTATCCTGCCGTTTGGCGCCACCAGCGCCTTGGTGAAGCCCTCGACCGACCGTTCCGCCTGGGCGCGGTCGTTGTCGGCGAACGACCAGCGCAGCACGCCGAACCGTGTGCCGGCGGCGCGCAGCTCGGCCTCGGTCGGGCCGACCTGCGCCAGTTCCGGGGCGGTGTAGGTGACGCGCGGCACGCCCGTGTCATCGGCCTTTGCCGGCAGCCGGAACAGCGTGTTGCGAATCACCACCCCGGCGTGGGCACTGGCGACGTGGGTGAACTGCGGGCCGCCGGCGGCGTCGCCGACCGCGAACACCCGCTGGTTGCTGGTACGCAGCCGGGCGTCGAGCACCAGCCCGCCGCGAGCGTCGGTGGCGATTCCGGCCCGCTCCAGGTCGAGGCCGTCGAACGCCACGCGGCGGCCGGCGGCGACCAGGAGGTGGCTGCCGGGAAGGGTTGCGACGCCGTCGCCACCGCCCAGGCTGAGGAGCACGCCGCCGTCGTCTGAGCGCCCGACGGCGGTCACCGGCCGGCCCTCGTGGATCGCGACGCCGTCGCGCTCCAGCGACCGCCGGACGACCTCGGTGGCTTCCGGATCCTCGGCGCGCAGCACATGGGCGGCCTCGATCAGGGTGACCCGGCAACCGAGCCGGGCGTGCGCCTGGGCCAGTTCCATCCCGATCGCCCCACCTCCGAGCACCAGCAGGTGCTCGGGACGCGCGTCCAGGTCGAAGACCGACTCGTTGGTCAGGTACGGCACGTCGGACAGGCCCGGTACCGGCGGCACCGTCGGCACCGAGCCGGTTGCGATCACCATGAACTTCGCCCGCACCCGAACGCCCCCGCCCTCGACCTCGCGGCTGCCTACGAAACGCGCGTGCGCCTGGATCACCCGCACGCCCATACCCTGGTAGCGCTCGACGGAGTCGATCGGGGCGATCGCCTCGATCACCCCCCGGACGTGCTCACGAACCCGCAGCCACTCGATCGGCCCGACCGTGGCGTCCAGTCCGAAACGGCCGGCCGACCGGGCGTTGTGGGCGGCATGGCCCGCCGCCAGCAGGGCCTTGGAAGGAACGCAGCCGACGTTGAGGCAGTCACCGCCCATCGCGCCGCGCTCGAACAGGACGACCGACGCCCCCATCTGGGAGGCGCCGGCGGCCACGGACAACCCGCCCGCGCCGGCTCCGATCACGCACAGATCGACGGCGATGGACTCAGTCATTCGTGTTCCGACGGTTGCCCGGGCGCTGCACCACCCGTTGATACAGCCAAAGTGTCGGGCGAGCCAGGAAGGTTACCGCGAGGCACCGGGCCCGCCGCCGCGGCGCAGCCGCTTGTAGACGACCGGCACCAGCGCCAGCAGCGTCAGGCCGGCCAACGGCGTCAGCACCGCGGGCTCGAGAAAGATCTCGATGCCTGGAAGCCGTCCCTGGTCGATGAGCGCCTCCAGGCCGTTGCCCACAGAGACGAAGACGAAGGTACCGGGGATGATACCGAGGAAGGTGCCGAGCGCGTAGGTGGCGAGCGGGATGCCCAGCAACGCCGGCACGATGTTGACCAGCCAGAACGGGAACAACGGCACCAGACGCAGTACCAGCAGATAGGAGAGTGCGTTCTCGCGAAACCCACTCTCCAGCCGGGCCGCCAGCGGCCCGGCGCGGCGCCGCAGGGCGTCGCCGACGGCGGTTCGAGCCGCGAGGAACACCGCCATGGCTCCGGCGGTGGCCGCCAGCACCGTCAGCAAGGTGCCCTCGATCAACCCGAACACCATGCCGCCCGCCACCGTCAGCAGGACGCCGACCGGCAGCGAGAACGCGATCGCCAGGAAATAGAGCCCGACATAGACGCCGCGGGACATCAGCGGGTTGGCGCCGACCCAGGCTTCCAGAGCGTCCCGGTTTCGGGCCAGGGCCTCAACCGACACGACGCGGTCCAGGTCGAGCAGGAAATACCCGCCGAAGCCAACGGCAAGCACTAGCGCCAGACCCCAACGGCGCACGCCTGTCCGACGCCGCTCAGGCGACGCTGGCTCGTCCTCGGCGGCTGCCGGGTGTCGCTGCATGATCTCTGTGTCCATAGATTTGCCGCAGGAGCTGCTGTCCGAACCTAAGCTTAGCGGCGGACACCGCCAGTCAACACGCCGTGACCGGGCGTGAGCGGGCCACCGGGCGCCGACCGCTTGGCCCGGGGCCATCCCGGGAGTTGGCCCTACCGACCGGGCCTGGTGCGGCGGATAGTGTCACCCGATCGACCCGGTGGCGAAGGAGACCGCGATGCCCGACGGACACAGCCCGGTCACCCGCGACAGCGTCTGCCCGCTCGACTGCCCCGACACATGCAGCCTGGCGGTAACCGTCGAGGATGACCGCATTGTCGCGATCCACGGCTCCGAGGCCAACCCGATCACGGAGAGCGTGATCTGCAACAAGGTCGCGCGCTACTATCCGGACTTCGTCCACGGTCCCAACCGCCTGCGCCACCCGCTGCTGCGGGTCGGCGCCCGCGGCGACGGACGCTTCGAACGGATTTCGTGGAGCGAGGCGCTGGACCGGGTGCACGACGGCATCGCCGGCGCGATCGAGCGCTTCGGGCCCGAGAGCGTGGTGCCGTTCAACTACGCCGGCCCGCACGGCATGCTGGCCGGCGGGTCCATGGACATGCGGTTCTTCCACAAGCTCGGCGCCAGCAAGCTGGACCGTCCGCCGATGTGCGGCGGCGTCAAGGGCGAGGCCTACACCAGCGTGTTCGGCAACATGCCGGGGACGCCTCCGGAACAGGGCGCCGAGGCGCAACTGATCGTGGTCTGGTCGAACAACGTCACGGTCTCCAACCTGCACTTCATCCGGACCATCAACCGCGCCAAGGCCAAGGGCGCCCGGCTGGTGGTGATCGACCCAAAGCGGGTGAAGGTGGCCGAGCGCGCCGATTTACACGTGGCGATCCGGCCCGGCACCGACGTGGTGCTCGCGCTGGCGCTGGCCGCCGAAGTGGAGCGGATCGGCGCGATCGACCACGGCTTCGTCGAGCGCTGGGCGGTCGGCGCCGAGGATCTGCTGGCCGAGGCCCGTGCCTGGACGCCGGAACGCGCCGCCGACGAGTGCGGCATCGCCCCCGAGGCGATCCGCACCCTGGCGCGCTGGTACGCCGACGCCAGCCCGGCGCTGATCGCCATCGGCAACGGCCTGGAGCGCAACCGGAACGGCGGCAACGGCGTCAGGGCGATCCTGGCGCTGCCGACGCTGGCCGGGAAGTGGGGCGTGGTCGGCGGCGGCGCGGTCGCCAAGGTCGGCGCCGCCGTGCCGAAGACCATCGCCAAGCTGCAGCGCCCGGATCTCGCGCCGGACGGGACCCGCACCATCAACATCATGGACGTGCCGCGGCTGATCCTCGAGCCGGGGGCGGCGACGCCGATCGGTGCGCTGTTCGTCTACAACCACAATCCCGTCGCCACCCACCCCGAGCAGCGGCTGGTCCGCCGGGCGATGTCGCGGCCCGATCTGTTCGTGGTCGGCTGCGAGGTGCAGATGACCGACAGTATGGCCTACGCCGACGTCGTGCTGCCGGCCTGCTCGCACTTCGAGCACGCCGACCTGTTTCCGGCCTACGGCCAGACCTATCTGCAGCGCGCCGACGCGGTGATCCCGCCGGTCGGCGAGGCGCTGCCGAACACCGAGATCTTCCGCCGCCTTGCCGCCCGCTTCGGCTTCGACGACCCGTGTTTCCGGGCGAGCGACGCCGAGTTGATGGACGACGCCGTCGACGGCGCCGATCCTCGCCTCGGCGGGATCGCGCCGAGCGCGCTTCCGGTCAGCGCGGCGCGCAATATGACAGCGCCGGACGGCCGCTCGCCGATCGTGCCGTTCGCCACAGTGTTCCCGCTGACCGCCAGCGGCAAGGCCGAGCTGGCGTCGGAGCCGATGGCCGCGAAGCGCGGCTTCCGGGTGCCGTCCTATCGCAGCCTGCAGACCAACTGGCCACTCGCCCTGATCACGCCCTCCTCGTCCGACCGCACCAACGCCACCTTCGGCGGCCACCCCGCGTCGGCCGGGATGCCGGTGCTGGAGATCCATCCGGGCGATGCCGCGGCCCGCGGCATCGGTGACGGCGACGCGGTCCGGGTCTTCAACGACCTCGGCGAGACCCGGCTGACCGCGGTGGTCACCGACGCGGTGCGGTCGGGCGTCGTGTACTCGCCGAAAGGCACCTGGGCCTGCACAAGCCCGACCGGCGACACGGTCAACGCGCTGATGGTCAGCGGCCAGGCCGACCTGTGCGAGGGCGCCTGCTTCAACGACACCCGGGTCGAGATCGAGCTGGCCTAGCACCCGCCGACCCTGGCCTAGCGCCCGCCAGCCCGGCCGGTGCGCCGGCACGGACGCGACGCCGGCCGCATCGGAACGACCACCCGGTGGTTGCGCTCGCCCCGGTGGTTGCGCTCGCCCCGGTGGTTGCGCTCGCCCCTGTCCTCCGGAACCGGCCACGGGGCGATGCCGGCAACCACCAGCGTCACCCTTCCATCCGACCCGCCATACGGAAGGAACAGGCCGAGCCGACCCTCCGAGCGCAACCAGCAGGGACCCGGCATCGCCGGCCGGCGCGCCCGCACGATGCCGGCGCCGAGCCAAGCCAGCGGATGCTCGCGCGGACCGATCTCCGGCGTCTCGCCCACCGGCTCCAGCCCCAGCAGCGCCGTGGCCGCGGCGCCGGCGAACTCGATCCGGAAGCCGCCGAGCGCCTCGTGGCGACAAGCCAGCACCAGGCGCGGAATCAGCTCGGCGAGGTCGGCGAGGAACAGTTCGTCGGCGTCCGGCACCGTCGCGTCGGCCCGCTGGTCCTCCCACACCGCGTGCAGGCGCAACAGCCAGCGGATCGACTCCGGCAGCCGGCTGCCCAGGACGCCCCCGCCGAATTCCACCACCATGCCCGCCTCCGTCGTTTCGCCCGATCGGCCCGGCTATGGAGCGGCGAGAGGCGGATTTCGTCCGCCAGCGCACATGACGGTCGGGAGGCCGGCGTGACCGAAATCGAGGGACAGCCGTCATTGCAGCCACGCCGGGGTCGCGACAGGATGCCTCGGCCATGAGCAACGATCCCGTCTCCGCGGCGCTCGCGCCCACTGCCGTCATCGTCCGACGCGTCGCCATCGTCGCGGTCGCGGATTTCGAGTTGCTGGACGTCACCGGGCCGCTCGCGCTGTTCGCATCCGCCACGCTCGACGGCTCGGCCGACGGGCCCGCCGCCTACCGGTGCCGGCTGGTTGGGGCGGCGGCCGGCCCCGTATCCGCCAGCATCGGCGCCGCGCTGACCCTCGATGCCGGGTTCGCCGACAGCGACCCCGCCGGCTTCGACACCGTGCTGGTGGCCGGCGGCACCGGTGCCCGCCGGGCCGCCGACGACCCGTCGTTGCTGGAGTGGCTGCGCGCTGCCGCCGGAGTCCGCCGGCTCGCGTCGGTGTGCACCGGCGCCTTCCTGCTGGCGCAGGCAGGGCTGCTGGACGGCCGGCGGGCCACCACCCACTGGCGTCACGCCGAGCGGCTGGCGGCGGAGCATCCGAAGGTCAAGGTCGACGCCGACCGGATCTACCTGCGCGACGGCAACGTGTGGACCTCCGCCGGGGTCACCGCCGGCATGGACATGGCGCTGGCGATGATCGCTGAGGATCTCGGCCGACGGCCGGCGCTGGAGTTGGCGCGCTCGAAGGTGATGTACATGCACCGCCCCGGCGGACAGAGCCAATTCAGCGCCGAACTGGCGCTGCAGAGCGCCGACGAGCCACGACTCGCCCGGCTGCAGGGCTGGGTGTTCGAGAACCTGTCGTCGCCGCTGACCGTCGAGGAGCTTGCCGGGCACGCCGCCATGAGCCCACGCCACTTCAACCGGGTGTTCACCCGCGCCGTCGGGGTCACTCCGGCGCGGTTCGTCGAGCGGGCTCGCGTCGACGCCGCCCGGCGCCGCCTCGAGCGCGACGGCGGCTCGATCGAGGCGATCGCCTACGACACCGGGTTCGGCAGCGCCGAGCGCATGCGGCGCAGCTTCTTGCGCCAGCTCGGCATCGCTCCCTCCGACTACCGCCAGCGCTTCGGACCACGCAGCAGGGAGATGTCGCTGTGAAAATTGGGTTCCTGATGTTCGAGGATCTCGAGGAGCTCGACATGGTCGGGCCGTGGGAGGTCTTCACAATGGCCGGCAAGATCCGACCTGAGAACGGCATCGCCTGCGTCACCATTGCCCCGTACGGCGGCACCGTACGCTGTGCCAAGGGACTTCGGATCGTCGCCGACCACAGCTTCGAGGACGCCCCGCCGCTCGACGTCCTGGTCGTCCCCGGTGGCCAGGGGACCCGGCGGGAAGTCTCCAACCCCGAACTGCTCGCCTGGATCGCCGAGGCCGCCCGCGGCTGCACCTGGGTCACCTCGGTGTGCACCGGCTCGATGCTGCTGGCCGCCGCCGGGCCGGCGCGTGGCAAGCGCATCACCACCCACTGGGGCGCGGTCGACCTGGTGCGCCGGCGCGGCGAGGCGGGCGAGGTGATGGACGACGTGCGCTACGTCCGCGACGGCAACGTCGTGACCTCGGCGGGCGTGTCGGCCGGCATCGACATGGCGCTGTGGCTGGTCGGCGAGATCTGGGAGCCCGCCTTCGCCCGCAACGTGCAGCGCCAGATGCAGTACGACCCGGCCCCGCCCTACGCCGGCGAGGTGTGACGGCAGGCCCCGGTTCGCTCGAATTCGACCCGCGCCTACTCGGTCCGCTCCAGCTCGGCGCGCAGGGCCGCCTGGTCGACGTCGAGGCCGGTGAACAGCCGAAAAGCGTGGACGCCCTGCCAGAAGAACAGCTCGTAGCCGGAGATCACCGCCGCCCCCCGGGCGGCGGCCGCGTTCCCGAACTCGGTGTCGCGGGGCGTGTAGACGGCGTCGAACGCCCAGCGCGGGCGGCCGAGAAGCGCATCCGGCACCGGGTTGCCCGGGTAGCGGTACATGCCGATCGGCGTGGCGTTGACGATGCCGGCCGCCCCGTCCAGCGCCTCGGCGAGATCGGCGCAGACCCGCACCGTCAACTCGTGGCTGGAGAGATCGGCGGCCAGCCTCGCGGCCCGGCCGGCGTCGATGTCGTAGACCCGCACCTCCTCGGCGCCGAGTTCGCCGAGACCGACGGCGATCGGCCGGCCGACTCCGCCGGCGCCGACCACCGCCACCGCGCCCGGCCGCTCCACCCCCATCCGGGCGTGGTACGCGGCGACGAAGCCGCTGTGGTCGGTGTTGTGACCGGCGGCCGCCGCGCCGTCGTGGAACAGCACGGTGTTGATCGCTCCGATCCGCCGCACGCCGGATTCCGCGATCGGCACGATCGCGGCGGCGCGCTCCTTGTAGGGATGGGTCACGTTCACCCCGGCGAGGCCGTTCCGCCCGGACATGGCAAGCGTGTCCTCGAAGCTGGTGTCGGTCCGCCCGTCGAGGTCGAAGCGCGCGTAGCTGATCGACCGCCCGACGATCCGCCCGGCGAGTTCGTGCAGCCTCGGCGCCGAGGACCGGCCGATGCCGTCGCCGATCAGGCCGAGCCGGAAGTCGACGCCGTTCGCCATCCTTGTCCTCCGGCCCCGCGGTGGCGGCTCAATAGTCGCGCTTGACCGAGCGGATGACGTAGCCGCCGGAGCGCTCGTCCATGTCCATGTCCAACAGGCCGCGCTCCTCCGCCTCCTCCAGCAGGTCGCTGAACGACCGGAACCCATAGGCCGTCTCGCTGAATCCAGGGCGCCGGCGCTTCAGCGTCTGCTTGACGGCCGATCCCCAGACCCGGTCCGCGCCCTCCGCGAGCAACGCCGCCGCGGTCTCCAGCACCAGGTCGATGGCCTCGGCGAAGCCATCGGTGCCCTTGGCCGGCGCGCTCGACGCCGATGCGGCGCTCGAAGCGGCCGCCGCCGCCGGGGCGACCGGCGGCGACTCGGCTGCCGGCGCCGCGGCCTTGCTGACCGGCTTCTTGGCCGGAGCCGCCTTGGTGTCGGCGGGCCGCGGTCGCAGCGCCGCCTTCGGTCCGGCCGGAGCCAAGTCGTCGTAGAAGATGAACTCGTCGCAGTTGTTCATCAGCAGGTCGGAGGTGCTGTTGCGCACGCCGACGCCGATCACCGTCTTGGCGTTCTCGCGCAGCTTGCTGACCAGGGGCGAGAAGTCGGAATCGCCGCTCACGATCACGAAGGCGTCGATGTGCTCCTTCGTGTAGCAGAGGTCGAGCGCGTCCACGACCATCCGGATGTCCGCCGAATTCTTGCCGGACTGGCGGGCGTGCGGGATCTCGATCAGCTCGAAGGCGGCCTCGTGCATCGTTGACTTGAACTCCTTGTACCGGTCCCAGTCGCAATACGCTTTCTTGACCACGATGCTGCCCTTCAGCAGCAGGCGCTCGAGCACCAGCTTCATATCGAACTTCGCGATCTTGGCGTCGCGCACGCCGAGGGCGACGTTCTCGAAGTCGCAGAACACCGCCAGCTTGTAGTCCGCGCCCTGGACCGTCATGAGAGCCTCTCGTCGATGGAGCCGGGCAGGCGGCCGGCCAAACGCAGGCGGTCATCCTCCTCCACCGCGGGCCGAATGCCCAGCGCCGAGACGGTGGCCGACGGTGCCGGGCTTAGTCCTCGGCGGCGCCCATGGCGAGAAACTTGTCGCGACGATCGGCTCGCAACTGGCCGCCATCGATCTTGACGAGTTCCACGAGCGCCTCATCGATCGCCTTGCCGAGGGCGTCAAGGGCCACCGTCGGGTTGCGGTGCGCGCCGCCCAGCGGTTCCGGAACGATACCGTCCACCACCCCGAGCCGCTCCAGGTCCTGTGCGGTGATCTTGAGGGCCTCGGCGGCGTCCTTGGCGAACTCGCCCGAGCGCCAGAGGATCGAGGCGCATCCCTCGGGCGAGATCACCGAGTAGACGGCGTGCTCGAACATCAGCACGCGGTTGCCGGCGGCCAGCGCCACCGCGCCACCCGACCCGCCCTCGCCGATGATCACCGCGATCAGCGGCACGCGGACCGCCAGGCAGGTCTCGATCGAGCGGGCGATCGCCTCGGCCTGGCCGCGGGCCTCGGCGTCGATCCCGGGGTAGGCACCGGCGGTATCCACGAAGGTCAGGATCGGCAGGCCGAAACGATCGGCCATCTGCATGAGCCGCCTCGCCTTGCGGTAGCCCTCGGGGCGCGCCATACCGAAATTGCGGCGCACCCGCTGCTCGGTAGTCGCACCCTTCTCGGTCCCGATTGCCACCACCGAGCGACCGCGGAACCGGCCGAGCCCGCCGACGATGGCGGCGTCGTCCGCAAAGCCCCGATCGCCGGCCAGTGGTTGGAAATCCTGGATAAGGTGCGCGATCACGTCGGCAGCGTGCGGCCGGTCCGGGTGCCGCGCAACCTGCACCTTCTGCCATGCCGTCAGCTTCTGGTAGGTGGTGCGCAGCTGTCGCTCCACCTTGGCCTGAAGCTTCCCGACCTCGTCCGCGATGTTCATCTCCCCGGTACCGGAGAGATGCTTCAATTCCTCGATCTTGCCCTCGAGGTCGGCGATCGGCTTCTCGAAATCGAGAAAATGACGCATGAGCGGGGAGCCTCGTCCAAAAACGGCGGCACCATAACGGCACCGCCGCCGACCCACAAGTCAACCGCCGATGCTTAGTTCCGAGACAGCGGATGGTGCGCCTCGACCAGCGCCCGCAGTCGCTCGGCCAGGACATGGGTGTAGATCTGCGTGGTCGAGATGTCGGCGTGCCCCAGCATCTGCTGGACGCTCCGCAAATCCGCGCCGTGATCCAGCAAATGGGTGGCGAAGGCGTGGCGCAGCACGTGCGGTGACACCTTGGCCGGCTCGATCCCCGCCAGAATCGCGGTCTCGTCCAGGAGTTGACCCAGCCGGCGGCGGGTCAGGTGGCCTGACGTGGAGCGCGACGGGAACAGGTGCGGCGAGGTCGCCCCGGCCGCCAGGAACACGCCGCGCACGCCCTTGTACGCGGCGATTGCCGTCATCGCCGCTTCGGTCAGGGGCACCATGCGCTCCTTGCCGCCCTTGCCGCGCACGATCAGCACGCGGGGATCCCGCGCCACCGCCGCGAACGGCAGCCCCACCAGCTCGGTCACCCGCAGGCCGGTGGCGTACAGCACCTCGAGCAGGCAGACCAGCCGAAGGCCCTCGGGGCCCGCCCGGTCGCGGGCAACCTCCAGCAGGGCGTCGACCTCGGCCTCGGACAGGATCTTCGGCAGCGGGCGGCCCCGGCGCGGCGCGTCGAGCGCGGCTGTCGGTTCGTCGGGGCGCCGACCCTCGGCGTACAGGAAGCGGAAGAACTGCCGGGCCGCCGACAGCCGCCGCGCCGCGGTGCGGGGCGCCACGCCGGACGCCTCGGCGGCCGCCAGATAGGCGCGCAGGTCCTCGGTGCCGGCGTCGTCGAGTTGGCAGCCCCGCCCCGCCAACCACGCTTCCACGTCGGCCAGGTCGCGGCCGTAGGCCTCCAGAGTGTTGCGGGCGGCACCGCGCTCGGCCACCATCATCTCGAGAAAGGTTTCGACCGAGGACGACCGGGCGCCCGGGGTCGCCCGGCGCGCCATCTAGAGACCGTAAGCCAGGGCCGCCTCGCCGGCCAGCCAGCGGGCGCCGTCCTCCAGCCCGAGGTGGCGCAGGCCGGCCACCACCAGCGCGATAGCCGTCGGGTCGATCTCCTCGAGCGGAACCTCACCGAAGCCGGCCGAGGCGAGCGCGACGGTTTCGGCGACGCGCCCGGCCTCGGAACCGGCCGTCACGCCGTTGCGGAACGCCGCCGTTGGCGCCTCGTAGGGATTGGTCGACGGCGCCGAGGCGAGACCTCGCCAGGCGTCGGGGCCGATCGGCGCGCCAAGCGCGTGCATGAGGGTCAAGGCGGCGGCCCCGAGGTTGGAGGCGCCTTCGGGATCGGCGTCGCGCAAGCCATCCCACCACGCCGATACCGCCGCCTCGCGGTATGGCGCCAGGATCTCGCCGCCGCCGATGCGGGCGATCACCCAGATGTCCCGGCGCGTCGCCGCAGCCTTGCCGTCGCCGGCGTCGGCGCGCCGCTCCAGCCAGTCCAGCCACGGACGGGCCGACACGCCGTCGCCGGCGGCCACCAGGGCGCGAACCGCGGCCGGGGCGAAGCTCTCAGTCGCCGGCCCCGCCTCCAGCCGCCGGATCGGTCCCGCGAACAGGCGCGCCGTCTGCCTCCAGGACGCCGCGCCGTCGGCAATTTCGAAGGCCTTGGCGATCACGCGCGCACGCTGCGCCGGGTCGGCGGTCGCCTCCGCCGTCCGCCAGAGCAGGGCACGGGCGTAGGGGCTCGGATCGGCCTCGGCGGCGCGCAGCGCGCCCTCCACCCGCCCCACCTGCACCGCCACATCGGCGTACAGGGCAATCAACGCGTCAGCGGTCACGGCCCCGGCCCGCTCGGCCGCCTCGGCCGCCGCCAGCCGGGCGGCGAAGGGCGGATCCCCAATCCCGCGCGCCAGCGCCACCAGGACCGGCAGGGACGCGATCGACATCACGTCGGGGTCGATCGGCACCCGGGCGATTCGCGCCGCCGCCAGGTGCCAAGGCTCGGCGTTGGCCAGCTGATTCGGGCCGCCGGCGTGACCGGCGACCGCCGACTGCACGAACTCCTGCAGCAGGGGATCCGGGTCGCCGAGTTCCCCAAGCAGGCGGGTGCCGAGTTCCGCCTTGGCGGTGTCGCCGCGCCAGAGATCGCAGACGGTACCAAGCCTGATCCAGTAGCGGTGGTCGGACCGTGCCGCCACCGCCTGGTGGAGCCGGCACGCTGTCGCCTCGTCGCCGGCTGCCAGCGCCCTTTCGGACATCACCCGCGCCATGTCGGGATCGTCATCGCGCCCCGGTGCCAGCGCCGCCAGCGCTGCCAAGTCGTCGAGCGCCCCCATGGCCAGCAGCCGCTGCGCGCGCACCGCCAGCAGCGAACCCTCTGCCGGCAGATCGGCCGGCGCCGGACCGGCGGACAGCAGCAGCCGGCGCTGCAGGTCGCGCAGGGCGAGACTGTCCGGCGCCGCCGGCAGCAGCTTCAGCAGCCGCACCGCGATCGGCCCGGGCGTCCCGGCCCACAGGTCGGAGCGCAACCCGTCGCCGTCCGGAGTCAGCGGCCCGGCGGCGTCCACGGTAAGCCGCGCCAAGCCTTCGATCCGGATCGAGCCGTCCGCCGTGGTCCTCGGTGCGGGGGATGCGGGCCGCGCGACCGCCGGCAGCGCACCCGGCAGCGGCGCCGGGAACGCGGGCACCGACAGCGTGGGCGCCGGGACGGCTTCGCCCGGCGCCGCGGGGGCGGCCGATGGCGGGGCGAGCTGGATCGGGCCGCGCGTCTGCGCCTGAGCGGCGCCCGCCGCCGTCAGGGTCGCGGTCGCGGCGATCGCGAGGGCAGCCAGGGTGGCAGCCGTGCTTCCGGCGCGCCTGGCCTTGGGGGCCCGCCGAGCGCCGCCGTCACTTCGGCAGGCGGTCATGCGGGATCACCTTCTGAACGGGGGCGGTCGGTGGTGGAATATCCCAGGTCATCAGGAACGCTGTCCCGCCTCCCAGGAGCAGGATGATCAGCACAAACAGGAAGGCGACGAAACGCATGGCCGCAGCCTCGATCCGAAGAACGGTTCAGTGCAGCGAGCCCCGGGCTGCGCCGGCCGGCCGAGCCCGGTCTGGCGACCGCCGCGAGGCGTGTGTTACCGTCGGACTATGGCACGACTTCGGCAGTGTACCGACCGGCGGAATCCGACGCAACGCAGGGTGCGATCCCGGCGCTGCGCGGGGGGCCGGGCATGAGCAACGCGAGCGGGGCGCGCGTCGACGTGGCCGAATCGCCCGATTCGGGTTCGGCATCGGCCACCCCGGCGTTTCCCCGCCCGGACGCCGCCGTGCAGCGCGACCCGGTGCTGCCCAGGACCCTGGTCCTGATCGGGCTGATGGGCGCAGGCAAGAGCAGCATCGGCCGACGTCTGGCCCACCGGCTCGGCGTCGACTTCGTGGACGCCGATTCCGAGATCGAGACCGCGGCCGGGCGAACCATCCCGGAGATATTCGAGGAACTGGGCGAGGCGACGTTCCGCGATGGTGAGAGGCGGGTGATCCGCCGGCTGCTGGACGACCGCACGCCGCATGTGCTGGCGACCGGCGGCGGCGCCTTCATGGCCGACGACACCCGCGCGGTGATTCGCGAAAAAGGTCTGTCGCTGTGGCTGAAGGCGGACCTGGACACCTTGTACGAACGCGTCGCCCGGCGTTCCAATCGGCCGCTGCTGAAGACCGCCGACCCCAAGGAGACGCTGCGCGGGCTCATGGCGACACGCTATCCGGTCTACGCCGAGGCCGACATCGTGGTCGAGACACGGCGGGTTCCGATTGAGACCACCGTCGAGAAGGTCTATCAGGCGCTCGTCGCGCACCTGAACCAGTGAAAGCCGTCATCGTGAAGGTGTCCGCGCCATGAGCGCCATCGAGACGGTCGAGGTCGACCTCGCCGAACGGCGCTATGTGATCCGGGTCGGCGCCGGTTTGCTGGCGCGTGCCGGGACCGAGCTCGCCGACCTGATCGCCGGGCGGAAGGCGATCGTCGTGGTCGACGAGTTGGTCGCCGCCCTGCACCTGTCCGCGCTGACGGACGCTCTCGCGGGGACCGCCGCGGCGGTTCACGCCCTCACGGTCCCGGCAGGAGAAGCCGCCAAGTCGACGGACGGGCTCTCCGACCTCCTGGACCGGATGCTGGCGCTCGGCATCGACCGGCGCAGCGTGGTGGTGGCGCTCGGCGGCGGCGTGACCGGCGACCTCGCCGGGTTCGCGGCGGCGATCGCGCTGCGCGGGCTGGACTTCGTTCAGATCCCCACCACCCTGCTCGCCCAGGTCGACAGTTCGGTCGGCGGCAAGACCGGCGTCAACACCCGGCATGGCAAGAACCTGGTCGGCGCATTCCACCAGCCGCGCCGCGTGCTGATCGACACCGACGTGCTCGACACCCTGCCACGCCGCGAACTGCTGGCCGGCTACGCCGAGGTGGTCAAGTACGGGGCGATCGGCGACCTCGATTTCTTCCAGTGGCTGGAAGCCAATGGGCGCCGGCTGCTCGACGGCGACGCTGACGCCCGCCGCCACGCCATCGTCACGTCCTGCCGGGCCAAGGCGGTGGTGGTCGCCGCCGACGAGCGCGAGACCGCCGGGGGGCCGAGGGCCCTGCTGAATTTTGGCCACACTTTCGGCCATGCGCTGGAGGCGATGGCCGGCTATGACGGCACCTTGCTGCACGGCGAGGGCGTCGCCGCCGGCATGGTCCTGGCGGCACGGCTGTCGGCGCGCGTCGGCCTCTGCACCGGGCAGGACGCCGAGCGGCTGGCGGCGCATCTGGCGGCGGTCGGCCTGCCGACCGAGTTGGACCAGGTGGATCCGGGACGCGGCTGGACCGCCGAGCACCTGATCGAGCACATGACCAAGGACAAGAAGGCCCGTGATGGGCGCATCGTTTTCGTGCTGCTCGAACAGCTCGGCCGCGCCGCCGCGCGCGACGATATCGACCGCGCGACGGTGCGGGCGCTCCTGGACCGCCCTCGCGCCGCCTGAGAGGACGCGCCGCCGTGGACATCGACCCGCAACTGGCCTTCACCATCGGCATCATCCTGGTCCTGCTGGTGCTGTCCGGATTCTTCTCGGGCTCCGAAACCGCGCTGACCGCCGCCAGCGAGGCGCGGCTGTCGCAGCTTGCCCGCAAGGGCAACAAGGCCGCCGAGACGGTCATCACCCTGAAGAAGCGCAGCGACCGGCTGATCGGGTCGATCCTGATCGGCAACAACGTCGTCAACATTCTGGCCTCGGCGCTCGCCACCAGCGCGCTGATCACGTTGTTCGGCGAGAACGGGGTGGCGATCGCCACCATCGGCATGACGGTCATCGTGGTGATCTTCGGCGAGGTGCTGCCGAAGACCTACGCGATCAACCGGCCCGACCAGTCGGCGCTTGCGGTCGCGCCGATCATCCGGGCGCTGGTGTGGGTGCTGACGCCGCTGGCGGCCGCCGCGCAGATGCTGGTATCCGGCGTGCTTCGGATGTGCGGGGTGTCGGTCGCCGCCGGCCTCGGCCACGACGAGCGCGAGGAGGAACTGCGCGGCCTGATAGAGATGCACGCCGACGGCGGCGAGGAGGTCGCGCACGAGCGCGCCATGCTGCGCAGCATCCTCGACCTGGCCGACGTCGAGGTCTCCGAGATCATGACGCACCGCCGCAACGTGCGGATGCTCGACGCCGACGCGCCGCTCAGCGATCTGCTGGAGCAGGTGCTGGACAGCCCGTTCACCCGCCTGCCCCTGTACAAGGGCGAGTCCGACAACATTGTTGGCGTTCTGCACGTCAAGGCGCTGCTGCGCGCGATCCGAGCCCACGGCGGCTCGGCGCCCGAGGATCTCAAGATCGTGGAGATCGCGAACGTCCCCTGGTTCATTCCCGACGCCACCACCCTGCTCGATCAGATGCAGGCGTTCCGCGAGCGCCGTGAGCACTTTGCCCTGGTGGTGGACGAGTACGGCAGCTTCATGGGCGTGGTCACGCTGGAGGATATCCTCGAGGAGATTGTCGGCGACATTCTCGACGAGCACGACGTCGCGGTCGCGGGCGTGCGGGTCCAGCCCGACGGGTCGACCGTGGTCAACGGCACCGTCACCATCCGCGACCTGAACCGGGAGTTCGCGTGGAGCCTGCCGGACGAAGAAGCCTCGACGATCGCCGGCCTGGTGCTGCACGAGGCCCGCCGGATCCCAGAGGTCGGCCAGGAGTTCGTGTTCCACGGCTTCCGCTTCCGGATCCTGCGGCGCCAGCGCAATCAGATCACCCTGCTCCGGCTCAGCCCGCTGGACAAGCCGGTGAACGCGTGAGATTCGGTCGCCCCGACCGCCGAGGCCCCGCGACGGAGACCCTTGATGCCGCTGAGCCCCCCCGCCGAGCGTGATCTCGTCCATGATCGGACCGTCGTCTGCCGAGGGTGGCGCCGCGCCGACGGATACTGGGATATCGAAGGCCATCTGGTCGACACCAAGACCTACGGCTTCCCGAACGAGTACCGCGGCTTCATCGGACCGGGGCAGCCGATCCACGACATGTGGCTGCGCCTGACCATCGACCGCCGCATGACGGTGGTCGGCGTCGACGCCGTGACCGACGCCGGCCCGTTTCCGATCTGCCCGGACATCACCCCCAACTTCCAGCGGCTGGTCGGCCTGACGATCGGCGGCGGCTGGCGGCGGTCAGTCCGGGAACGGCTGGGCGGTGCGGAAGGCTGCACCCACCTGGTGGAACTGCTGGGCCCGATGGCGACCACCGCCTACCAGACGATCTTCGGGGAGCAGTCGCGCGAGCGCCGGGCGGCCGACGCCCGAGGTGAGCCGCCGAAGCCCGAGGATCCGGCGCGCAAGCCGGCGTTGCTGAACTCGTGCCACGCCTTCGCCGAGTCCAGTCCGGTGGTCGCGAAGATCTGGCCGGCCTGGTACCGCCCGCCGGCGACCGCCGATCCGACCGAATCCTAGTCGACCGGCTGTCGGGAAGCCGCCGCCCGACCCTTGCCGAGCCAGGGCGACTCGCTGGACCCCTCGGCTGGTCCGGACCGGTCGCCCAGATGATCGATCCGCCGCCCGACGACCGTGTCGAGCACCAGGCGCGCCAGCGGCTCAAACGCGGGGATGTCAGTCGTCGAGGTCTCGGGTGGAGCGGTGGTGGCGCCCTGCTGTCGCCGGACCAGCTGGCGGTAGTAGCTGATGATGAACACCCGCGTCGCGGACGTCAGCCCGACCTCGCGCCGGCGCTGGTCGATCTGCGTGCAAAGATTGTTCAGCGAGACGCCTTCCTGGCGCGCGATACTTTCCAGCGCCTCCCACATCTGAGGCTCCAGGCGCATGCTGGTCCGCCTGCTTCCGACGGTAACGTTCCGGCTTTCCAGAATCGACGGCTTGTCATCCGGTGCGGACAAATGGTCCTCACTGCTCGGTTGTGGCGCGAAGTCCGCCTGATGCTTGTTCGCTATAGTAGCAATGCCACGGATTCTCCGTTCATTCAACCATGAAAGGTTTTAGCGCCGGTCAAGCTATTTTGGGTTGTCCGTCAGCCCTCAGCGGCCCCCTCAGCGGGGCCCACTCAGCGGGGCCCACTCAGCGGGGCCCACTCAGCGCACCGGGGCTGGGGCGTCCAGGGTCAGGGCGAGAGCGTGAATCGGCCCGCGCAGTTCCTCGGCCAGCACGGCGTGAACCAAACGATGGCGCTCGATCCGCGACTTGCCGGCGAAAGCCGTCGCGACCATGTGAACCTTGAAGTGGGTTTCGCCGCCGGGGCGGGCGCCGGCGTGCCCGGCGTGCTTGTGGGACTCGTCTTCTACCTCGAGGCTGGCGGGCTGGAAGGCGGCGATCAGCTTGCTGGCAACGGTGTCTTTAACGCTCGTTCTCATACTCTGGACTTTCTCCGACGCGTCGCTAGGTTCGAACGGGTTGCAGCGGCCGCATCGTCACGGTCAGCCCGCCCTACTGCGGAATCAAGATGGTCGCTTCCATGGCAAAGGCCAATCCGGAACGCCTGATGTCGGACCGTCTGGACCCGCGGTCCTCGCTGCGCGCCTGCGACCGCCCGGGGTGCGCCGAGAGCGGTGAGTACCGGGCACCGCGGTCCCGCGACCGGCTCGACGACTATTATTGGTTCTGCCTGGAGCATGTACGCGAGTACAATAAGTCCTGGAACTACTATTCCGGCATGAGCGACGCCGAGGTCGAGGCCGATCTCCGCCGCTCGACCACTTGGGAACGCCCGACCTGGCGTTTCGGCGCCGCCGATTCCGCCGGGCGCAGCACCGCTCGCAAGGTCCGCGACCCTTTCGGGTTCTTCGAGGACGAGGCCGAGGAGCGCCGGCCGACCCGGCCCTCGATCCACTCACCCGAGGGCCGGGCGCTCGCGGTCATGGGGCTCGACCCGCCGCTGACGCTCGAGCAGTTGAAGCGCCGGTATAAGGAACTGGTCAAAAAACACCACCCCGACGCCAACGGCGGTGACCGAGGCGCCGAGGAACGGTTGAAAAGTATCAACGAGGCCTATACGACTTTACGCCGACTTCTCGGCTGAGCCCGTCCAACGCTCCGCCCTCCTCCCCTACAGGAATTCCGTCCATGGCGAACGACACCGTCATCGAGCGCAAGCCCGCCCACCACCTTGGCCAGCCGGACATCACCGTCTCGGCGAGGGAGGTGTTCGGCCTCGATATCGACATGCAGATAACGGCCTTCTCGGAGCCGAGCGAGTACGTCCCGATCCGGGACGACGCCTACCTGTTCGACCATGACACCACGCTGGCGATCCTGGCGGGCTTCGCGCGCAACCGGCGTGTCATGATCCAGGGCTACCACGGCACCGGCAAGTCGACGCACATCGAGCAGGTGGCGGCGCGCCTGAACTGGCCGTGCATCCGCGTCAACCTCGACAGCCATGTCAGCCGCATCGACCTGATCGGCAAGGACGCCATCGTGCTGCGCGAGGGCAAGCAGGTCACCGAGTTCCGGGAAGGCATCCTGCCCTGGGCCCTGCAGAACCCGGTCGCGCTGGTGTTCGACGAGTACGACGCAGGCCGCGCCGACGTGATGTTCGTGATCCAGCGGGTGCTCGAGGTCGACGGCAAACTGACCCTGCTGGACACCAACAAGGTCATCCAGCCGAACCCGTCGTTCCGGCTGTTCTCGACCGCCAACACCGTCGGGCTCGGCGATACCACCGGCCTCTATCACGGCACCCAGCAGATCAACCAGGGTCAGATGGACCGCTGGAACATCGTCACGACGCTGAACTACCTGCCGCACGACGCCGAGGTCGACATCGTGCTCGCGAAGTGCGCGACCTACCAGACTCCGGAGAAGCGCGAGTTGGTGTCCAAGATGGTCACCTGCGCCGACCTGACCCGCGCCGGGTTCATGGCCGGCGACATCTCGACCGTCATGTCGCCGCGCACCGTGATCACCTGGGCCGAGAACGCCGACATCTTCGGCGGCGACCTCAAGCTGGCGTTCCGCCTGACGTTCCTGAACAAGTGCGACGAGGTGGAGCGGGCGATCGTGGCCGAGTACTACCAGCGCTGCTTCGGGGACGAGATCACCAAGACCGGCGTCAAGGCGGCCGAGTAACGGACACGCGGGACCGCCCAGCCATGCGCAGCAACAGCAGCGGCAACCGCCCGCCCGACGACACCGCCTTCGAGGACTTCAAGCGGTCGACGGCGGCGTGCCTGCGGGCCATCTCGGGTGAGCCTGAGGTCGAGGTGACCTACGGCGCCGAGCACGCCGGGCTGGCGGGTAACCGCGCCCGGCTGCCGGCCCCGCCGAAGGACATGGACCCGGTCGAACTCGCGCGGCTGCGCGGCGAGTCGGACGCGTTGGCGCTTCGGCTGAAGCATCATGACGAAGCGGTGCACAACCGCCGGGTTCCGCAGGGGCAAGCGGCGCGAGAGATCTTCGAGGCGGTCGAACAGGCGCGGGTCGAGGCGATCGGGTCGCGGGCAATGACCGGGGTCGCCGGCAACCTCGGCGCCGTCCTCGACGAGCAGTACCGCCGCAAGGGGCTGGAGCGCGCCGACAAGGATGACATTTCGCTGGTCGACGTCATGCGGCTGATCGCCCGCGAGGCGCTGACCGGGGCGCCACCGCCGGAATGCGCCCGCCGGGTCGTCGACCTCTGGCGACCCTGGATCGAGAGCAAGGTCGGGCAGGACCTCAAGGAACTCGACCGCCACCTGGAGAACCAGGACGCGTTCGCCAAGGCATCTCGGCAGTTGATCGCGGATCTCGACCTGGAGATCGGCGAGGAGGGCATGGCCGAGGACGACGCCAGCGACGCCGAGGGCGAGGACGAGGGCAGCGACGTCGACGAGACCAGCGAGGGTGGCACCCGCGGCACCTCCGAGGACGGCGCCGACACCGAGACCATCCCGTCCGACATGCAGGCCGGCGACGAGAGCGCCGACGGCGAGGACGCCGAGGACATGGACCTCGAGCCGGGGTCGGGCGACGAGGAACCGGCCAATCCCGGCTCGCCGATGCACCCGAACATGGACGGCCGGAACTGGCAGGACGCCGCCTACCGGGCGTTCACCACCGAGTTCGACGAGGTGGTGCAGGCCGACACTCTGTGCGACCCCGACGAACTGAACCGCCTGCGCATGCTGCTCGACCAGCAGCTCTCGCATCTGCAGGGCGTGATCGGTCGCCTCGCCAACCGCCTCCAGCGCCGACTGATGGCCCAGCAGAACCGGTCCTGGGATTTCGACCTGGACGAGGGCGTTCTGGACGCCGGCCGGCTGTCGCGGGTGGTGACGGCGCCGCTGTTCCCGCTGTCCTTCAAGATGGAGAAGGACACCGAGTTCCGCGACACGGTGGTGACCCTGCTGATCGACAACTCCGGCTCGATGCGCGGCCGTCCGATCACCATCGCGGCGATCTGCGCCGACATCCTGGCCCGCACGCTGGAGCGCTGCGGGGTGAAGGTCGAGATCCTCGGCTTCACCACCCGGGCCTGGAAGGGCGGCTCGGCGCGCGAGCGCTGGATCTCGTCCGGCAAGCCCGGCAACCCGGGCCGCCTGAACGACCTGCGTCATATCGTCTACAAGCCGGCCGACGCGCCCTGGCGACGGGCCCGCAAGTCGCTCGGCCTGATGCTCCGCGAGGGTATCCTCAAGGAGAACATCGACGGCGAGGCGCTGCACTGGGCGCACCAGCGGCTGCTGGCGCGCACCGAGGAGCGGCGCATCCTGATGGTGATCTCCGACGGCGCCCCGGTCGACGATTCGACGCTGTCGGTGAACCCGGGCAACTACCTTGAGAAACACCTGCGCGACGTCATCCGCTACATCGAGACCAAATCGCCGGTCGAGCTGGTGGCGGTCGGCATCGGTCACGACGTCACCCGCTACTACCGCCGGGCGGTGACCATCGTCGACGCCGAGCAGCTCGGCGGAACCATGATGGAGCAGCTGGCGGCGCTGTTCGACGAGAAGGACAACGCCAAGTCCCGTGGCGGGCGAAGCGGCGGGGCGGCGCGGGCGCGGGCGCGCTAGCGCTTCCAGCCGGTGCCGGACTCCGGGTAGGCTGTGCTCCCACGGTCAGGGAGCGACCCTCATGCATCGTCTGCTCGGCACCACTCTGCTGGCGGCTGTCGCCGTCTTTTGGCTCGCCACGCCGCTGGCCGCCGCGCCGGCGAAGCTGGTCATTCTCCACGTCAACGACTGGGACCGCATCGAGGCGGTCGACGGTGCCGGCGGAGCGGCCAGGATCGCCGCCGTGATGAAGGCCGAAAAGGCGGCAGCCGCGGCGGCCGGCGCCACGGTGATCGTTACCCTGGGCGGCGACCTGATTTCGCCGTCCCTGCAGTCCGGCATCGACCGGGGGGCCGCCATGATCGACCTGGCCGGCACGGTCGGCATCGACTACGCGGTGCTCGGCAACCACGAGTTCGACTTCGGGCCGGAGGTGCTGCGCGCACGGGTTGGCGAGTCGCGGTTCCGCTGGCTGGCCGGCAACGTGGCGCTGAAGGGCCAGCCGAACTTTCCCGGCGTCGCCGACGCCACGATCGTCGAGGCCGGCGGCTACAAGGTCGGGCTGTTCGGCCTGACCACCCCGAACACCCCCGTGGTGTCGAGCCCGGGACCGGACGTTTCCTTCGAGGCCTACGACACCGCCGGATCGCGCCTTGCCAAGGTCCTGAAGGGCCAGGGCGCCGATTTGGTGATCGCTCTCAGCCACGAGGAATTGGGCGGCGACCTCGCGCTGCTGCGCTCGGTCCCGAGCGTCGACATCGTTCTCGGCGGCCATGACCACCTGGCGCTCGCCCACTACGACGGCAAGCAGGCTGTGTTCAAGGCCGGCTCGCAGGGGGTGTTCGTCGGCCGGCTGACCCTGACCATCGATACCGTCGAGAGCAGCAAGGGCCCGCGGGTGGTCTGGACTCCGGATTTCGCGCTGATCCACACCGCCGCCGTCGTCCCCGATCCCGAGGTACAGGCCAGGGTCGAGACCTACCAGGCGAAGCTCGACGCCGAACTCGGCCAGCCGATCGGCACCACCACCAGCGACCTCGATTCGCGCCGGGCGGCCGTACGGGGCGGCGAGGCGACGATCGGCAACCTGATCGCCGACGCCATGCGCGAGGCAACCGGCGCCGACGTCGCCATCACCAACGGCGGCGGCATCCGGGGCGACACCACCTACCCTGCCGGCACCACGCTGACCCGCAAGGCCATCCTGTCGGAGCTGCCGTTCGGCAACCGGACCCTGAAGCTGGAGCTGACCGGGTCCGACATCCTGGCCGCGCTGGAGAACGGCGTCGGCGGCGTCGCCGAGGGTGCGGGGCGCTACCCGCAGGTCTCCGGCCTCAGCTTCGCCTATGACGCCAGCAAGCCCGCCGGATCCCGGGTGAGCGACGTTGCGGTGGCCGGCCGTCCGCTCGACCCGTCGGCCGCTTATACCCTCGCGACCAACGACTTCATGGCGCGCGGCGGCGATGGCTACACGGCGTTCGCCAAGGCCAGGGTGCTGGTCGACGCGCGCTCGGCGACCCTGATGGCGAGCCAGGTGATGGACCATGTCGCCGCCAAGGGTACCGTGTCGCCGGCAATCGAGGGGCGCAGCCGCCGACTCGACTGATCGGGCCTTCCGGACGGCAGCGCGTGCGCTAAACTCGTCGCCTCGCATCCACCGTAGCGAAGCATCCGCAGGAGACACTCATGCTGTTCGACGTGCGCAAATACACCTGCCGACCCGGCACCATCGCCAAGCATCTGGAACTCTACGAGAAGATGGGCAAGGCGCCGCAGTCGAAGCACCTTGGCCAACCGGTGCTGTACGCCAAGTGCGAGACCGGCGACCCGAACGTCTACATCCACATCTGGGCTTACGACAACGCCGGCGACCGCGAGAAGAAGCGCACCGCCATGCAGGCCGACCCGGATTGGATCGCCTACACCCAGGAGAGCGCCAAGCTCGGCGCGCTCTACAAGCAGGAGAACGCCCTGTTCAACGACGTCGGCTTCTACCCCTTCAAACGCTGACGGCGACGGCCGCCGACGGAGCGGGGGCTGGGTCCCGGCTCGCGCTTCGCTCGGCCGGGATGACGCCAGGGTGGGGTGCGCGGGGGACAGACTCCCCGGCTCGCGCTTCGCTTGGCCGGGATGACGACAGGGTGGGGTGCGCGGGGGACAGACTCCCCGGCTCGCGCTTCGCTCGGCCGGGACGACGCCAGGGTGGGGTGCGCGGGGGACAGCCTCCCCGGCTCGCGCTTCGCTCGGCCGGGACGACGCCAGGGTGGGGTGCGCGGGGGACAGACTCCCCGGCTCGCGCTTCGCTCGGCCGGAACGACGACAGGGTGGGGTGCGCGGGGGACAGACTCTCCCTCATTGCCGTCATGTATGGACGGCCCCCGTTGGGCAAGTGCGAAAATGCAGCGTCGACGTTTGGTCTGGAGCGGTCATGTATTCGGCCTGTTTGTGCG
>Ga0075118_10000485_pt1 | contig 36596 bp, 33 predicted proteins | sample AntAceMetag02UKE_FD_69794 | JGI IMG/M metagenome (GOLD analysis project Ga0075118, IMG submission 69794) | Saline lake microbial communities from Ace Lake, Antarctica - Antarctic Ace Lake Metagenome 02UKE | ecosystem: Environmental > Aquatic > Non-marine Saline and Alkaline > Saline | place...
GGGGGGGGGGGGGGGGGGCTGGAAGGTAGCCGAGTGACGCTAAATTTACGCCCATTCCGGGGGATTCTGTAGATCCGAGCGAAGCACCCCAATACAGGGTAGATTCCGATAACGCTCCGCGAAATCGAGTCCATACCCGACCACAAATTTATCGGGAATTTCGAAACCGACAAATTCGGAGTCGAAAGTGACTTCACGGCGGCCGATCTTATCGAGCAAAACGCACGTTTTCAGGCTCGCTGGGTTAAGTTTTTTGATGGTGGCAGTGACCATCGCGAGCGTTTTTCCAGTATCAAGAATGTCGTCAATAAGCAGAACATGACGATTGGAAACATCCAGCGACAGGCTATGGATCATCTGCGGTTTTCCGATAGACTTCGTCTGGTTGCGGTAGCTCGAAATTCTAATGCAATCGAGTCTAACGGGGTTGGAAATTTCCCGCAAGAGATCGGCGGTGAAGAGGATCGCGCCATTGATGATCGAAATCACGGTGATTTCCTCATCGCCGTAAGTGGCTTCGATCTCACGACCAAGTTTACGAACTCGCCGTTTGATGGCACTTTCGGTCACCAGAATCGATTCCATGTCTCCGTGGGCGGGGTGAAGTTTGAGCGAACTAGGCATCGCGTGGGATGGAGCAGTAGGAATGGCACCGGTGCAAGGATGGAGGGGCTATTGGGGACTTATTTACTTTGACTACCTCATGGCGCGAATCTTGCCTGCCCCGCAGCACGGCGCGGTATGATTTCAATCCAAGTTGACCAATTAACAAAGCGGTTCGGTTCAGTCGTGGCTCTCCACGGTTTGGATCTCCGAATCGAACCTGGTGAGTTGTTTTTTTTGCTCGGTCCGAGTGGCTGTGGGAAGACGACTCTTCTCCGAAGCTTAGCCGGATTCTATATCCCGGACGAGGGCCGTATTCGTTTTGGTGACGAGGAAGTCACTCGACTCGAACCACACCTTCGCAACACGGGCATGATGTTCCAGAGTTACGCGCTGTGGCCGCATATGACGGTCGCGCAGAACGTGGCGTTCGGGCTAGAAGAGCGCAAAGTGCCTAAAGCCGAAATCAAGCGAAGAGTGGGCGAAGCTCTAGAATCCGTCCGCATGGGGACCTATGCTGGCCGTTCTCCGAATCAGCTGTCTGGCGGACAACAACAACGGGTGGCTTTGGCCCGCGCCTTGGTAATCCGGCCTCGGTGCTTATTGCTCGATGAACCGCTGTCCAATCTCGACGCGAAATTACGTTTGGAGATGCGCGCTGAGATCAGAAGAGTTTGTAAGGAATTTAAGCTTACGACCGTTTATGTGACCCACGATCAAAAGGAGGCACTCTCGATTTCTGACCGGATGGCGATTCTAGAAAATGGCCACATCCTACAGGTTGGGGCGCCTCAAGAAGTCTATCGCCGACCTACCCGGAAGACCGTCGCGCACTTCATTGGCGAAACCGATTTTATTGATGGTAAGTTGGTGGGGATGGAGGGAGAAGATGTATTCGTGGACACGGCGATTGGGAGATTTCGCGGTCTATTGGGGGATCCGTCGACGAAACCGGGCGTCGGTTCTGCGGTGACATTATCCATCCGGCCTGAGTGTTGGTCGTTACGCGAACAACCGGCTCAGGAAAATTCAATTACAGGCCGAATTGGTGGGTCGGTTTATCTCGGGGAGGTGGCTCAATACGAGTTTCTTGCCGGAAAACAAACGCTCAAGATTTACGAACTGAACCCGCGTCACCTCAGTGCAGGCGGGACGAAGGAGTTGTATGCTCATGCCGAGGCGCGCGACGTGGTGGTATTAACCGGCTAGTCACCCAAGGGAGTAATCAGGTCATCATGCAGCGGTTTCTCATCATATTCGCTTTGGTTGTGACGATTGCCGTGCCGTTTGTGCTGCGTCCCAAGCAGGAATCAGTGGCCGAGGCTGATGATGTGTTGGTGATCATTACGCCGCATAACGAAGCGATTCGTCACGAATACGGAGTGGGTTTTTCCAAGTGGTATAAAGCGCGGACCGGGCGAACGGTGGGCGTAGATTGGCGAGTTATCGGGGGCACGAGTGAGATTGCCCGGTTCTTGGAGGGGGAATATGTCGCCTCATTCCGCAATTATTGGACGAACACTTTGGACGAGGATTGGACCAACGAAGTGCAGGCTGGGTTTCACGACCGTCGACTGAGCGCCGATGCTCCTGCGATAGTAAAACGGGCTCGCGAAGCGTTTCTTACCTCAAGCGTGGGTTGTAATATTGATGTATTTTTCGGTGGGGGCACCTATGATTTCATTCGCCAAGCAGAGGCCGGAAGACTGGTGCCGACGCGGATCTTTAAGACCCATCCGGAGTGGTTTACCGACGAAGTGATCCCACGTGAATATGCCGGTGAGGAGTATTGGGATACCGAACATCGGTGGTTGGGCACGGTGCTCAGCAGCTATGGAATCATTTACAACCGAGATGCCTTGGCTCGAGTGGGTATTAACACCCCACCGGCACAGTGGGAGGATTTGCTGGATCCAAGGTTGATCGGCCAAGTGGCCCTCACTGACCCAACTAAAAGCGGTTCTATTGCCAAGGCGTTTGAAAACGTGATTCAGCAACAAATGCAGCGGAAATTGTATGCGCTGCGAGAAGAACATCCCGACTGGACGACCGAAGATAGGGAGACCCAGGCGGTCAATGAAGGATGGATCGCGGGTTTGCAGTTAATACAGATTGCGTCCGCCAATGCCCGCTACTTTACGGATACCTCCCAAAAACCGCCAATCGACGTCGCGACGGGCAATTGTGCGATGGGACTGTGTATTGATTTTTATGGACGCCAACAAGTGGAGGCCGTGAAACGTCGAGGGGATAACGAAAGGGTGGATTATGTTTCACCGCCCGGGGGCAGCGTGAGTTCGGTCGATCCGATTGGTATTTTAAGAGGCGTAAAAAACACCGAAGTCGCTGAACTCTTCGTCGAATTTGTGATGTCGATGGAAGGCCAGAAACTCTGGAATTTCAAGCCAGGCACTCCCGAAGGACCGGAGCGTTTCGCGCTGCGGCGATTGCCGGTTCGTCGCGATTTTTACGTGGATGAATTTAAGCCCCACCGATCTGACCCCGAGGAAGCTCCCTACGAAACGCCCGATCAGTTGATTTACCGGGCGAGTTGGACGAGTTCATTGTTTCGCGAGATGTCGCTGATCGTCCGTATCATGGGGTTTGATACACATCCGGAATTGGTCGCGGCCTGGAAAGTTATTCTAGCGTCGGGTCGGCCGCCTGAGGCCATGGCGATCCTACAGAATCTGGACGGGGTAGATTATCAGGCCGCCGCGGGAATCATAAAGAACACCCTCGGCTCGCGGGATAAGGTGAAAGAAATTCAGCTGGCTAAAGATCTAGGCGATCGCTTCAGGGCCCAATACCGCCGAGCGGCGGAGGTTGCTCGAGCGCACGCTAGATGAGACGTATCACGGCGTCCGAAAGTTTCTGCATCGCCTCTTCGAACCAGCGGTGGCCTTTGGCGGAGGTCGCCGCAGTGGCGTCGCCCATCACGCCGTCGGGCGCTAGGTCACTGGTCTGCCAAGCGTGAATCACGGGTGCGCTTTCGGGCCGGAGTTGTCCGGGATCATCTAACTTCACTGGGTAGTGGCAGATTACCTTGGTTTGATCAACCAGATCGGGGGCCAACGCGAGCATGAGGGAAGTTTCCCATTCACCGGCGTGAAACCCCCAGGCGCGCTCCTGGGCCGAGAGTTCAGATGAGGTCGGAAGACGCAGATGCTCAACGACGAGTCCATGTTCGGATTGGAGCTCACGGAGCGTGTAATCGATCACTGAACTATTGCCTCCATGCGTGTTGAGAAAGGCCAGTTGATGGAACCCTAACGTTTTGAGTTGCAGGGCAAGGGCGACTAAAAGGCGACCCAGTGTCTTAGCCGAAACAGACAGGCTACCGGGAAATGTTAGATGTTCATTACTTTTTCCATAGGTGATGGAAGGGCCGAACCAAACCGGGGCCTCTGAGGGGAGTCGGGCCGCGAGAGATTGAAGGACCGCTTCACCGAGGAACGAATCAACGCCAACCGGAAGATGGGGCCCATGTTGTTCGATGGCGCCAACTGGGATGATCACTAAACCGGTTTTCTTGTGGGGGAGGATTTCCAGAGCGGTGGTCGTGAGACTTGGAAGGTAACGTTCTCGTCGGGAAGTAGGAAAGGCGGCGAACTCGGTGACTGACTTATGGCGGATCGTTACGGGCGCGGGTGAAACGGGCGCGGGTGAAGGCACAGCTCCGTCGAAACTAGGGTATTCAACCACCTCAGCCAGCAACTGGGACATGACTTGGGCAGCCTGCGAAAGTAATTGGCTTCCGTCTAGGGATTCGTCCAAGGCTAGCGATGGGGTAATCGTCCAATTACCCGGGCGTTTGGTTTTGTCATCAATTGATGTCGCGGATGGTGGTGAAGTGGGTTCGGGGGCAAGTTTGAGTAGATGTGCCGCCACCGCTTGCGCCTCTGCTCGATTTCCTTTGGCGGGATGCAGTCCCAAACCAACTCCCCTCAATCCCATGAGAAACGTTTGCAAGCCGAGTTCGATTCGGGCATCACGAGAAACCACATCGATCAGTTCGTAGTTCCAGGGGCTGGTTACCCAAAAGAGAAGTCGTTGATAACCCGCCTGCCTAATTCCAATGCATATTTCCCTGAGCAGTTGCTGGGTAGTCTCCGCGTCAATCGAACCGAGCTTGGTCCCATAGGGAGACAATCCGAATCGCACCGGAGGCAGCACGCGTAAGGGGAGAGGGAATACGTGAGTTTCCACCGCAGCAGATAAAACCGCTGATGCTATGACCTCTTCCACATCCAAAGGGAGCCCTAAACCGTGGTCGGCAAAGTTGTAGATCGGCAGAATACAAACGGAGCTGGCGTCACGGTCACTCGCCCCCGGAAATGCTGGATAGGGGGAATTCGCCCAACTTACATCCGACGAGATCGCAGCAATCGAGGGAAAAGGATGAGTAGCGGGGGGCATAACGACGGAAGACGGCTATCGTTTTCCTGCGTAACGATAGTCTGAATACGAAACCGTAAGATCAGAATCGAGAGACTTGAAGTAAAAGGCGCGGCCTCTGATGGTGACTTGAATTCGCTGAAGGAGAGAGGGGGTGTCACCTTCGGGGAGGGAGTATTCGATCACGGTTCGCGCGAGTTCGATCTTTACGGCAAGGACTGGGGAAAATGTTTCAAGGCTGTGCAGTTCAATTCGCTTAATGGTTTTAGTCGGCTGGTGAAACCAGAGTTTGACGGCCATATGTTCGGCCGAGCTGTCATCATCCGCCCCGGGCTTGAGCCGAAAAAACCATTCAGATTCTGTCCCGTCGTCGGAGACGAGCTCGGCGGTCTCGTAGTCCATCTGTTCTTTCACGTTGGGGGCGGTGTTTCCGCCGCTGCGTCGAGTTTGTTGCTGCCGATAGGTTGAAGTTTCTTCGGCGGTTGGGGGGACGCCGTTTTCTGAAACTAAGGTCCATTTAACGTGAAAATCTTGGAGCGGATCAAATTTCTCAATGCGACTTTTGTCCGGAGACGAAGTGGATTGCGTGAATGCCCAGCCCTTAGGGCCCTCGGTGCGAAACGAATCAAGCGCGGTTTTCAACTCGAGGGAAACCGCGGCAGGCAGGAGAGCAGAACTCCAGAGAAATAGAAATACGGTCAGGGCCGGCAAACGACGAAGCATGAGGCAGGGAATGGTTTGGGTGGCTCGGGTTCAACTCACCATTTCACGGAAGGTCATTCGAACTGATCAATCGAGGGTGTACACCTCGACGAGCCCAACTCCCGTGGCACCGTCTACGCCGGATACCACGGCAGTATAAGCGCCCGGTTCGAGTGAGACGACCAGAGCGGCATCACGTGAATTGACGGGCAGCTCAAAGGCACCGGCCACGGTCGCCGCGTGCGCAATAGCAGGCGAGGACGGGGAAGCCGACCAATCGTCATTTTCGGCGATCACCTCGGAGGATCCACTGCGGAAGAGCTGTAGTTTGGCGTCAGAGAGTGAGTTGGTGACGTCGAAGTCGCTGAGCGTTGGGCCGATTGCTCGGATTAAGCATCGGCGAGGGCTGTCCCCACTGAGAACAAAGCCTCCCACCAAAACCTGATCACCGGAACTCACCTCAGCTCGAGTTGAAAGGTTCACGAGCTTGGCCGCTGAGGACGATGGATCGGATTGCAGATACAATTCAGCCAGCGCGATGCCTGATTGACCGGGCTTACCCTTGATCAAGGCCGTGGATGGACCGGACGAAAGGGTCGTGGTCAACGCGGCGTCAAGACTACCGTCGAGAATAGCGAATGCTCCGACCGCCTGGAATTCGGCCGCGGTAGCGCCATCGGCTTCATTCCAATTGTCATTTGAGTCGTTCGATGGGTTGAGCAGGAGGGTAGGATCCGGGAGAAACCCAGAGACCGAAAACGCCTCGAGTCCCGGGCCGACCGCGCGAATTAGAGCGGATAGTGGCCCATCAGCGACCACGAATCCAGGCACCAGAGCGCTTTCGTCAGATCCGACAAAAGCCCGGGTGGAAAGGTTAACCAATTTAGTCTGGCTCCCGATAATCGCGACGTCGCCGCTGGTTGCAATGGTGCCGCCCAACGTGACGTGTTTTCGCACTTGGAACGGTGAACCGTTAGTATCGGGGCGGGTGAGCACAGTTTCCCCATCGGCAGATGATACTAAACTGAGTGAGGTCCAATTCAGACGATCGGTGGAGAACTCCCAGCCTGAAGTGTCAACAGACTGTCGGCTGGTGAAGTCTGGTTCGGAAATGCTGATGGTGGTGGTGGCGGAGGTTACGGACAATGCGCTGCCGTAGTCGGCGACTAGCGGATCGAGTCCGTAGAGGTATTCGAGCAGGTTGGGGAAAGCGTCTTGGTCGGGGTTATCCGCCGCGGCCGACAAGTCACTCTGACTCGATTCAGTGAGAGAGAAATTCGCCACGCTCCAGGCAGCGTAGGTAGGATCTGGAATAGGGTAAAATCGGGTAGATACCGGATCGGCCTCACCGCTCCGAGTATCGACCCAAACGGCAACCGATGCGTCACTGGGGGTGTGTCCCGCGGCGAATCCATAGTAGTCTCCGAGCATGAACCCGCGACTGGTGGTTTGGGACAATCGGACATCGGTGGTTCGGTCCGAAATTCGAAAGTCCTCGGACCAAGTTTGACCACCGTCCGTGCTCGTTGCGGCATACATATCCACGAAGTTTGTTCCGTCTGGTGCGTTGCGGGTGTCCATCCAAGTGACGGTGACGGTTTGTCCGTCGAGTGAGGTGTCGACGGCAGGGTTGAACGCGGAAGTTCCGAGGCGAGGGACGTTGACGCGAGTGGGCGCCGACCAAGTGCTGCCGTTGTCATCGGAGCGAGAAAGCATGATATTGGCCGCACCATCCACCGCGGTATTCCAAGTCACAAACGCCGCACCGGCGTCGCGGGCAACGTTGGCCGAAATGAGATAAACGCCATCTCGAGCCACGGGGTCGTTCCAGGTTGATGTGACGTCGTCGATTACTTGCGGATCGATTGGCCAAGTGGTGCCTCCATCCAAAGAACGTTTACTTTCTACTCTAAAATTAAGGGACTGGGTGGTGAAGGTGACGTAGATGACCAACAGGGATCCATCGGGTAAGAACACGGGTTGGCTCCCTTGATTCGATTGTCCCGTGGGCGTGATGAGTGAAGCGGTTGTCCAACTCGTGCCACCATCGTCACTGGTCGTGCAGCGAAGGTTGCTACCGGTGCTTTGACCGGCGGGATCGCTGGTGAAACTGGTGAAGGTGACGGCGAGTCGCCCTGCCGTCGCGGAGCCGGCGTTATCGTTGACCGCGAACCAGTTTTTGTCGGGGAAGAGTTGAGTATTGGGTGCCGCGAAAACGACCTGGGGATTGGACCAAGTTACGCCGTTGTCGGTCGACCGGGATAGTGTAAGATCGGCGAGTGAAAAATCGGAAGTTCGCGCTGCCAGTGTATTCAGATAAAGATTACCCTCGAGATCGATACCCGCTACGGGATCGGTGGCGCGGAAATACGGCCCGCCGCTGACTTGGGTGAGTCCGGGAATTAATGCGCGCTCCCAGGTGCGTCCACCATCTTTACTCAAGGCGTAACCACACGAGGCGGCACCGCCATCGGATCGTCGGCCTTCCTGGAAGGTTGAGAGCAAGACCCGCGGATTTGAGAGACTGCGAAATACGTGCGGTTCAGCTTGTTGGCGACTGGCCGACGGGAGTTCTGATGGGTCCTCGCCCAGTCTTACATTTTGAGCGACCCACGGGTCGAGCACCGCAGGAGGTTGCCCTTTGTTTGGGGCTGATGGCGGTAAAGCTTCATGAGCGGTCTCGGGGATGCGCGAAGCACGGTCATGGAAGTGAGCGGTCTGTTCGAGGGCACGGTAAAGTCCCGATGAAAGACGACGTGGATCGACGTTGCGTAGGGCGAGCGGGAGTTCGCTAGATGCGACCGAATCATTGGTCGAAGCCCAACTGCAGGCGGTTGAAGCGAGCCAGAGGGCCGGGAGAAAAGCGAGGAACGGTCGAGGCATGAGGACGATAAAATGGAACCTGAAATCGGGTAGAGACGAGTGAAAGCAGACGACTGCAAGAGATGGAGCTTTGTTTCTAACAAGCTATCGATTCGACCGTATTATTAGGGAACACCCATTACGATGAAATCACAGCTAATTATCCCCACCTTCGCGGCAGTCGTTATACACCTTGGTCTTCTCTTTGGATTCGATAGCAGGCCGGAAGCACAGACTTTTGACCCGATACGCGCCTTCAGGTCCGATCGTCCATCTCCGGTCAAACTGTTACCACCACAACCCCCTGACCTAGAAACCGAACCCGAGGCAGGGTCGATTGATCCCACGGGAAATGAATCCCGAGTTGAAGGGTTCGAACCCAAGGTGATGACCAGAACAGAGCGGTCTCTCCCGGTCATCTCGGGTCACTCGGGGGCCAAGGATGGGGCGCAGATCCAAGTTTTTGGTGGGCCGGTGCAGGTTAATTCAGGCAAGTGGGGGCAGCACGATGAGTGCCGGTTCAGGGGCGGTGATTGGCGTGATGCCTTAGACCATGCTGCGCGAGACACCTATCAGAAGTCCCCGGTTGATCCGCTTCGACTGCGACGCGAAGGAATTGAGGGAGTGGTAGAGGTTTCGTTCGTGGTCGATCAGAGCGGGAGAGTAGAAACAGCAACGCGATGAAATTCAGGCACCGTGAACTCGCGCGGGCCGATGAATCGCCGGTGCGAAACTGGCGGTTTAAGCCGGGAATGACGAATGGCCGTCCAGTCAAATTCAAGATGTCGGTGCCGATTGTTTTCTCGATGAGCGAGGCCTAGCGCGCCACGGCATGGTTTACTCCGTGTCGCTAATGCGATGAGCTTGAGGCTTACCACGGGCGGTCAGAAAGATAGTCTCGCCGGCCTTCCGACCAATTAGTCGCCTTCCGAGCGGAGATGCGGGGGTAATTATGGTGAAGGTCGTATTCTCAACTGAGAATTCCGTGCCACCGGCTCGAGGTCCCACAAATCCATTGATAGCTCCTTCGGGACGTTCAATACGCACGATCGAACCGATTTCGATCGGTTCAGAACTCGGGGTGCAGGGCAGGGTGAGTTCGCGGTAGATGGAAATGCTCTCGGCGAGTTCTGTAGCGAGTTTGGCCTGCCCTTCGGCGAGATAAGCAGCTTCTTGTCCTCGGGTGTCATACTTATTGTCGGCGCGACTTTCCTCGTTGGTGGCTTCGTCGCGCGCTAGGTTGGCGGCTCGAACGAGGAGTTCGAGTTCGGCATTCAACTGAGTGAGCAGCGCTTTGAGCAAATGCGATTTGTCGACCATTTATAGGTGGTATGCCCGGCAAATGGGGGAGGCATCAAGCCCGGAAGCTTCTATGAATTTTTGGTGAATTTTGACTAGCGATGGGAGCGGCGCGAGTCGCATCAGACTTCTTCTGACTCAAAATCTTGCATTGGACGGTTTTAAGGGCCCCAATCAAGGATTCTGCCATGCCCCGAAAAATTGCATTTATAAACTACAAAGGTGGAGTGGGTAAAACCTCACTCCTCGTTAACTTGGGGGCCTGTCTCGCGAAGTTGGGTCAGCGCGTATTGATTTGCGATTTTGATACGCAATCAAATGCGTCGATTTGGCTGATGAAGCTCGACCGGTGGAACAAAGTTAATGCCAAGGGGAAGGGCGCGGTTTATTCGATTTTTGAGCCCGGCGAAGACACCGTTGCTGATTTGGTGGTGAAAGATGTCGTAAAAAGTAAGACCGGCGAGTCGCTCCTGCCGGGACTCGATTTGGTGCCGACATCGTTCAACCTCGTTGATCTGGAAAACGAATACAATGGTGACCCCAGTGAGCCTCACTACGTGGTGTTCAGGGATCAACTCGCTGAAATCGAGGACGACTACGATTTCATCCTGTTTGATTGTCCGCCCAATATTCTCAGGGCGTCGCAGTGTGGAATCTTCTGCGCGAATGAGATTTTTGTGCCGTCCAATCCTGACGCCCTCAGCTTGATCGGTTTCACTCTGCTAGTCGAAAAACTCGGCAAGTTCCACCAGCTCAGTGCGAGTTTTCGCACGGGTGCCCAAGGGGTCCCGGCCAGAGTGCAGGGGATTATTTTTAACTCCATCAAAACGGGGGTCGATATCGACGTTCCTCGTATGCGGATGCAACTTCGGCTCAATCAATACCGGTCGGCCAAACGGGTTGCGCCCACGGCCAAGTTGTTTGAGAACCATATCCGAGACGCCATGGTCGTCCGGCGGGCGGTCACGCTGGGTTTACCCGTTGTTTTGGTGGGGACCGGTTCGCAGAGCGGGGAGCAGGACAATGTCGTGGACGACTACCGCAAAGTCACCTTGGAACTGCTCAATATGGGCGATAGTATTGCGCAATCCTAATCACTCACTAACTTAGCTGCCCCAAATGCCTTCGCCAACTACAGCTCAAGAATGGGATACCGTGAGAACGGCCTTCGCTTCATCAATTTTGATGGATACGGCCCTGTCAAGTTTGGCCGAAAATCTCGATGGCCCGCCATGGCCCAGTTCCGATAAGCAGGAAACCCCATCACATTATATCGATCATGACTACGACGAAGTGGTGATGGCACTGACCTTAAAAGGCTACGCGGATGACACGATTGGAGATTTGGTCGAGATTTTAAGAGAGACTCTGGCATTCGACGATCCGTTTGGGGACATGGTAGAGCAAAGTGAGGCTTCGACGGAGACAGCTAACCCGATTTTGGATAATTTGAAGAAGCTGGGAATCCCGAGCGACTTCCCGATAAAATTCACCAGTCTCAGCTCCGATACCAAAGATTTCTGTGGGCGGGAAAGTCTTTCGACAATTGGTGAATTTGCGGTTTTCGCCCAGGGCATGTCGCAAAATGTGGTGGTGGGCGGCGACTTTCGAGGTCTGTTAAATTCCCTCTCTCATATTGATGAGCAACAGATTAGGACTTTCTTACCCATCCGTTCCGGCCAAAAAGGCCTCTACCTCGTCGAGGCGATCGCAGGGGTGGTGCGCGGAATGAAAGCCCTCACGCGCAAATCTCTTAGCGCTCCCGGCGCCGAACCATCGGGAAAGATCAGTCAGCAGGTTTCAGGACTGGTCGGATATTTTGCCGATCAATTGAAATCCATAGATGATCGGATCAAAGGTGGCGCGCCTATGGCCCGAGAGCTCATGGTCATCCAAGACCCAGAAACCGAGGATTTGGTCGCAAAACTTCTGAGTCCTCACCTCACGGTGTCGATTCCGGAAAAGAAGTCGGGATGGTTCGCCCGTTTGTTTGGTCGTTAATTCAAGGTAATGTTCGGGCGATCAACTCCACCTCCTGATCCGCGAAAGAGTAAGCCGCCGGCTCCTCGAACAGGTCCGGTATTGTCATTACGCCGGCGAACCAGATCTCCTCTGACCCCGGCCCCAACCATGGCTGAAGCTCGTGAAAAGATTAATGAAATTGTAGCGGCCACCCGTGCGCCATGGGGCGAAAAAGCAGCGGTGATTCCAGCTGAAAAGTCGGCTGAGTTGGAACGCACGCTTCGCGATCTCGAATCCCGACTGGAGGAGCGGGAGCACCACAATGAGGAACTGGAAGTTCGGCTGGGGGAAAGAGGGCGCGAACTAGCCGAGATGGAGGCATTTTTGGCCGCACGAGAACTTGTGCTCGAAGCCGAGCGCCGAGCGGCACCGAAGCGCTCTTCTTTGTCCGCTGAAGAGCAAAAGGCGTTGGCGAAGCTGAAAGAGGAACTGGCGCGACAAGAGACCTCGATCAAAGAACAACGCCAGAGTTTTAAAGAGCGCGAACAATTCTTGGAGGATAGTGAGACACAGCTTTTTGATAAGGTGCAGCAGCAACAGGAGACGGAGACGGAACTCGAACAGCGTGAGGAAGACCTGCGGGTTCGCGAGCGACGGGTCATGGAGCGGGAGGCGAAATTTGATCCTGAAACGGCGGCAAAGTTGAAAACTGAAAACGAAAAATCTAAAAAATTCGACGAATTCAGTGATTAGATTACGCTCCCTAGAGGGCTAAAATCACCGCTCATATGCCTATTCCAAGGTATCATGCTAAGAAAGGGCTGGCCTTGGGCGTTTTCCGGGCAACCTTACTCAGTTCTTCGCGTCAGACTATACCAACCCATGTTATATCCGAAAATCACCCGTCTTCTTGTTGTCGGCCTCGCCACTGCGCTGTCCGCTCCTTTCATCTCGGCTCAAGAAGTCGTGGAAGAAGAACAGGATGTTGAGGCACCTCCAGGATTTGTGCTTCCTCCTCGCTTGCGCCAGATTGCCTACCGTGACGGCAATCCGTGGACATTCCGGGTAAATTCCCGGCTCAACCAAGACGGAGCCACGGTTGCTTTTAGTGGCCTAGGTGAAGTCGCTTCCATTCGGAATGTTCCCGGTGCAGATATGCTCGATGAGGTCCTTCGTGGATACGACGATGGCGTGGTAAATACCGACGCAGCCCGCGCCAATGAAAAGGATGCCAATGGTAACGTCTTTAGCACTCCTGGAGGCCGTTATACTGGTCTCACCGACGGAGTCTCACAGGGAGACTTTCTATCCTATACCCCCGGACAAACCCGAAGTTGGGCAGTTGTTTCCGGTGATCAAATTACGGCCAACGGGGTGGAAATGAGCACCTATGGGGCGGCATCTAACGGAGCTCAACTGGGCGGCAGTGAAGATAGCAGCGCGCTCGGTTTCGAAATGGCTGTGAGCCGCAGAATCTTCAAAATAAGCGAGAAGACGGAGATTAATTTGTCCGCGAGCTTTGGCCTCAATGATATCAAGTCGAGTGCTTCAGGACTGGTGACGGCTGATTTGATCAAGATGACGGATCTCTATGATCTCTACGGCACGCTGCCGAGTGATTCAGCCTACCAAGCTCCTACGGCGGAGGACCTGTTTAACAGCGATGGCGCGGTGATTTTAGCCAATGGTTTGGAGACCACGGTTCCGCTGCAGCAAATCACTGCTAATCGCACCTACACGACCACCGCCGGTGGTGCCCAGGTGGATGGAAACTGGGGCATCAAGGGGGCCTACTATGCGTTTCGGGTTGGTCCTCAAATTCGTTCACATATCTCTGAGCGCTTCGCGGTTTATGCGAGCTTTGGCGCCGTGGGGGCGTTTGTCGGAACTGATTTTGAAGTCAACGAGTCCTTGGATGTCACCGGTTTCAATACGATTGAGCCCATAACGGCTTCGGCCAATGTGAATCACAGTGAGTTGGTCGTTGGATTCTACGGGGAACTGGCCGCGGAGTTCTGGTTTACCCCGCGAACGGCAGTGTTCTTTGGGGTGGCTTACGAAAGTTTGGACACCTACGTGCAGACTGTGGGCGGTCGAACTGTTAGCATCGAGATGGGCGAGAACATGGTGCTTCAATTTGGTATCACCACCCGTTTTTAAAACGACTGTAATGCTTTCATCAAAAGCCGCCGGTTACTTGGCGGCTTTTTGGGGTGTAGCGATACCGTTGCTATCGCGATTCCAAGTCGGCGAGAACTTCTTCGATTGGGCGAAGTGAATCGGCGGGAAAGAAGCCGTTAATTCGCGTGATCACCTGCTGGATGAGTCCGTCGGGGCAAGAGGCACCGCCAGTGATTAGGATTTGCCGGGGACGAGTGGGCAATGCGGTTTCATCGGGCCAGAGAGGACGATCTTCAGAATGGCCTAGAACGGCCGAGCCCTGGGCTGGAAACACAAAATGTTCACAAGCGGCGATAGAAGAGATGTTGCGTTCGCTTTGGATGAAATAGGCGAATCGATTGAGCTTATGTGCACAGAGTCGGTAGAGTTGGTAGGTGTTCGAAGAATTTATACCGCCGATGACGAAGGCGGCATCCAAGGGACGGGAGAGCGCGCGGCCGAGGGCGTCTTGGTTGACCTGAGTGGCGTAACAAAGTGTGTCGCGACGGCCTCCACCACCGACGCGTTCCGATCCAGACTCACCGTATCGGGATACAAACGCCGAACGGAGTCGCTCGATGATAGCGAGCGTTTCATTCATGAGCAGGGTCGTTTGATTGACTACCGCAATCCGGTCGAGATCTCGATCTACATCAAACCCTTCGGTGTGTTTGCCTTTGAATAGGCGATAAAATTCACGTCGTGCGAGCGGATCTTCGCTCGTAATTATTTTGGCTAATGCCTCTACCTCCGAAAGGTTGCGCACGATGACGGCGGGAGCGTGCCGCCGAGTATTGGAGAAAGTCGCCTTGGTTTCCTCATGTTCAACTTTGCCGTGGATGATGACAGTGTAGCCTTCGCGCCCATAACTTCGTGCCGCCTTCCATACTTTTTCGACTAGCATACAGGTGGCGTCATACGGATAGACCGCGATTCCTTTTCGAACGAGTTTGGCTTTATCTTCGTCGGTAGCGCCGAACGCAGGGATGATCACGATGTCTTCCGCAGTGAGGGTGTCCCAAACCAATGTCGCATCGTCATTGGCGGCAGTAGGACGATCTTCGATGGTGAATGGCACGCTCTTGTCCGTTTGCAGGTAACGGAGTCCACGGCGATAGAGGTCTTCGTTGACGAACGGATTGTGGATAAGTTCGGACAACATAAACACCCGGCGGTCGGGATTGGCGGCGAGGGTTTCGTAAGCTCGCTCAATGGCGTTCTTCACCCCGAGGCAAAACCCAAAATGACTCGGGATCACATACTCGACGGCCCCAAAGTTTAGGGGGACGGGATCCGTGGCGTTTCGTTCATGTTGACGAGCTAGCAACTTAATCGCGGCGCATAAACGAGATTGGTAGAGCCCACTCGAAAGAGTGTCGTTGGCATAAATTGCTGTGTTACGTTCTTTTTCAGGCCGAAATTTATAGATGAAGTCGTTTTCGCCGAGATGAAGGTAGGGCAGCTTAACGAGATGGGGCTCGAGGTGGGTGAGTAAACCGCGGAGTGCTGGGGCCAGTGCTTCTGGGGTCTGCTGAAGTTCCGAAATCGAATTCAAGGCAATTTCCCGATCTTCGGTTGGGCCTGAAATTTGCACACCGTGCACCGCATAGGGTCTGCCGTCGGCGGTGAAGCTGAACAGGGGGCGGATCGCACTTTGTTGAGTAAATGCCGCGGTCAACCGCGCGGCCGCCATCTCTAGTCCTAGCCCGGTGAAGGCGAGTCCCGCCTTGGCCCCGAGGCGACGAACAGCGAGGCGGTTGTTGGTATCAACAGCGAGAAGAACGGTGAGTTCTGGAACGGTGGTCATGCGAGAAGAGTGAAGGAGGGGACGAAACTACCCCTGTCCGCCGAAGGACACGTAGTCGTCGAGTTCGAGACGATCAAATGTAGTGACGATATCTTTACGGCCCGGGGCGAGACGCGTGATCTCCGCCGCGAAATTGGCGTGGCGCTGCGGATCTCCTGGCGCGGCATTTTCCATCCAACTTGACCATGCCAATATTTCATGAGGTCTGCGGACTGGGGAGGTATGATCACCCATCCACGCGAGCATCTCAGTGTCAGATTTACCAGCTATTACAGCACTCAAGAACGTTTCGGGATCGATACCCAGAAAATCGAGGAGACGTAAATCCATCGGACAAGGGTAAACAAAACCACCATTTTTCTCGGCGGAAAATGCCCGAGCTTTATCGAGTAGACGGGGCAGATGAACGAAACCTCCCAGACGCACCCGAGGGCTGCGGGGAGGGTGTTGAGTGAGATCAGGCGCTTGGTAATTGATCATGGGTAAAATAAGCTAAGGAGTGGGTCCTGATTGGGGATTCAGGTGCCTAGCACGAAAGAAGTTGAGGCGAGACGATTCCCATTTACCTGCAGCTCGACGCGGTGCGTGCCAGCGTGATGCTTGCGCGTGCTGAAGTCTCTAAATAATTGCCGTCTGAGGAATTGAATTTTTGCGCGAGCACCTAGGGTTAGATTCTTCCACTTAAATACCTTCTCAGCAGAAGCGCCCGATGCTTTTATGTAGTGAATAACGTAATCGATGATGAGACTAGTGGGGGCGGCCTCTCGCGATTCTAGCTCAACCGAAAGTTGCAAATATTCGCCGAGTTTAAGGGCCTGAGGTAGGCACTCGAATGCGATCACTTTGATCTTCGGATTGGGTTCAACTCCACAGACCCGAAGTGCTCGGACGTGTCCTTGTTTGATCAGGGAGCGAAGGCCGTGCTGCGCAATCCATTTCGTTTCGGGTCTGCTGAGATCCCAAGATTCGACGAGATCTAACATCAGCTCAGCGTTGTCTTTGGCGATGTCGTTAAGATGGTTGGCGACAGACTTTCTAACATAGAGCGATGGGTCCGCTCGGAGAGTTTCCAAAATGGGAAACGCCGGACGGGGATCGTCAACGAGGGATCGGAGCTGTTGCCCCCAAGGCAAGCGAGGGCGGGCACCTTCACTGGCAAGCCGGCGCACCTGCTCGTCGGCATCTTCTGCCCACCGGAGCATGACCTCGAGCGTGGCGGTTTGATCTTTGATGAGGAAGGGCCGAATGGCGAATTCGGCTGATCCGAAACGGGTAAAATACTTTAACGCAGGAAGGGAGATCTTGGGGGTCTCTAATCCATACTCAGCGACGTAATCGGAGAGCCCGACCGCGATGAAGGAATGTTGGATCAGGGGAGCAAATTTCCGTAAAATCGCTAAGTTGTTCCGGAAAGGACCGGGTAGGGCGGCGTGCATCGCGACGACAGTTTGATGGAGTCGTGCCTTGAGTTCCCGGTCCGCCAGACCCTCGAGGGTGAGACCAAGGAATTTCGTTGCATTGAATTTGGGCTCAAGGGAGCTGAGTTGCTGGGCTAGTAGTCGATAGCGAGGAGGATTGAACCAATCTTTTAGCTGGTTCGATTCTGGAAATGAATCCGCGGGCATAGGAGAACGGCCTGGAATTACAGTTTCAGCACGGTGGCGAGTTTTTCGGGTTCCTTGCCCCCGCCCATCGCGAAGTTGGGTTTCCCCCCCCCTTTGCCTCCGAGCGCGGCCGTTCGCTCTGCCACCAATTTCCCGGCTTGGAAGCCCGCTTCGATCGCAGCCGGAGAGCAGAACGCCACCACAGTTGCCTTGTCGCCAATTGCCGCTCCTAGAATCACGATCCCGGTGGGCATCTTTGCGATCATTTGTGAACCTAGAGCCCGAACGGCATTGGGATTGTCGGCAGTGACCACCGCTGAAACCCAGTGCAATCCATCCTTTTCTATCGCGTTGGCAATGAGCTCATCGGCTTGGCCAGCCGCCGCCTTTTGTTCGAAGGCTTTTACTTTACGGTCTAGCTCCTGCTTTAGGGCTAGGAGGGCGTCCAGCTTCTTGGTCACATCGAGCGGTCCAGCGTTCAACTTCTGACTGACTTGGTGGAGGGTTATTTCGTAATCGCATACGAAGGCGTAGGCCGCAGATCCGGCCACCGCTTCGATACGTCGAGTCCCGGCGGCAATCGCAGATTCGCTGACGATCTTGATGAGTCCGATTTCCCCGGCGGTTTGCACATGGGTGCCGCCGCAGAGTTCAAGGCTGTATCCGCCCATATCGACTACGCGAACAATGCGGCCGTATTTTTCTCCGAAAAATGCGAGCGTGCCTTCGGGCTTTTTATCAAATTCGGTTTCGACCGTAGTGACCACGGCGTTGTCGATCACCTGTTCATTCACTAGACGTTCTACTGCGTAGACCTGTTCCGAGGTCATCGCTTCGAAATGAGCGAAATCGAAACGCAGCCGATCAGGCGTCTTGTGAGTGCCAGCTTGATGAACGTGAGTTCCGAGAACTTTGCGCAGCGCCCAGTGGATTAGATGCGTGGCGCTGTGGTGACGAGAGATCGCCCGGCGACGAACCAAGTCAACCGTGAGGGAAGCGGGCTGAGGGAAGGCGATCTCCGTCGATGGATTGGCTTGAAGCTTATGCAGAAATCTACCCGCTTTATCTTTGATCGTGCCGGAGAAATCGAACGATTTTTCATCGATAGTTACTGAACCCGCATCGCCAGCTTGTCCGCCCATCTCGGCATAAAATGGGGTGGAATCGAAAACGAGAAACGTGTCCTTTTCTGATCTTACCACATCGACCAATTGAGCCTCATATCCTACGAGATTGTTTAAGTCATAACCGACAAATTCGGTGGCATCATGGTCGACTTGAACATCGTCTGCGGTCGCTGCGATGATGATGTCTTTTTTTTGCGCAGCTCGAGCTCGCTCCCGCTGCTTGGTCATGAGTGCCTGAAAGCCATCCGTATCCACGGCTAAACCACGCTCGGCGGCGAGGAGTTGAGTCATGTCGAGGGGGAACCCGAAAGTATCGTAGAGTTGAAAGGCGGTCGCGCCGATGACGTCGTTGCCCGAACTGGTGGCTTCGTTGAAAATAGCTAATCCTCGATCGAGGGTGCGCCCAAAGCTCTCTTCTTCCGATTTTATCACTCTTTGGATGATCGTCTGCTTTTCGATCAGCTCAGGAAAGACGGCTCCGAGCGATTCGACTACTGGGTCGACAAGTTGCTCAAAAAACCCGGTCTCGAGGCCAAGTTTTTTGCCGTAGAGAATACCGCGACGCAGGATCCGGCGGATGACGTAGTTGCGGCCTTCGTTGCCCGGGAGAATATTGTCGGCGATCGCGCAGCTGATCGTGCGGGAGTGGTCGGCGAGCACGCGGAAGGCGATGTCGGTATTCTCCTGTTCGCTTAGACCGTCGCGTTTGGCGGGAACGGTGGCGGTGTAGGTGCGACCGGAAAGTGCCGCGATCTTGGTGAGAAGCGGACTGAACACATCGGCGGCGTAGTTGGACGGGTCTTTCGAGAAGTCTTTAAAGCCTTGCGTGGAAGCATGAATTCCAGCCACGCGCTCGAAGCCCATGCCGGTGTCGACGTGCTTGGCGGCGAGCGGGGAGAAGGTGCCGTCGGCGTTGGCGTTGAACTGGATGAAAACGTGATTCCAGATTTCGATACAGCGGGGATCGTCGGCGTTGACGCGGGAGCGGCCTGCGGCCTCGTCGTCGGACACACGCAGATTGAAGTGAATCTCCGAACAGGGACCACAGGGCCCGGTGTCACCCATCATCCAGAAATTGTCTTTTTTATTCCCGTTCACGATGTGGACCTCGGGATCGAGACCTTCCGCCAGGAAGATTTCTTTCCAGATCTCATAAGCTTCCGCATCGAAGGATGAAGGCTCCCCCGCCGCGACATCGGGTGAATAAACCGTGGCGAAAAGGCGCTTAGGGGGCATGCCCCAGACCTTGGTCAGAAGTTCCCAACCCCATGTGATCGATTCGTTCTTGAAGTAATCACCAAATGACCAATTCCCGAGCATTTCGAAAAGCGTGTGGTGGTAAGTGTCGTATCCTACGTCCTCGAGGTCGTTGTGTTTACCTCCAGCCCGGATGCACTTCTGGGTATCGGTCGCTCGAGTATCGGAGGCGGGGAGGGCTCCAGCCCAACCGGAAACCGCCGGGGCTTGATCCCCCAAAAAGATGGGCACGAATTGGTTCATACCCGCGTTGGTGAAAAGGAGGCCCGGAGAGTCGGGCATCAGGGAAGCCGACGGCACCACGGTGTGCTTTTGAGCAGCGAAAAAATCTAGGAATGATTGGCGGATTTCGGCAGAAGTCATGAGGCGGAAGAAACGATAAAGCACAGAAGCCGATACAGGGCAAAGCAAGCGGGTATTGGGGGCGGAGTGGATTTCAACTAGTGTCATGTCATTCGTAAAATGTTAGATAAAGCCTCTTTAACTTTATTCTAGCCTCCTCGTTTGTGACGCGCCAATTGATGGAGGCTTTGAGCGAGTCCCTCTGCTTTTGCCAAGCTTGGACTTCTGAGCGGACGGTCTCAAGTCGGGCAATTCTTCTATTGAGGCACTGTCCAATCAGGACGTTCAGTTCGATTTCGGCCATATTGAGCCAACTGCCGTGCTTTGGGGTGAAAACGAAATCGAATCGGTCCCAAAGCCGTTTGGCTTGCTCGGGCTCGAAGGCCTCATAGAAGGCCGAAGCATTATGGGTGGCGAAATTGTCCATCACCAAGGTGATCTTCTCGGCTTCGGGGTAGTCCTCTGAGATGCTTTTGGCGAATAACGCCCAATCGGTCTTGGTCTTTCTTTCAGTGACTTCCACGCGGCGCTTTCCCGCCAGCGGCTCGTTCGCCATGAAGACGTTGCACGTGCCCAGTCGCTTGTATTCGTAGTCGGTGGCGTTGCCCTCTGCCAGGGGAGGCCGCAATCGGCGCCTTCACCTCGCCGATGAGCTGGCGAGGCGACTCGTCCATGCAGACTACTGGGAATCGGCTGTCATAAGGGCGCATGTAGACGTCGAGCACCTTTTCCATGCGGGCGACGAACTCGGAGTTCCGTTGCGGAGGAATCACCCATCCTATTTTCTTTCAAGGCTTGAGCTCGTTTTTTTTAGAACGCGCCGCACGGTTTCGTGGGAGATCTCCTGGACGTATCCAAGCTCCACGGCCTTGTCGGCAAGAAGCCGCAACGACCATTGGGCGCGGCCCTCGGGAGGCTGGCCGCAGCTCATGGCCACTAGATGAGCCTCAACCTCGCCGTCAGCCTTTCTTTTGTAGATGCGCTGGCTCTTCTGGCCCTCCAGCGCGGCGGAGAGCCCGCTTTCGACGAAGCGCTGCTTGACGCGATGGATGCGCATCGAACTCACACGCAGCGTTTCGGCAACCTCCCTGTCCAGGCGCTTGGTCGCGCTGCCCTCATCGCAGTTGATTAAGATCAGGGCATTGACGACCCTGCGGGCGCTGTGCCGACCTTTGGCTGTGAGATCCTCAAGCTGCGCTATCTCGTCCTTAGTGAGGTTATATCGGTATTTGATTTTTGGCATGTTTCTCTTTTTTAGAGAGAAAATAGGCATGCTTTTATTTAACTTTGCAAGCGTGACATGACACTAGCTGAGATTTGCTATGACCGCGTCGGCCATTTCCTTCGTGCCGACCGCCTTTTGGCCAAAAGCAATATCGCCCGTGCGGTAGCCATCCACGGTCGCTGCCTTGCGCACCGCAGCCTCGATTTTCGTCGCAATCTCCGAGTGACCAAAACTGTAGCGCAGCATCATTGCCGCAGACAGAATCTGGGCGCAGGGGTTAGCTACGCCTTTTCCGGCAATGTCGGGGGCGGTTCCGCCTGCTGGCTCATAAAGACCGAACGGGTGACCATGGCGGTTTTGCACGGTGCCCAGTGAGGCGCTGCTCATCATGCCGAGTGAGCCGCAAATGACCGCCATTTCGTCGGATAGAATATCGCCAAACATATTTTCGGTAAACAATACGTCGAACTGGTTCGGGTCTCGGGCCAGTTGCATGGCGGCGTTGTCCACATACATGTGACTGAGCTCAAGGTCGGGGTGGTTTTTGGCGAAGTAGTCGATGACGGTCTTTCGCCAGAGCACCGAGGTTTCTAAGACATTTGCTTTGTCGACGGAGCAGACTCGGCCCCCTCGCGCTTTAGCGGTGACTGCGGCGACTTCGGCGATTCGTTCTATTTCGCTGGTTTTATAGACCATCGTATCGATGGCTTGAAATTCACCGTTCTCGAGCAAGATGGTCGACTTGGGTTGGCCAAAATAGATGCCGCCGGTGAGCTCGCGGATACAAACGATGTCGATTCCTTCGGGAATACGCTCGGATTTGAGCGGTGAGGCGTCGGTGAGTTCCTTATACAATAATCCCGGACGAATGTTGGCGAAGAGACTGAACGCTTTGCGGAGCGGCAAAAGTGCGGCTCGCTCAGGCTGTTCCTTGGGCGGCAGCGTTTCCCATTTCGGGCCACCGACTGATCCGAAAAGGATGGCGTCGCTATCGCGGCATATCTGCAGCGTGGATTCAGGAAGTGCTTGGCCGTGGTTGTCGATCCCCGCCCCTCCGACATCGGCAAAAGTATAGTCGAGTGTTAAACCTGCTGCCGAAGTGGCATGGTTTAGCACGCGAAGGGCCTCGGACATTACCTCAGGCCCGATATAGTCACCGGGAAGAACTGCGAATTTAAGCGTGGACATGGGAAAAGTGGGTCAAAGTCAGGCTCTCCGAGGAAAGGAAGCAAGCCACCAATCACGAAGCGGGATTTGTCGTTGCGCGCAGGGAGGCTTTAGCGATGAGTTTTGACTAGATGAATTTACACGTAATCCCGTCGGGACCGATTCAGACCAATGCTTATTTGTTGAGTGCTCCTGAGCGCGGGGAGGCGATTTTGATCGATGCGCCAGGGGATATTTGGCCGAAAATTGAACCACTGCTGGCCGAGGCAAAGGTCAAACTCACGGAGCTTTGGATCACACACGGGCATTGGGATCATACCCAAGGCGGTGCGGAGGTGGTGCGACAAACCCAGGCCAAGGTCGTGGCCCACCGCGCCGACCAAGTGCTGATCGAGACGCCCGAAGTTATGGAAGGCTTCATGGGGGAAAAGCTGGGGCTCGAGGGATTCGTGGTAGATCAATGGATCGATGCGGACGACGTTCTCGATGGCCTAGGGACTGCAGTGAAAATCCGGCATGTGCCCGGACATTGCCCTGGCAATGTAATGTTTGTGTTCGGCGCGGCGGGCACCGCGTTTGTGGGAGACGCAATTTTTGCGGGGAGTGTGGGCAGAACTGATTTACCGGGGGGATCAATGGAAGAACTACAACAGTCCATCAAATCTCAGATCTACAGTTTAACGGATGAGATGGTGCTCTATCCCGGACACGGTCCCTCGACCACCGTCGGGGCGGAGAAAAAAGGAAATCCGTATGTCCGAGATTGATCTACACTCCCCGTTTATCCTGCACGCCATAGAGCTAGCCAAGCGAGGCTGGGGGAAGACCGCGCCAAATCCCATGGTAGGAGCGGTGATCGTGGAACGCGGAAAGATCGTGGCGGAGGGATGGCACGCTCAGGATGGTGGGCCGCACGCCGAACGAGAGGCCTTGTCGAATTTGGGGCGGAAACCCGGTGCTAAGGCGACACTGTACGTGAGTCTTGAACCCTGTTCGACTTCGGGAAGAACCGGAGCTTGTTGTGACGCTATCATAAGGGCCGGCCTCAAGCGGGTGGTGATCGGCGCGATGGATCCGAACCCAGCCCACGCCGGGGCGGCCACCAAGATCTTGGCGGCCGCAGGAATAGAAGTGATAGCGGGAATAGAGGCGAAACGATGTTCGGATCTGAATTTGATATTTAATCATTGGATTACGGCGAAGAGTCCGCTGATTGCCGCTAAAACAGCAGTGACGATTGACGGGAAGATCGCCACCCGCTCGGGGGATTCGCAGTGGATCACGAATGCTGAATCGCGGGCAGATGTGCACCGTTGGCGACGTCTCTTCCCGGGCATTGCCGTTGGGGCCATGACGGTGTTGGGGGATAACCCAAGCTTAACCGCCAGAACGGAAGAGGGTGAGGAGTGGTGCCCCAAGCGGTTCGTATTCGATGGGCTGCTGCGCACCGTCGTGGATCGAAACCGGCCCAAGGTCTACTGCGACCAATATCGGGAGCAAACGATCGTGGTGACGACTCAGCATGGTGGATTGGGGTATGTCAGGAAACTTCGGGAAGAGGGCGTGACGGTTTGGGTGCTCCCTTCCCAAGACCAACGGGTGGATTTTGCCGATTTCCGAAACAAGTGCGTGGAGGAAAATATTTCAGGCGTTTATGTCGAGGGCGGTGCGCACTTGATTAGCGAGATGCTGCGCAACCGACATTTGGATTACCTGTTCAACTACCGAGCTCCCGTGCTCTTCGCCGATGACAAAGCGCGCAATGGTTTTGTCGGGTTGAGAACCGAAAAACTTAGCGAAGGTATTCGGCTGGCGGATGTAGACCATGCAACTTTTGGGGATGATCAACTGATGAGAGGCCGGGTCGTTTATCCGGATCGGATTCAGGCAGATGAAAACGTGTTTATGCGAAAATGAAACGGCAACTGATCTACTTGGCTTCGGGTAATCCTCACAAGGTACGCGAACTCCAGACGCTCGCGGAATCGGCAAAATTGGCGCTCGATTTTCGCTCAATTCACGAGTTGGGCGAGATGCCTGAAGTGGTCGAAGATACGGGGACTTTTATCGGAAACGCGCGAAAAAAAGCGCAAGCAATTCAATCAATGCTGCCCCGTAACGCGTGGGCGATGGCGGACGATAGTGGAATTTGCGTCGATGCTTTAGGGGGCGCTCCGGGGGTAGAATCAGCCTATTTCGCCGGCATAGCTAGCAATGATAATGCGAACTTGAATAAGCTCGTTTCAGTCATGCAGCAGGTGCCCGACTCCAACCGAGGAGCGCACTATAGCTGCGTGCTGCTGCTGTTAAGTGGCGCGACCGTTGAGCATGTATTCGAAGGACGGTGCCACGGACGCCTGGCCCATGAGCCTCGCGGGACGGAGGGATTTGGTTATGACCCGCTCTTTATCCCCGCGGGACAGACCCAATCACTTGGCGTGCTTTCGCCGGAAATCAAGCGATCGCTGAGCCATCGCGCCCAAGCTTGGGCTTCGTTTCAAACTTGGTTTGAAATCGAGTAATGGACTACTCCTCAGCGTGTTCGAATGAAGTCACTAAGTTCGAGAAGGCCGGACCGACGAAGCTCATATCGCTGGCATAGCACTCGAGTGAAAACACGATATACGGGCCCTCGTCGTATTCCGCAAAGATTTGGAGCACTGCTCGCTCTGGATCGGTTTTTTTCTTTCCTTGGTAACGGTATTCGAGCACGCGGGTGCGACCATCAAGGATGCGGAGTTGATTGGGGTTCGTGGCACTATCGGCATTGGTGATTAATCGAGCGGACGAAAGTCTTCCCAGCGACGCGAGGTAGGTCTGCCAGGGTTCATCTTCAAGCGTAGGTAGAAATTCGCTTCGACTTATGCCAGAGACCCCGATGATGGCTCGGGCATCGTATTTGAACGAAAGCTCATAACCGTAGCGGCCGCTCGGTTTTGATGTGCGGCTCCAGAATTCCAGCGCGGCGAAAGGAATCTGGATTCCGACGTCGGGGGCGGTGAGCGTGATATAGCGAATGGGAAGTTCATCCCAAATCGCCATGCGATCGCCTATCCGCAGGGCCGTTTGCCAGCCAAGAGCCGGCCAAGCGACGGAGGGATTTTGCGGCAACAAACGAGCCGGCTGTTCTAGCGATATTGCTTCGATCGGAGCCCAGTTTTCTGGCTCACTTTGGGCCGAAAGACTGGAAACCAGCGCAGAAATACAGAAGAGAAAGAGGGAGCGAATTTTCATTACATTTTCGTGAACGAGAGATCGGTGTTGTTCTTCAAAGCATTGAATTCGGCTAGCGTAATATCTCGGTAGTCCAGACGCCGGAAGGTCCGGATGATCGGAGTTCCCGGGGGGTAGCGACGCTGCGAGCCGAACATTGAGTTAAATCCCCATTCACGCCTTGGGGCGCCGTATTTAGACTGCGCCCAGGTTCCGGTAGCGACTTCGCTGGCGAAGAGGGCGACGATGGATCCTCGATAGCGGAGGCTCTTACCACTCCACCTTTCGTGGAATCGGGGATAGTTTTCCACTCCGCCGGAATATTCACTATTCGAAGTTCCCGAGGTCTCAACAACGCCGGTAAGGAACGCAGCCGAAACTTCAGTATGGTCCGCATTGGGGCGGGAGGAGCTACTGCTGGAGAGATCGCCGGCGGGAACAACTTGGCCGGTCACGAAATCGGTGGTGCTCCACTTCGTTGAGAGCACACTGATGGCGTCAGACATGATCGCAGCGGGAACTTCATCTGCTTCGGGGGTGGTCATATCGGAAAGATCACCCGCGAGAGCGCCGTCGGCATTGAAGTGGCCAACGGTATAGACAGGAGCGTTCGTCGCAATGGATATGCCCTCGGGCAGAAAGGCATTGGAGGGATCGACCGCCCGGCGATTGGGTAGTCGAGAAGCGTTCAAAAGACGGACTGAAGTTCGAGTGCCGGACCCAGCACCTTGGGAGACGGTCGTGGCGGCGCTCGTTTTATAGCTCGTACCAGAGGATGCGTAGCCGGTGGTAGGTGATTCCACGTCGACGTAGATAACTCCGTTCCAAGCGCCATCGACGGTGGGGTTGTCGATATCCCAATCGATCCCGTTTACCTTGAAATTAGCCGCGGAGCCAGCGGAAGAAGCCATCACCGCTTCTCGCATGACTCCCATGTCGACATCGATCGTGTTGATCCATTTGCGCTCTCTCCAGTCATACATCCGTCGCTGGCTCTCGACCATGCCGGCGGGAGGAGTAATGAATTTGGTGGGATTGGTCGCCAACCAAACCGCACGGACGGCGGAGGATTTGTAATCGGCCGCATCACTCGCATCGAAGAACGAGTGCACATCACCGTCAGGTTCTACGACCATGTAGAGTCCGGCTTTGTTGCCGAATTTTTGCGCCTCGATGGTGGCGTCACCGGTGGCATCGGGAGCTTCGATCAAATCATGCGCTTGAGGGCCCGTGAGCACGCCGGGGGGAGTTTGTTTCGTGATCCCGTGTGACTTGTCTTGGACGTATCCATTCCAAGCTTGGGAAGCGACATCACGGAACGTAGAGCCCGCGACTCGGGAAGATAAATTGGAGTCGATGTAGCTACCGACCCTCGAGCCGTCGATGGTTGGGTTATTGACCGACAATAAATCGATCACACCGTCACCATCGTCGTCTACCCCGGTAGAGAACTTGATGTCTTTTCCGGACGGACGCGAACTGGGACTGTTCTTGGTGCCGACGATGAAACTACCGGCCGTAGTCATCGTATCTGTAAACTGGATCCCGCCGCCTTCGGTAAGATATGAAGACTGATTGGAGTGAACCGGCCCCACCACGGTCATGTTGGGGCCGGGATGGAACTCCATATCAAGATTATAGAAAATGGCGTAGTTGAACAACGCGGCATCTCGAATTTCGATCGATTGAGTGGCATAGCCCATCGATTGAGCCACGTTATCGGCGGCTCGGGCGGTGGCGAGAAATCGAACAGATTGGGCGCCGACGGTCTGACCACGGAGCGGATCAAAATCATTCCCGGCATTGGCCGGATCGATGTAACGTCGAACGGTATCTGAAACTTGGCTCACCCATAAATCGACACTGCGCCAGGAAACGGCGTTGTATTTGTTGGCCTTGGAAGGAAGCAGCTTTTTGAGTCGAGTGCTATGCGCAGTGATCGGAGAGGTGGAGAACTCGGTTGCGGAAAAGTTTAAGTTGAGCGTTAGCCGGGCGCGAGTCTCAGCGGCGGCATACTCCAGGGCGGCTTCGGTGGCGTTTTTAGCCTGAAACCGTAGCCGGTTGGTGTGATTCAATCGGCGCTCCGTCAGCGTATAGGAGAGCAGGCTTCCGGCGACCAGCGAGAGCACCGTTGTGAATATGAGCACGACGAGGATAACTGAACCGCGTTCAGCGCGTGATGAATACGAGGGAAGTTTCATAGTGGACACAGGTTAAAATTATCCGCGGGGGGTAATGGTAAAGTTATAGGTATTAGTGACTCGCTTGGCTTGGTTACCGTGTAGAATCTTCGTGCGAACAAGGGCGCTTCGATTCTGAAAATTTTCGAAGAACAGCCCGTTCGTGGTGAGTCCTTCCATGTCGTTGACGATAATATCAAATCCAGCATTTTTACCCCAAACGTAAGTTGCTGGTGGGATCAGAGACTCCGCGGTGTTGGCCGCCGACATGGTGACGGGGAAGGTCGTCCCCCAAGGCGCATTCCAAGATGCCGCGCCGCTTGTTTTATAATCATTGGTGTCGAATGAATACATGGCGGTCTCGCCGGCAATTTCGCGATTGGGAGCCACCCAGTATCCGACGATCCGTTCGACCACTACCGTCATAATATTGGGATTATTCGTGGTGATGCCGTCGTAGAGACGAGAATCGAAGTAGGGATCATTGTAGAAAACGAAGATAATGAAGGAGCCTTCCTGCCCGGCTTGAAGTCGATCTCCCAGATTAACCACGCCACTGCCGTTTCGATCCCTCTTTACGGTATTCCCGCCTAGACTTTGGGGGTAGAATGACTCGTAGAGCACGAAGTAGTTAGAGGAGCGAGCAGTCTCAACCAACTCGTTCGTGAGGTGACGAATATCTGAGTTAATCAGAAGTTTCTGCTCCCCCGCATAAAGATACTTGAAGTTGGAGAGGAAGAACGGAATCACCCCGATCAAAACGATACTGGATATCGTCATGGTGACGATGAGTTCAACGAGGGTGAAGCCTCCTGAGCGTTGCGGTCTTTCCGATGTAGCGGAGGTGAAAGATTTAGAAAGTGGATACATTGGAACGAACGGTTCGAAGGGTGCCAATTTGAGTGCGTTCCATGCCGAAATTGTATCTCGAGCGATACCAGAGCACGATCTCCACGCCATCGGCAATTCCCCCAGTGACGGAGGACAAATCAGTTAGAACCGGTCGGAGTTCGAACTTGAGGGGTTGGCGAGGGTTTCCCTCTTCATCTTCATCAAGCATGATGGTTTCGTTGGCCCAGTCTTTATTCGAAAAAACGCCGCCATTTCTGTCCGTAAGGAGGGTTCCCGCACTCGAAATTAAATTTAAGTCAACCGTTCTGCTTTCATCTTCAGCAGCAGCCTGAAGCGTGGCAAAGTCGATACTACGCATTTGCTCCAAGTAAGCTTGGGCTAGGGTAAGGGCGGTGTTATTATAAACCGCTTCTTCGGCTGACGCCCGGACTTGAAATGTGAGATGGAGTATTCCGATCATCATCATAGTGAAGATTCCCAGTCCGACGATTACTTCGATGAGGCTGAAACCGTTGGTCGGTAGCCGGGTTTTTTGTCCCGTAGACGCGGGAGTGGGGTGAGGCAGGACGAACAACATGCCACCAGAGTAACCTAAATCAGAAAATGTGGGTAGAGTAAAAGGGACCTATTAAAAGCCCCTAACAAAATAGGGCCATTAGCCCCTATTTATTATGATCTGATTGTGATTTCACGTAAAGGGCGGCCGCTTGGGTGCGGCGAGTGACATGAAGTTTTTCAAAAACCGTGCTTAGATAGTTTTTTACGGTTTTTTCCGCTAGGCCCAAATCTTGGGCGACTTCTTTGTTCGTTCTCCCTTCGGCAATACGTTCCAAAACCCGATTTTCCTGACGAGACAAACCGTCGAGTAAATTGCGAGTGGAGGATACCTGCGATCTGACTAACTTAAGCACCCGGGCGGTGATCACTGGATCCAAAATTGATTTGCCTGCGTGAACGTCTAGCACCGCTTGAATCAGGGCGCGTGCATTGACTTCCTTGAGCAGATAGCCGTGCGCCCCGGCCCGGATGGCGTTATCAATCATTTCTTCATCCTCTACTGAGGTAAGGATAAGCACTTTGGTATTGGCGTAAGATTGGCAGATTTGGTGACAGGCATCAAAGCCCGTGCCATCGGGCAGTCTGATATCTAATAAAACGACATCGGGCTGGTGCTTTGCGACTGCTGCGAGTCCTTCGGCGACGGTTCCTGCTTCGCCTTTAACGTCCAACAGCCCGGAGCTTCCGAGCAAGGCGGTAAGTCCGGCGCGGACGACTTCACTGTCGTCCACAATGACGAGAGAAATAGGGGCGAGGGAAGGAGCGTTCATGATGATTGGGCGGTTTGCCAATTGATTTAGAGACAGGTTCCAGCGCCAAGAGTGCTAGATAATTCAAATGTGCCCATCGCAGATTCGGCGCGAGCCGCCATATTCTTCAACCCCTGTCCGGAGGGTGAATTTACAGTCGGATCAAATCCCGTGCCATCATCTCGGAATATAAACTCGGCACCTTGGGGGCCGTGGTTGAGTGAAATAGTGAGGCGGTTCGCTCCGCCGTGTCGCAGTGCGTTGCTCGCTGCTTCTCGAGTAATTTGGAGCGTTTCAGAGATCTGTTGGTCGGAAAGTTCGGCCACCGTTGCGTCGTCGATTTTCCAGTCGACATCCAGGGGGCGCCCAGCTCGGAGTTGCTCGATGGCTTCAGCTAAACCAGAGGCGAGTGAATCCCGGCGGACTGAGCGTGGAGATAGACCTTCGATGTAACTCCTCACATCCGTGATGCCGCGGTTAATGAGTCCTAAGGTTTTATCGAAGTAGTCGTCGGCTTTTTCCGGGTGGCTTTTCTCCAATCGTCGGGCCGATTCGAGAGTCAGCCCCGCGGCATAGAGCGACTGGATAACGCCGTCGTGGAGATCCCGACCGAGCCGAATTTTCTCCTCAAGCACCTGATTCAGGAGCTCCAAGCGTGCTTTGGCGTCGGCTTGCGCCTTTTCCCGCTCATCGCGTTCGTGATCGAGGTCCTTTTGGGCTTTGGCGGAAGTGGATGCCAGGAGAGAGAAGCTGCGTCGTTCCCGCTCGCGAGAGCTAAAAGGAGCGCGAGTCCCTTCCTTCGCTTGAGATCTGAGACCGAGGGAAAATATGAGTAACACCACGACGATCAAAGCGGAGCCACTGAGAGCCAGAGTGCCGCGATCCAACAAGGCGTGAGCGGCGAGGGAGTCGGAGGGAATCGTAGAATTTACTGAGTCGGCTCGAGCTTTGGCTCCGACATACCAACGAGACCCGGCGGCCGCGACCAGCAGGGCTAAAAGTAGCACCAGCGTGAAGGTAATGAGACGGATGAGTGGAGTCATACGGAGGGGAAGAAGCTACTCGGGGAAGGGCATCACGTCAAAACCTTCGACAATTGGCTTGGGCTGCATTTCGTTTCAGGGCTCTCATCATGAAGACCTTCTACATCACCACCGCGATCGACTATGTGAACGGTTCGCCACACTTGGGCCACGCCTACGAAAAAGTGCTGACGGACGTCATTGCCCGTTTTCGACGGATGATGGGTGACAAGGTGTATTTTCTCACCGGTACCGATGAGCACGGTCAAAAGATTCAGCAAAGTGCGCAGGCGCAGGGCATAGATCCTCAGACCTTCGTTGATGCAATCGCACCGGAATTTCAGACGATGTGTAAAAAGTTGGAGATTTCTAACGATGACTTCATCCGCACGACGGAGCCCCGTCACAAGAAGGTCGTTTGCGAATTGTTGCAGCAGCTCTTTGATCAGGGAGAAATCTACAAAGCGGAATACCAAGGTTATTACTCCACCCGCCAGGAGCAGTTTCTACAGGAAAAAGACCGCAACGAAGACGGAAAATGGCCAGAGATTTTCGGAGAGGTTTCAGAAATCACTGAGTCGAACTATTTCTTTAAGCTCGGCGCCTACCAGCAGTGGTTGATCGATCACATCAAAGCCAATACAGATTTCATCATCCCACGCTATCGAGCGAAACAGGTGCTCGAGTTTCTTTCGGAACCCTTGAACGACCTTTGTATTTCGCGTCCCAAGGAACGGCTGGCATGGGGCATTCCACTGCCGTTTGATGCGGATTTCGTGACTTATGTTTGGTTCGATGCGCTGACGAATTATTACTCGGCCGTGGCAGACAAAGCCGATATCTGGCCAGCGTCATTCCACGTCATTGGCAAAGACATTCTCGTCCCCCCGCATGCGGTGTATTGGCCGATTATGCTGCAGGCGGCCAAGCTGCCGGTGCCCCAATCGATCCTCGCTCACGGGTGGTGGTCAGTCAATGGGGCTAAAATGTCGAAGAGCACGGGCAACTTTGTCGAGCCGCTGGAGTTCGTCGAAAAATTCGGTGTTGATGCACTGCGCTACTTTTTGATCCGCGAGATGAGTGTGGGCCAAGACAGTGACTTCTCGATGGATCAGTTCTTGGTGCGCTACAACAGCGAGCTAGCGAACAATCTGGGTAACCTCGTAAACCGCACCCTGAACATGACCAACCGATTTGCGGGCGGAACGATCCCGAAGGGGGCCACGGAGGGTGAGCCCGAAGCGAATTTACGAGCGATCTGGGAGAAGACTCGCCATGAAGTCGTGCCCCTGTGCGAGGAGTTTCAGTTCCACATGGCTCTGGAGCGAACCTTTGCGTTTATCACCGCGACCAACGCCTATATCGAGCAGCGGGCACCCTGGAAACTCGGTAAGTCTGAAGAGGCAACAGACCAAGAGTTATTGAAAACTGCGTTGGCAACGATGGCGGAAGCTTTGCGACTGGGGTCGACTTTATTGCTCGCCGTGATCCCGAGCACCGTGGGTAAGATCCACGGTGTGCTCGGATATGAGGCGGGTGACGTCTGGCAGGAAGAACTCGTTTGGGGGAATTCTCTAGAAGGAAACGTCGTCGCGAAAAACTGCATTCTTTTCCCGCGCCCAGACCCGAAGGGCTAAGGTCTTTGCCATGAAAGTTCTGCCGCTGCAGCCCCAAGATCACGCCTCGCCCGATGCGTTGCGGGAATTTTTAGCGCAGTGCCAGATGGCCGCCAATCGCGATGGCCGCGAGCGTTTGGTGAGTATTAGCATTACCGTCGACGCGCTGGATCCATTGGCGGTGTTGGAGGCGATTTATGAACCCGGGCATCCTCACTTCTATGCGGAGCATCCGTCTGCTGGCACGGCCATTGCAGGCGCGGAAGTAGCGGTATGGGCGGAGGCTGCGGGGGCAGATCGGTTCGTGAAATTGAAGGACTTTGCGGCTGATGCGTTTGATCGAACAATCGCCGTGGGGAGCGTGGATGCGGCATTTGGTGGGCCGCATGTTTTCGTGGCCGCGGCGTTTTCTGACGAGGTAGAGGAGGGGGAAGTGTTTCCTGCCGTGACTGCTTTTATTCCGCGTTGGCAGGTGGCGAGAGCGGGGGATGTGACGACCGCGGTCGCTAATGTGCCGGTGACGGCAGACGCTGATTTGGATAAACTGACCGAGCGGGTTTGGCGGGCTCATCGTAAGTTTGGCGGGTTTAGTTTTGGGACCACAACAGATCGATCGACCCGCCAGCCGACGGAGTTTCGGGTCAGCGAAAAATACGACTTTCGCCAGAGTGTCGCGGCAGCGATTTCACGGATCGGGGCCGGGGAGTTTGAAAAAATTGTTTTGGCTCGGGCGATTGATCTGGAAGCGGATACTAATCTGCATCCCTTAGAAGTCTTGAATGGGCTGAGGCAGCGCTACCCCGACTGTTTCTCTTTCTCCATTGCGAATGGACGAGGTGAGAGTTTTATTGGAGCGAGTCCCGAACGATTGGTTCGCGTGAGCCAAGGGGTCTTGGAAGCAGATGTGCTGGCGGGAACTATTCGTCGCGGAAGTAGTGCTTCTGAGGATGCGGCGCTGGGCTCAGAACTACAGCACAGTTCGAAAGATCTACATGAGCATGATCTCGTGCTTTCCTCGGTGAAGCGTCGATTAAGCGATCTGGGATTGAGCATCACCCATCCCGCCAAACCGGGGTTGCGGAAGCTGGCCAATTTGCAACACCTGTTCACCCCGGTGCGTGCGGAGTTACCGCCAGCAATTGGACTACTCGATGCCTTAGCTGTATTGCATCCAACTCCGGCGGTAGGCGGCTCGCCCCGAAAGAGCGCGATCGACGCGATTCGAGGACTCGAGGGGTTTCCGCGTGGTCTTTATGCGGGAGCATTAGGGTGGATGAACGCCCGAGGCGGGGGCGAGTTCACGGTGGGAATTCGTTCGGCTCTGATATCGGGAGCGACCGCGCGGGTTTATGCGGGGGCGGGCATTGTGGCGGGCTCTGCGCCCGACCAGGAATTCGATGAAACACAATTGAAGTTTAGAGCGCTACTGGATGCGCTCAAGACCTAGTTATGCACCCGCTCGACACCCGAAATACCAATGCGCTTTGGTGCTCAGTTTGGGTGGAAACGTGGGTGCGTTGTGGAGTGAAAATGGCTGTCATTTCACCGGGGTCGAGGTCAACCCCTCTGACCATGGCGCTCGTGCGTCACCCCGACGTGGAAGTCATCCCGGTGGTGGATGAGCGTTCGGCGGGCTTTTTTGCTCTGGGGCACGCCCGAGGTTCGAAGTCTCCGGTCGTTCTTTTGTGCACGAGTGGCAGTGCTGGCGCGCACTACCTGCCGGCCATGATCGAAGCGACCGAGTCGGCGGTTCCGTTAATTGCAGTGACCGCGGATCGCCCGCCGGAGTTAAGGGATTGCGCCGCAGGTCAGACCATTGACCAAAATCGACTATTCGGTCGGTTCGCTAGCTGGTATCACGAAATGGCGGTTCCTGAGGCACGGCTAGCACAGCTGGCTTATCTGAGACAAACCGCCCGCCAAGCGTGGGATCGAACCGCGGTAGGCCCCGTCCACTTAAACGCCCCATTTAGAGATCCGTTGCCGCCAATTGATGACGATGGAACAGCTCACGAAGTGGGGCAGGTAATCGATGAGGATTGGTTCGGTCAGCCGGAGAATTTAACGAAAGAGAGGGCTAAAATTCGTATCCAACAACGGGTGACTACTACGCGAGGATTAATTGTGGCAGGACCCGCAGCGCCGGAGGATACCGATTTCTACGTCGAACGTATTTGCGCGATATCCCGTTCGACGGGGTGGCCGATCCTAGCGGATGTGCTCTCGCCGCTCCGACAGAATGCGCCAGAAGATGTCACGATCGTATCGACCTATGATTTGATTTTGCGAAGTGCATCCAAGGCGCAGGAATTGACGCCACGATATGTGCTGGCGCTGGAGTCTTGGCCGACAAGTAAGGTCTTACGAAACTGGCTCGAGCAGACTCAGGCGGAGATGCTCATGGTATCAGCGCAGGTCGGCAGTAGGGATGCGCTGCACGGTAAAACGAGAGAAATTTCGGTGGAGGCGACGGCGTTAGAAATCGTGGGTGAAGCTCCTGCCGATCCCACCTACGAGCAGCAATGGCGGGAGGCTGATGCACGGGCTGGGCAAAAAATTGAAAATTGGATGGAGGCGCGAGACGACGGCTTCTTTGAAGGTCGGGTCGCGTGGGTGTTGGGGAAAACGGTTCCTGCAGGCTCACTGATTTGCGTGGCCAACAGTATGCCAGTGCGCGATCTGGAGTATTTCTGGAAGGCTACCGCCCGGGGGCTAGAAGTCGCTTTCAGTCGAGGTGCCAACGGGATTGATGGAACGCTGTCCACCGCGTTGGGGCAGGCCCATCGAGCGGTGCGGTCGGTTTATTTGCTGACCGGCGATCTCGCCTTCTTACACGACAGCAATGGCCTGATGTTGGCTCACGAGCTGGTTGGGAATTTGACGGTCGTGCTCATCAATAATAGCGGAGGCGGTATATTTGAGCATCTTCCAGTTGCCGAATTCGAACCGCCATTTGAGCGCTATTTTGCGACGCCGCAGTCTGTTGATATCGGCAAATTATGCGCCGCTCACCGGGTGAAATATGAACGGGTGAAGAGTTGGGCCACCTTCACCGAGGCGATAGCGAACGAACCGCCAAGTGGAATGAGGGTATTGGAGATTTGCACCGATCGCCGCAAAGATGCGGCGACGCGGAAGCGGTTATTTCGCGAATTCGCGAAATGATTTTTTAGGGCGCCCAGTGAAAGGCGCGCACTTTACCCTCGAGCATCGAAGGCATGATCAGGGTTTGTTGCTCGATGATGTAGTCGTGATCAGCGGTGCCCTGGCCAAGGGTCATTAAAGTAGTCGGGACGCCATCGGCGGTGACCGTGGATACCTGGCCAGTGACCCAATCAGTGACAGTGTAACCGCCTTGTCCATCTGGTTCGATGCCATCGATTCGACTGATGGGCTGGCGACCAATTCGACCGACTTCCTTGGTGGAAAAATCGACGGTCGAAAGATGGCCAAGCTGTTCTTCGCCGTCGGTATTTTTAAGCGTCCAGCCTCCAAGAAGTAGTCGGTTGGACTCGGCGCGGAGACCGTTCAATCCGCCTGTTTGGGCGTGATCTAGTTTTACCCATGGTTCAAATTTGTCGTGTTGCCGTCGGAAGAGAGTATGAAGTCGGCCACTACAAACGTAGACGTTGCCTAGCGCATCGGCGGTTACGTCGTTGAACCGACCGGGGCCATCCTGAGGTTGATGACGCGCGACTACTTTTCCGGCGTTGATGTCGATTTCGACGAGGTCGTTGTCGTCTCCCACATACAGGCGACCATTGGCGAGAGTGACCCCTGCTATGGGGATATTGGTCAAGTGCGATTCGGATTTTTGTCTTTGGTTACATTCAGAGAGAGGAGTTGGGGGTGGTAGATTTAGATTTTTGCGTCTTCTGAGCCGCCACGGTC
>Ga0075118_10000486_pt1 | contig 36490 bp, 35 predicted proteins | sample AntAceMetag02UKE_FD_69794 | JGI IMG/M metagenome (GOLD analysis project Ga0075118, IMG submission 69794) | Saline lake microbial communities from Ace Lake, Antarctica - Antarctic Ace Lake Metagenome 02UKE | ecosystem: Environmental > Aquatic > Non-marine Saline and Alkaline > Saline | place...
CACGTGGCGTTTGGTTGTGTCCCCAGTCAAGGGCACGTTCACTCGAAGTATCACCGAAGAAGCAGGCGCCCCCATCGCACCTGGCACCACGATCGGAATCGTCACCACCCTGCAAGATTCATTTCCCGTCACGGCTCCCTACGGGGGCACCGTGACCGAATGGGTGGCAGAACACGGTGATCCGGTTTCGCCGGGTCAGCCACTGCTTCGCCTACATCAGGAGGATTCTCTATGACATCCACGCTGCGGGTATCCCCTGCCGTTCCCTATGCGCGCATGCTGTCGGTGGGCAGTTATCGCCCCGAACGCGTGGTGACCAATGACGAGGTGTGTCTACGCATCGATTCCACAGACCAGTGGATCCAGGAACGTTCCGGAATCCGAGAACGCCGTTACGCCGCCGCTGATGAGTCCGTGTGCGACATGTCTGTTGCAGCAGCTTTGATCGCTATCGAACGTGCGGGGCTGCAGCCGGTCGACGTGGATGTCGTCATTTTGGCGACGGTCACGCACCCCTATCCCACACCGTCGGCAGCGGCAGAGGTGGCCTTTCGACTCGGTACGAACGGTGCTGCAGCCTTCGACATCAGTGCAGCCTGCGCGGGCTTTTGTTACGGAATCGCGATGGCCCAAGACTTTGTGCGCGGCGGTAGCGCACGCAACGTTGTTGTGGTGGGCGTTGAAAAACTCACCGATTGGATCGACCTCGATGATCGCTCCACGGCTTTCATTTTCGCCGACGGTGCAGGTGCTGCTGTCATTGGCGCGTCGGACACCCCAGCGATCAGCCCGGTGGTGTGGGGATCTGACGGTGGGCAGTATCAGGCAATAGCGATGACCCAGTCGCTCATTGATTACCGCGAAAACGGCGGCGAGCGATTCCCCACCCTGTCCATGCAGGGACAGCAGGTTTTCCGCTGGGCGGTGTCGGAGATCGCCAAGGCCGCGCAACGCATCTTGGACGCCGCCGGAATCAGCGCTGACGAACTCGATGCGTTTATTCCGCATCAGGCCAACATGCGCATCACCGACGCCATGATCCGCACCCTCGGGCTGCCCTCCCATGTGCCGGTCGCGCGCGATATCGCCACCACGGGCAATACCTCTGCCGCCTCCATCCCGCTGGCGATGGATCGCATGATTTCAGCTGGCGAGGTGCCCTCCGGCGGCCTCGCATTGATCATCGGCTTTGGCGCCGGATTGGTCTATGCCGGGCAGGTTGTTCAGATGCCCTAGATAGAGTGCTCAGCAGCGGTTGCTCGCCCCATGCAGCCGAGCACGTCAACGAATCGATGCCATCAACCACGATGGCGTCCCACACAGAAAGAGAGCACCATGAGCGATGCAATTCTGACCGGATTGGCCGAGATCATCAACGAGGTTGCCGGCGTACCCCTTAGCGACGTCACTCCGTCCAAGAACTTCACCGACGACCTTGATATCGATTCGCTATCCATGGTTGAAGTTGTCATGGCCGCTGAGGACAAGTGGGGCGTTAAGATTCCTGACAGTGAGGTAAAGAACCTCAACACCGTGGGTGACGCGGTTGACTACATCGCCAAGGCCACGGCCTGACCGTGTCGAATTCTCATGGCATCGTCGTTACGGGAATTGGCGCCACCACTCCCGTGGGCGGCGATGCCACGAGTTCATGGATGGCCATCAAGGCCGGGCAAAGTGGAATCGCTTCGCTGCCCTATGAGTGGGCCGGCGATCTACCGGTACGCTTCGGCGGCGTCTTGGCCGTGAGTCCGGCTGAGGTAATGGACCGGGTCGAGGCACGCCGCCTCGACCGTTCCCAGCAAACCGCTCTCCTCGCTTCCCGCGAGGCGTGGGCCGATGCTGGCTCGCCCGAGGTTGATCCCGTTCGCATCGGCACCGTGGTGGGCACCGGCATCGGCGGGGTCATCACCCTCCTGGACGCCTATGACGTACTCAAAGAACGTGGCCCATCGCGCATCTCACCCCACACCGTTCCCATGCTGATGCCCAACGGGCCCGCCGCTGTCGTCGGGCTTGATCATCACGCCGCCGCGGGGGTGCATGCCCCCGTTAGTGCGTGTGCGTCAGGAGCAGAAGCCGTGGCCTGGGCCGCACGTATGATCAGCGACGGTCGGGCAGACATCGTCGTCGCCGGTGGCACCGAGGCCCCCATTCACCCCTTGACCATTGCCGGCTTCGCATCCATGCGGGCGCTATCCACCCGCAATGACGATCCTGCTGCTGCATCGCGTCCCTACGACCTCGCCCGCGACGGATTTGTTATGGGCGAGGGTGCGGCCATGGTGATCTTGGAGCGTGAAGATCACGCGATCGCCCGCGGCGCCCGCATCTATGCCCGCTATCTCGGTGCCGGAATGACCGCTGATGCCCACCACATCGCTCAGCCTGATCCAGACGGGATCGGTGCAGCACGTGCCATCACCGCTGCACTCGCCGAGGCCGACGTCAACGCCAATGAGGTGGTCCATGTCAACGCACATGCCACGTCAACACCCCAGGGCGACATCGCCGAAGCCGTCGCCATCAGGAGGGCGTTGGGGCCCGATACCGCCGCAATTATTAGCGGAACGAAATCGATGACCGGACACATGCTGGGTGCTGCCGGTGCATTCGAATCCCTCCTCACCGTTCTCGCACTGCATCACCGCATGGCACCCCCCACCATCAACATTGACAATCTCGACCCCGAAATTGGCTTGGATGTTGCGGCAAACACGGCCCGCGCACTCCCGGCCGGCCCGCTGGTGGCAATCAACAACTCGTTCGGTTTCGGCGGTCACGATGTCGCCCTAGCGTTTGGAACATACTCATGACCCTGACCCAAGAGCCGACAACCACGGTTGATCCGCGTTCACCTCGCGTACGCCTCGGCGCCTTTTTCGACGACGGAGCCTTCACTACGATCACTCCAGAAAATGACTGCGGCGTCCTCGTCGCTACGGGCTACGTGGCCGGTACCCCGGTGGTCGCCTTCGCGACCGATCCAACGGTTCAGGGCGGGGCCATGGGCGAAGTAGGTTGCCGAGCCATCGTCACCGCGTACGACCGAGCATTCGCCGATTCCTGCCCGGTGGTAGGAATCTGGCACTCCGGCGGCGCCCGCCTTCGCGAAGGTGTCGCCAGCCTCGACGGGGTCGGACGCGTGTTCGCTGCGATGACGCGCATCTCCGGAAAAGTGGCACAAATTTCGATCGTCCTGGGCCCCGCTGCTGGCGGTGCGGCCTACGGACCGGCGCTGACCGATGTGGTCATCCTCGGGCCGGAGGGTCGTATTTTCGTGACCGGCCCGGAGGTGATTCGTTCCGTGACCGGTGAGGAAGTCGACATGCTGCGCCTAGGCGGCCCGGATCCGCACGGGCGGCGCAGCGGCGTCGTTCATGTGGTGAGCGAGACCGAGCAGGATGCCATCAACGAGGGTCGCCGCGTGGCAGCTCTTCTGGGTGCACAGGGTTCACTTGACCTGAATCGAGTTGATGACCGCGATCTGGCCGGACTTCTGCCCGAATCAAGCCGCCGCGCCTATGACGTTCATCCCCTGGTCGCCGGCATGCTCGATGACGGCACGATGGTCGAACTCCACGAGCGATGGGCGCCAAACATCGTGGTGGCGCTCGGGCGACTCGGCGGTCGCACCGTCGGCATCGTGGCAAATAATCCGCTCCGCCTCGGTGGCTGCCTTGACTCAGCCAGCGCCGAAAAAGCAGCACGCTTCGTGCGCATGTGCGATGCGCTGTCGGTGCCTCTCATCGTTCTCGTTGACGTCCCCGGCTACCTGCCCGGGGTCGGCCAGGAATGGGACGGGGTGGTCCGCCGTGGCGCAAAACTGCTGCATGCCTTCGCCGAATGCGTGGTGCCGCGCGTCACCGTGGTTACCCGCAAGGCATACGGCGGTGCCTTCGTTGCCATGAACTCTGCATCGCTGGGTGCGACCCGCGTCTTCGCCTGGCCCAACGCTGAGGTTGCCGTTATGGGTTCAGTCGCCGCGGTCCGAATTTTGCATCGGCGTCGCCTCGCCGAAGCCGACGATGAGCAACTGCGCGCCGAACTAGAACTCCAGCTTGCCGCCGAACACGATGTGCTCTCCGGTGGCATCAACCGGGGGCTAGAGATCGGCGTGGTCGACCAGATCGTTCAACCCGATGAAACTCGTCGCACCATTGCCAAGGTGCTGCTCGACACCCCCGGGGTGCGTGGCGCACATGGCAATATTCCGCTCTAGCCCACGTGATGGAGCACGCGAACAGGTGTGTCAGACGTGGCCACACGATACGGCTCTAGTTCGGTGTCCCATGACTCGCCGAGCAAATGCCTAAGCCCATCAGCCAGTTCAACCCCGTGGTGGTGAGCACCGGCCATCGCGGCCCGAAGTCGGTCTTCGTGCACCACGATGTCGCCGTGAACACCGATCGTGGCGCGATACAGACCCAGTGTCGGGGTGAAGGAATACCGCTCCCCCTCGCGCTCGTTGCAGGCATCCTCGGTCACTTCAAAGATCACCCCGGGCATGACCCGCAATTTGCTCACCAGCGCCGCGGCAGTGCCGGGCTGGTGAGTCCAGGAAAGAACAGAGCGTTCGCAACCACGCGCCACCGGTTGGGCGGCAAAGTCCAGTCGGGCTTGCCCGCCGAGAACATCACGAACCGCCCACACGACGTGGGGCACGATCGGCCGCGGTACGGCATGACAAAACAACACGCCGCGGGCGACGTCGGTACTTCGCTTAGACGACATAGCCACCTCCTAGACGAATCGAGTGTCGCCTTCCCCTGCGCGCTCGATGTTCTAGTCGGAGTACTGTGCGCCAGTGTAACTCCAGTAACGTCCCTCACGCCAGCCCCAGGTGCAACTTTGCCGAATCTGGTTCCCACCGCCGTCACCCCATGGGCAAGGGAGGTCGCTGATGCCTACTAAGTCACCCCGCCGCGGGCTGACCGCGGTAGACCTCAGCCTCATTGCCTCATTTGCCGCCCTTATCGCCGCACTCGGGCTTCCCGGGGCGCTCACCGTGGGTGGAACGGTTCCCATCACGTTGCAAACCCTCGGCGTCATGCTCGCTGGCAGCGTGCTGGGTTGGCGACGGGGCATGCTGGCCGTGATCACCTTCTTGGCCCTCGTAGCTGTCGGGCTACCCCTGCTTGCCGGGGGCAGAGGCGGGATCGCCGTTTTCGTTGGCCCGAGTGCGGGATACCTCATTGGCTGGATCATTGGGGCCGGAGTCATTGGCTGGATCATTGAACGGCGCAGACCACCCATCCCCACCTGGTGGTTCGCGTTAGCCAACGTGACCGGCGGTATCGCGGTCATCTACGCCATCGGGATCCCGGTGCAGGCATTCATCACCCAGACCTCCGGAGTCGTCGCTACCGCCGTAGCTGCAGTGGTCTACCTGCCAGGAGACGCGGTCAAGGTCGTCATCGCATCACTCGTTGCGGCCGGTGTTCATCGGGCCTATCCACAACTGCTTCCCCGCTCCGGCCAACCGTCCCACCGGGCAGGTGACCAGGACGGCTAGATTGGCGGTCGTGTTGTGGTTGAACGCCGATGCAGTTCCGCTCATCGTTGACGCGCTGTCCCAACAGGACGGTCAACCACTCGTGATTGCTCATGCACGGTGGACGGCCGAGCACACACAACAGATACGCGCCGAGGTCAACCAAGCTGTGGCCACCGGACGCCTGGGCGCCGGCGACATCGTGGTCTTCACCTCGGGTAGCACCGGCACACCTCGAGGCATCATTCGATCCAGGGCCTCCTGGGCGGCAAGTGTTGGTCCGCTCCGGGAAATTCTCAAGCTTGATACCGATGACCATGTGATCGTGCCCGGGTCACCGTCGGGAACCATGAACCTTTATGCCTGCTACCACGCAGACCAGTGCGGCGCAGCCTTTTCCACCGCGGTCAATGCCCAAACCCAACAGGCCGCCACCATCGTGCACGTTGTTCCCACATCGGTAGCGACATGGCTAGATCTGGTCTGCAACGGGGCACTTCCTCGCCTGCGATGCATCGTGACCGCCGGCGATGCGCTGCCCCCTCACGTCTTCGACCAAGCCGAACGCTTGGGGCTGGAAATCGTTGATTACTACGGCGCTGCAGAATTGTCATTTGTGGGCTGGCGAACATCAGCCGGGGCGTTCACTGATTTTCCCGGCGCCACCACACGCGTTCAGGACGGCAAAATCTGGGTGGCCTCACCCTTTGTTGCTACTGCCCCGCTAGCTGACGATGCAGCCATTACCGACCACTGGCAACACGATGGCCGGTGGTCGACGGTAGGCGATCTCGCCACGAGCCAAGCCGATGGATGGCTGCTGCACGGCCGCGGTGCAAGTGCGGTCAATATCGGCGGGTACACCGTGGCGGTTGAGCCCGTTGAGTCAGCATTGACCGGTCTCGACGGTGTCAGTGCCGCCGCTCTTGGCTGTCTCCCCCATGCCCGTCTCGGCCAGCAACTCGTGTGTTTGCTGGTGGGTTCAATCAGTGACGATGAGCTCAACCAAATGATGCATAACTGGGATCCACCCGCTCGTCCACGTCGATTTTTGCGCGTGGAATCCCTGCCCTACACCCGTTCGGGAAAACTTGATCGCGCTGCAGTGCAGCGTCTTATCGACAACCACTTTCAAACAGCAAGCGTGAGAGTGCGCTGATGCTTGACGCCGTGATCGTTGATGCCCGACGCACACCCATCGCATCCGCCGGTCATCAATTGCGCGACATCACCGTCGAAGCACTAGCAGCCGCAGTACTACGCCCCCTGGCTGAGCACACACACACGTGGCAACTAGAAATCGACGATGTCGTTCTCGGAGTGGCGCGAGATCACGGCGGCAACCCTGCGCGACGAGCAGTTCTTCTGGCCGGGCTACCACCGGCAGTACCGGGAGTGACCCTGGACCGACAGTGCGGCAGCGGACTGGATGCGATTGCCTTCGCCGCCGCCCAGGTCAGCACCCTGGGCGGATGCGTGATCGCAGGTGGGGCCGAAAGCGCGAGCACCGGGCCGCCAGGACGTGCTGCCTTCACGCCCGCCGGATGGCCTGATCCAGACCTTGGTGTCGCAGCCGAGCAGTTAGCCAACACGCGCAGTATCGGTCGTGACCGTCAAGATGCCTACGCTCGGAGGTCACACGAACGTGCACTCATCGCTCAACAGGACGGGCTCTTTACCGATGAGATCGTGGCCGTGAATGATCTGTCTCATGATCCACGTCCGCGAGTAATCAATGCCCAACGGCAGGCACGCATGCCGGGGGCTTTCGTGCAGGGTGGATCTGTCACCGCTGGCAATTCCTGCGGAATCAGCGATGGGGCCGCGCTCGTCACGATCACATCCACCACGACGGCAGCACAATTAGGCCTACCCGGGCTCGCGATTCGCTCTATCGCACGAACCGGGATCGCACCGGATCAGCCAACTCTGGGACCGGTCACCGCGATCCGCCAGGCACTCGCCACGGCCAAGATGTCCCTCGTCGATGTAGATCGCATCGAAATTACCGAGGCTTTTGCCAGCCAAATGTGCGCGGTAGCAGAAGATCTCGGCCTCGATGATGATGATCCGCGTGTCTGCGCCGACGGTGGCGCCATTGCCCTAGGCCATCCGTGGGGGGCATCTGGGGCGATATTGATTACCCGCTTGTACTCAAGCCTGGTGCGCCAGCGTTTCGGTCGTTTTGGAATGGCCGCCTGTGCCGTTGCCGGTGGCCAAGGCATTGCCATGATCGTAGAGCGGATCAACCCGTGATTGAGTTTCGTGACGTGTGCTTAACCCTCAACGCACGACCGGTCCTCTCCGACATCAACGCAGAACTGTCTGGACCCCGTGTTGGCATTATCGGTGCTAATGGTTCTGGTAAGACCTCACTGCTGCGCCTAATTAACGGGCTAGCCTCACCCACGTCTGGCTCGGTGCACGTCCTCGGACTTCAACCTGACCGAAACGGTCGGGCTGTACGCAAAAAGGTCTCCTTTCTTTTCTCCAATCCGGATGCACAAATTGTGATGCCCACCGTCGCCGAGGACGTTGCCTTCTCACTTCGCCGACATTCATTGTCAGACCCTGAACGGGACCTCAGGGTGAACCAAGCCTTACATCAGGTGGGGTTGACCGAGCATCACGACCATCCTGCGCATGCCCTGTCGAGCGGCCAAAAGCAGCTGCTTGCGCTCGCCTCGATCATGGTTACCGAACCACAAATCTTGCTCTGCGACGAACCCACCACGCTTCTTGACCGACGCAACACTCGCGAGGTCATCAACGTCTTGAACGATCTACCGATAACTGTTGTGATGAGCACACATGATCTTGACTTGATTCGAGATTGGGATCGCGTACTTGTCGTGGACGGCGGCCGCATCATCGCCGACACAACCGGAATCGAAGCCATCGCAACCTACTTGAAACTCGTTGACTCATGATTGGCATCTACCATCCGGGAACATCCTGGCTACACCGTGCACCTCCAGGACTGAAGTTGGTGATACTCCTGCTGTTCACCACAACCATCGTCATCTTTCGATCCCTCCCCGTGCTCGCCGGAGCCGCTCTTTTTATCTTTATTGCCTATGCACTCGCCCGTATCCCCATGGGGCTTGCCCTCAAACAGCTTCGACCACTTCGCTGGATCGTATTGCTGCTCATGGCATTTCAATGGTGGCTGCTCGGCTGGGAACGCGCTTTCGAAATCGTTGGAACCCTCGTTCTAGCGGTGGCTGCAGCAGCATTGATCACTTTGACCACCACCACCACGGCCATGCTGGCAACCCTGGAACGCATGCTGACGCCCGCTCGATTTATCGGCGTCGACACTGAGAAGGTTGCTCTTGTGCTCACTCTCACGATTCGTGTGGTGCCGGTTATCGCCGATATCGTCGGATCGGTCCGCGATGCTCGGCGGGCACGCGGGCTCGAACGCAATGCGCGGGCATTCGTCACGCCGGTGGTCATTCGAACCGTGGGTTACTCCCACGACCTCGGTGATGCACTGATCGCGCGTGGCGTGGGCGACTAATCTGTCTTGCGGGGTGCGGCTGCTGCCAACCGGGCTGCGGTGCCCGGATCGCAAAAGGCATCAATCGTCGCTTTCGTCTCCCGTAGCAGGGCTTGTTCAAGCTCATCCACGTAGGGCGCACGAAGTGCACTGAGTAACGCCTCCACACGTGCCTGCGGTAGGGACACGATGCTCTCGGCGAACACCAGCGCGCGGTTGAGCACATCTTCGTCAGCCACAACCTCTGTCGCGACCCCCCAGGTCAGCAACTGATCGGCGCTGATTCGCTCACCGGTAGTCAGCAGGGACCTCGCCCGCGCGTCCCCCACAATCCGTGGCAAGAGCAATGTGATGCCACCGGTGGGGAACAGGCCCAGACCCATCTCGGGAAAGAATCCTCGAGTGGAAGCACCAGCGATCACAAAATCAGCGTTAAACAACCACTCCAGGCCGCCGCCCACAGCCCAACCGCGCACCGCGGCCACCACCGGTAAACGGCCGAACATGAGCAACCGGGTGACCTGCTGCAGTTGTTCAACGAAACGTTGCTGCTGCGCCGCTGGTGCATTGTGAGCTGTCGTGTCGTGGAGGTCATCGCCGGCGCAAAAAGATGATCCGGCGCCGGTGAACACCAGCGCTCGCACAGCTGGATCTGCCTGCGCCAACCGAATTGATTCACAGAGTTGATCAACCAACGCGGGGGTGATCGCATTGAGTCGCTCTGGACGATTCAAGGTAACGACCGCGACAGATCCGCGGTGCTCGAACAACAGCAGATCCTGCGTCATACCCGCACCACCCTTGCAGTTTTGCCTTCGGTTCTGGGCATCGCATGAAAGGCCACCGTCGATAACTCTGCGGTCACTCGAAGATCGCGGGTCACCGCAGCTTTGACACGTTCGACAATGCTGGCAACGCGCTGCTCATCCTGCACATCAATCCCTTCGCTGAGCTCCACCTGAAGCGGCAATCGATCGTAGGGTCCCGCACCCGTTAACACGATGCGGTATTCACCGGAGAGGTCACCATCAGCGTGGACCACGGCGGCAACGGAACTAGGAAATACGTTGACACCACGAACAACCACCATGTCGTCGCTGCGCCCTGTCACTTGCAAACGAGGAGCAGGACGCCCACAAACACAGGGTTCGGTCGCGGTCAACGTCACCACATCGCCGGTACGAAAACGCACCAGCGGCTGGCAATCGCGCTTCAGGTGAGTCAGAACAAGTTCGCCGTGGGCTCCGGCCTCCCAGCGTTGAACCTCACCGGTCATGGGATTGATGATCTCTGGGTGCAGTGCGTCCATGGCCAAGAAATGCAGATCATTTTGTTCCTCGCACTGCCCGGCGAAATTGCACATCACGTCGGTGACACCATAGTTGGAGTTTCGAGCAGCGAACCCCCACGTGTCCTCAAGCCGCTGCCGAAACCCTGGAATATCCAGGGCCGCTTCGCCCCCGAAAAGACCCAGACGTAGGTGCAGATCTTTCGGCGCCAGCCCCATGCGCGTGAGTACCGATTGAAGGACGGCCGGATAACTCGGCGTGCATGAAATCGCCGTCACGTGCAATGACTGAATTGTGCGAATCAGCAGTTCTGGGTTTCCCACGCCGAAAGGAATAACGGTAGCTCCGGTGGCTTCCAGGGTCGTGTGATCAGTGAATCCACCCATCCACATTTGATAGTTCAAGCAGTGCACCACAACATCACCCGGTCCCAGACCCGATGCTGACTGTGCCCGCGCACCGATGATGGCTGTTTGTCGCGCGTCATCAACGGACAGGGCCAGGTTCATGGCCTCCCCGGTCGTACCACCGGTTCGGTGTACGCGAGTGATATCGGTTGGCTCAGCGGCGAGGTAGGACCCGAAGGGTGGAAAGAGCTGCTGGGCGCGGCGTAGATCGGCTTTATCGACCAGCGGGAGTGCAGCAATGTCGCTGAGCCGCTCCGGTATGCGCTGGCCCCTCCACTGTGACTGATAGAAGGGTGACCGAGCAGCAACGTAGTGTGACTGCTTCCGCCACAGTTGGTCGCGTGCGTCGGCGCTTATCTCAGCGCTTATCTCACCGCCCACGTCAGTGCCGCGCTGATCTCATGCTCACTGTGGCAATCCAAGTTCACGCGCAATAAGCATGCGCTGCACCTCATTTGTGCCTTCGCCGATCTCCAGCACCTTCGCGTCGCGATAGAAGCGCGCAACCGGATACTCATTCATGTAACCGTACCCACCAAAGACCTGCGTGGCCCAGCGTGAATTCTCCATCGCCGCATCTGATGAGTGCAGTTTCGCGATCGCAGCTTCGCGCTTGAATGGCTCACCTGCCAACATCCGCGCTCCGGCATCGTAATAGGCCAAACGTGATGTGTGTGCCCTTACATCCATATCTGCAATCAAGAAAGACACCGCCTGATAGTGGCCGATGGGGTGTCCGAATGCTTCGCGCTCATGGGAATAGCGGATCGACTCATCAACGCATCCCTGCGCGAGGCCGGTAGCCAAGGCCGCGATGGCGATGCGACCCTCGTCGAGAATCTGAAGGAACTGAGCGTAACCGCGGCCACGCTCACCCAGCAGGTTGCTCTCCGGAACTCGACAGTCAGCAAACACCAGCCCGTGGGTGTCAGAGGAGTTCCAGCCCACTTTGGAGTAGGCGGGTTCTACGGTGAGGCCGGGGGTACCAGCCGGGACGATGATCGTAGAGATCTCCGGGCGCCCGTTGCTCCTGGTGCCGGTGATGGCCGCAACCGTAACCAACCCGGTGATGTCGGTGCCGGAGTTGGTAATAAATGCCTTTGCGCCATTGATCACCCATTCGCCGTCATCAAGACGCGCGGTGGTGCGCATACCGCCTGCATCGGAGCCAGCTCCGGGTTCGGTGAGACCGAACGCACCGATCATGTGACCGCTGGCGAGTTGTGGAAGCCAGGCGTTCTTTTGCTCCGTTGTGCCGAAGCGGTAGATCGGCATGGCCCCAAGGGATACCGCTGCTTCCAGAGTGATCGCCAGCGAGGAATCCACTCGCGCAACTTCTTCGAGTGCGATGCACAGGGCGAAGTAGTCGCCCCCCATTCCACCGAACTCCTCGGCAAAGGGCAGTCCGAAAAGGCCCATGTCGGCCATGCCCCGCACGAGGTCGTAGGGAAACTCATGGTTGATGTACAACTCACCGATTGCCGGGGCGATGACATCGCGGGAATACTGAGCAACGGAGTCGCGAAGATCGCGCAATTCTGTCGGCAGCCGGTGATCTAGCGGTGAATTCTTCATGAGGCCTCTTTTCGCCGATGCATCACTGGGCAATAAGTAACTGGGTAATCAATCACTGAACCGGGTCTGGCTGCATGGCGCGAACCACGCGGGATTGACTCGGTCGGCCCAGGATGTCAGACATCCACCGACTCGTCTCTGCCAACGCCAAAAGGTCAACACCTGTGGCGATTCCCATCCCGTGTAGGGCGTACACCACATCTTCTGTCGCCAGGTTTCCCGTGGCAGATTTCGCATAGGGACATCCGCCCAGTCCCCCGGCAGATGCATCCACCGTGCGGACTCCCACCTCAATTGCTGCGATTGTGTTGGCCAAAGCTTGCCCGTAGGTGTCGTGGCAGTGAATTCCCACCAGGTCTAGCCCGATGCCGCTGTCGCGTAACGCGATCATGAGTGCTCTGACGTGGCCGGGTGTGGCAACGCCGATGGTGTCGCCGAGGCTGAATTCAGTACAGCCAAGGTCACGAAGGTGTCCCACCGCATCCACCACTCGTTCCAGGGCGACCGGGCCTTCCCACGGGTCGCCGAAGCACATCGACAGGTAGCCCCGCACCGACATGTCTTCGGCTCGGGCTTTAGCCACGACAGGCTCAAACATGGCCCACTGCTCGTCGCAGGTGCGGTTAAGGTTTTTGCGCGCGAAGGATTCGGTGACGCTGCCGAACACTGCGATCTCCTCGACGCCGGCGGCCAATGCGTGATCAAAGCCACGCTCATTGGGGACCAACGCCGGGAAACGCAGGGTGGCACTGGGCGAAAGCCCGGCCATCACTTCGGCAGCATCAGCCAACTGCGGAACCCAACGGGCCGGCACAAAACTCGTGGCCTCGATAATGCCAAGCCCTGCTGCGGCTAGTCGTTCGATGAACTCAATCTTGATCGCGGTTGGCAGGATCTCGGCCTCATTTTGCAGTCCATCGCGAGGCCCGACCTCCCAGATGGTGACACGTGCCGGCGCGTCAGGCATCGGAACCACCATCGGTAATCCCAATTCTGCTGTGTTCATGGGCTGCCCTCGTCATGAGCCGATCCCAGGACAAGCTCAACGAGCTCCTGGTCAAGTCGAACCTGTTCGCCTACTTTCACTTTCACTACCTCTACTCGTCCAGCAGCCGGTGCCTTAATCATGTGTTCCATCTTCATCGCCTCAACGGCAACGAGGGGTGCACCTGTTTCCACTTCATCGCCATCAGCTACCAAAACACTCACGATCGTGCCGGGCATTGGAGCCCGGGCTGACCAATCGCCCGCCTGGGCTCGGCCTCGCAAGGTGTCGACTCGAAGGTGTCTTTCCGTCGGTGTCGATAGCCGCCCGTGGTGGGTTCCTTCAGTTGAGGAGTGCACCCACACCGATGCACCGGCAGGGTCTAGCCACGGTGCGGGGGTGACGTCGGGAATGACGAGCACATCGTGTTCGGTGATGGCCCGCTGCACATCTTTCGGTGTGGCTTCGCATACCTCGATGGCTTGACCGTTTCGAGTGAAGTCCAGGGTGAAAGGTTGATGACCCCCAACTCGCCAACCATCGCGCTGCGTCCAGGCATCACCATCGCCGTCAAGACTGCTCCGGAACGCATTGACCATTGCCGCAGCTGCCGTAGCAGAGGGCCCCTGCATCCAGGCGTCTAACGCGGTGGTTCGTCCGAGAAGATCCGTGTCCATCGTGCCAGCCACTACGAACTCATCACGCAGGATCTGCCGGAGGTAGTCGATATTGGTGACCACTCCGAAGACGATCATGTCGTCCAGCCCCGCCGCCAACGATGCCAGGGCGGCCGACCGTTGTGGCGCCCAGGAGATCACCTTGGCCAACATGGGGTCATAGTGGGAGGACACCTCGTCTCCAGACCGCACACCTGAGTCGATGCGTAACTGTGTCGGTGTTTCCCACACCTCAATCTGTCCCCCGGTGGGTAGGAAGTCTCGGGTCGGATCCTCCGCGTACACGCGCGCCTCAACAGCTGCCCCGGAAAAGACGATGTCCTGCTGGGCATACCCCAGGGCCTGCCCGGCCGCAATACGGATTTGTTCGGCAACAAGATCGATTCCGGTCACAGCTTCAGTGACCGGGTGCTCGACCTGTAGACGTGTATTCATTTCGAGAAAGGCAAAATCCGCGGGGTTGTTTCCGGGCACCACGAACTCCACGGTGCCGGCTCCGACGTAGTCGACGGCTGCCGCCAGAGCCACGGCTGCCTCGCACATCAGTTGCCTGGTTTCCTCATCGAGCAGCGGAGATGGAGATTCCTCGATGACTTTCTGGTGGCGTCGCTGCAGACTGCATTCTCGTTCGCCTAGGTGCACAACGTTGCTGAATTTATCGGCCAGTATTTGAACTTCAATGTGTCGTGGGCGGTCCACGAATCGTTCCACCAGCATGGTGTCATCGCCAAAGGATCCTCGAGCTTCGCGTCGGGCCGAGGCGATCGCATCATCGATTTGCGTTTCCGCACGGACGATCCGCATTCCCTTACCACCGCCACCGGCAGATGGTTTCAAGAGCGCAGGAAAGCCAATGCTTGTGATTGCCGAACGCAATTGATCGTCGCTCATGGCGGGTCGATGGTCACCGGGAACCACCGGCACACCGGCTCGAATCGCAGTTTCCTTGGCACGAATCTTGTCACCCATACTGTCGATCACCCAGGCAGGTGGACCGATGAAGACGATGCCATTGTCGATGCACGCCTGAGCTAGAGCTGCGTTTTCCGAAAGAAATCCATAGCCGGGATGAATCGCTTGCGCACCGGAATCGAGTGCGGCTGCGATGATGCGATCGACGCGCAGGTAACTGTCCGTCGCCGGCGTCGGGCCAATGCGCATGGCTTCATCAGCCACGGCAACATGCAGGCTGTCGGCGTCAGCATCGCTGTAGACTGCGACACTACGAATACCCAGTGAGGCCAGGGTACGCATGATGCGAACGGCGATCTCGCCGCGATTGGCGACCAGTACAGATTCGAAGTAGGGCATGAGGTGAGTCACGGTCACATCCGAAAGATTCCGTTAGAGACCGGGTCAAGTCCGGCATTGGCGGCGGCGGCGAGGCCGAGGGCGAGCACCCGGCGCGTATCCCGAGGATCGATGAGTCCGTCGTCCCATAGTCGAGCTGTTGCAAAGTAAGGACTGCCCTTATCTTCGTATTGCTGACGAATGGGATCAGCAAATGCGCGTTCCTCCTCCTGCGTCCACTCATTACCCGCTGCCTCGATCTGATCGCGACGCACAGTGGACAGCACCGCAGCGGCCTGGTCGCCACCCATCACCGAGATTCGAGCATTGGGCCACATCCACAAAAAGCGCGGAGAGTAAGCACGTCCACACATGGAGTAGTTCCCAGCCCCGAACGACCCACCGATCACCACCGTGAACTTCGGCACGCGTGCACATGCAACTGCTGTCACCATCTTTGCACCATGTTTGGCGATACCACCGGCTTCATAGTCTTGACCTACCATGAAGCCGGAAATGTTCTGCAGGAACACCAACGGAATCTTGCGCGAATCACACAACTGAATGAAGTGCGCCCCCTTCATGGCTGACTCACTAAAAAGGATTCCGTTATTGGCGATGATACCCACGGGATGTCCATCGATGTGGGCAAAGCCGGTGACCAACGTCGAGCCGTAATTCTCCTTAAACTCAACAAATTTGCTGCCATCCACGATGCAGGCAATCACTTCGCGCACGTCATAGGGGGTCTTGGTGTCCGTTGGCACGATCGAGAGCAGATCCTCAGCTAGGCGCTCCGGCGGCAGGGGCGTGTGCAGCGCCCACTCCGGCACGGTCGGTCGTGGCAGCGTGGCGACGATGTCGCGCACGATCCGCAACGCATGTGCATCGTCGTTAGCTAGATGGTCGGTGACTCCACTCACCCGGCTGTGCATGTCTCCGCCGCCGAGGTCCTCGGCTGTCACAACTTCACCCGTCGCGGCCTTCACCAACGGTGGCCCACCGAGGAAGATGGTGCCCTGATCTCGCACGATGACCGCTTCGTCAGCCATGGCCGGTACGTACGCACCACCGGCAGTGCAAGAACCCATCACCGCAGCGATCTGCGGGATTCCACGAGCTGACATGGTGGCCTGGTTGTAGAAAATTCGACCGAAATGATCGCGGTCCGGGAACACCTCATCCTGACACGGCAAAAATGCCCCACCAGAATCCACCAAATTGATGCACGGGAGGTGGTTATCACTCGCGATTTCCTGAGCACGCAGATGCTTCTTCACGGTGAGCGGGAAATAGGTGCCGCCCTTCACCGTGGCGTCATTGGCAATGATGACGCACACGCGACCACTCACCCGACCAAGCCCGGTGATGATGCCGGCCCCGGGCACGTCATCGTCATAGACGCCATCGGCGGCAAGTCCAGAGAGTTCAAGAAAGGCGGTGCCTGGATCGAGGAGTGAATTCACACGTTCGCGGGGCAGTAGTTTGCCGCGCGCAACGTGACGCTTGCGGGACGACTCGGTGCCACCGAGAGCGTTGCGCTGCAATCGTTCATCAAGTTCATCAATCAGTGCAAGATGTTCTGCCGCCCGCGTGGTACCTGCCTCGACCGGCACGATGTCTCCTCATTCCCGTCATTCCCGCGATCTTCTCCACGAACACCCCGCTCCGCTGACCCTATCAGGATTAGTGAACGATCGTTAACAATTAGACGACACCGGATATTTACTCGACACCGGAGGCTGCCGCAAGCCCTGCGGTGGCCATCACCTGGAGCAGATGGCTCATTTCTGGCCTCGTGAGACGGGCGCTGTGCGGAGTGGAGTTAATGAGCCCGAATGCCGCGTGCGCCGCAGCGCGAGCCGTTGCTGAGGAAGTATGCGGCCACACCTGCACTATGGCTTCCACCCACAGGGCCACATACTGCGCCTGCAGGCGCCGCACGGTCCGCTGGTCCTCAACTGACATCGCATCTGAGTCGCGAACCTGCACATCGATGAGTTCGGGATTATCCAGCGCGAAGTCCACATGAAAATTCACCAGGGCAGCCAAATTGTCACGTGGCTGCTGATGCTGGCGTACCCGCTCTTGGCCGCCGGCTAGCAGTCGCCTGCTGATATCAATCAACATCTGCGAAAGGATCGCTTCTTTGCCGGCGAAGTGGCGGTAGAGCCCCGGGCCACTCATGCCAACAGCCGTACCCAGGTCGTCCATGGATGTACCATGAAAGCCGTTGCGCGCGAACAGCGTTGCCGCTTCGGTGATGATCTCTTCACGACGGTCATCGCCGGGTCGTCGAGGCATCAGCCCAGACCCAGCACATGGTTGAGTCCGCGAGCGGCTCGACCTCCTTCTTCCAGCGCGATCGCGACAGCCCTTGGTACATCAAGATCGTTCACCAAGGCACTCATGATGTCTGCCTCGGCCTCATCATTTCCTCGCCGGCCGGCCGCGGCGTAGAGCGCATCAAGGCGTCCCTCGGCAGCAGCAAGATCGCTATCGGTGAACTCCCAGTCTTGGGACCACACCCGATCGAGCAGGTAGAGCCGAATGGCTGCGGCGCGATGAGTCTTGAGCAGGTCTTCGATCAACACCAGGTTGCCGGTGGATTTGGCCATCTTTTGATCATTCACCGACACCGTGCCCACATGCATCCAAGCGCGAGCAAAGGGCTGCACTCCCGTGACCGCCTCAGCCATTGCCGACTCGTATGCGTGGTGGGGAAAGTGCAGATCTTTACCCCCCGCGTGGATATCTATGCTCGATCCGAATGTGTGCAACACCATGGCGGCACATTCACCATGCCAGCCGGGTCGACCCAGGCCCCATGGGCTCGGCCAGGCCGGGTCAGTGCTGCCAGAAGCCCGCCACACCGCGGTGTCCAACGGGTGGCGCTTACCGGCGTCGTTGAAATCTTCACCAAACTCGCGGCTGAGTTCTAGCGCCGCAGGTTCGGACAATCCGGCACGGGAGGCAACATCACGACCGTGGAAGTACACCGAACCGTTCTCGACATAGGCGCTACCGTTGTCGACCAATCCCTGAGCAAGTTTGACCACATCACCGATGTGACGATGAGCCCGCGGCTCAAACTCAGGTCGTCGTACCCCGAGGGATGCCATGTCGTGATCAAAGCGGTACTGCTGCATCGCTGCGAACTCGTCGTATGGCGTGTGGGCCGCACGTGCCGCCTCGGTCAGCACGTCGTCAACATCGGTGACGTTGCGGGCGAGGATGACGTCGAGGTGTGCATGGCGTAGCACCCGCGTGAGGGCATCCACCCACACGAAGGTCGCGGCATGACCCAGATGGGTCACGCCATAGGGAGTAACCCCGCAGGTATATACACGCACCGGCCCCACGACGGGCAGCGAGCGTTGATTCAATTGCAAAGGCGCCGGTGGCAACTGGTTATGGCTCATAACCCGCCTAAGCGTACGCAGTCAGGATCTAGGTGCGCATTGCCCGGTGATGAATGACAGCACCCAGGGTGCGCACACCGACGATAAACCAAACGGCAAGGAGCGCCAGCCCCAGACCGAGACCGGAAATCATGACGACTGCGCTATCCAGGGCCACCCCCAGTGCGGTCATGGACAATTGCATGGCAGCTATGGGAAAAACGAAGCTCCACCAACCGGGATGGAACGGCAAACCCCCGCCCAACCGCACACGCAATAGGTCCCCAATGGCGAACAGCATCCACCACAATCCAAGCCCTAAACCCATGGCTGTGACAACGATCGCAAAACTGACCAGCGTTGAACCCCACACACCTACGTCCACGCCAGCAGACACCGTCTTGAGTAGAGCCAAACCCACAATGCCGGCAGGTGCGAGAGGCACCCACAGGGACGGGCTTAGCGCGTGTGCCAGCGGTGGTCGTAGTGCCAACCGCGCGATGAGCAGCGTGAAAATAGCGATGAACAAGAAAAAGCCAATGCCGTAAAAGGCAAGCGAGACAGCGAGTAGCCACTCCGCTTGACCGGGGTAGGCAGTGATCTGCGGCGCTAGAGCGAGGGGAACCAACAAACTCATGACCGGCGGAATAAGCCAACCGCCATGAACATCTGCCAGTGTTGCCACGCCGCGTCCCTGCGCCGCGGCCCACACCACGCTCAGTGCCACAGCGCCCAGCGCACCCACGACGATCAAGACAGCGGAGACGGCCAGGGCCGGATCGGTTGAGATGAACTCCGGTCCAACACGACCCCAGGCCACCGCCAAAACGAGGAAGCCCGCCGGAAACGTGGCCAGCATCGCCCCGTGTGCCGGATGGGACATTTCATGTGCCAGGGCCTCGCGATCTTTACTGCGGGTCAGGTACCGGGGAGTCAGAATCGCGGCCAAAACTGATGCCAGCACCAGGAAAGCCACCGACGCCCAGGTCAGGGCAGCGGCGGGAGTTGTGTGTGGAGTGACCCATTCCAAGGCCACGAGGGCCAGCCCCGACTGGTACAGCGCCACCGACAGCGCCGCTGTCCCCATTACCGAACCAAACCAGGCCGGATGCTGATGCAGCGACTGACTCGACATACCCCCTAGGGTATCGATACGTCGTCGGTTCCGCCGATGGTGGCCGGTGATTGGCGCGCTGTTACCCCACGCGCTCGGCCGAACCCCTAACATAACGACATGACGACGCTTCCCGATGTCACACCGCCTCGATTGGTCGCAGCAGTGTCAAAAGTTGAGCCCCTAGACCAGGTGTTAGCCACCGCGCACCGGGAGTTTGCGGCGCAGCGCCCGGTGAGTCAGCAGTTGCATGAGCAGGCGTGCAGAGTCATGCCCGGCGGAAACACGCGCAGCGTGCTTTATCACTCTCCTTTTCCGCTGCGCATTAGTCATGCCGCGGATGCGGTCGTCTTCGATGTGGATGGCTTGACGTATGTGGATCTCCTCGGCGAATACACCGCCGGTCTCTACGGCCACAGCAACTCCGTCATCACCGGTGCCATGCACGCAGCGGTGGATGCCGGCCTCACTCTGGGCGCCCACACCGTGAACGAAGTGCGGCTAGCAGAATCCATCGTCCAACGCTTCCCGCCCATTCAGATGGTGCGCTTCACGAACTCAGGAACCGAGGCCAACATGATGGCCGTGGCACTGGCGCGGGTGGCCACGAACCGCCCGGGCATAGCGGTGATGCAGGGCGGGTATCACGGTGGATTTATGTACTACGGCGGTCAAGGATCCCCCGTCAACGCTCCCTACCCCACCACCGTGCTGCCCTTCAATGACGCGGCAACAGCACGCGCGCTGCTTCGTGAGAAGGCCGACAGCATTGCCGCCGTCGTCATCGAACCGGTCATGGGTTCCGCCGGTTGCATTCCCCCCACCGGGACATTCTTGCAAGACATCGCCACTGCCACGGCTGAGGTTGGTGCCCTGCTTATCGCGGATGAAGTCATGACATCGCGCCTCAGCCCGCAGGGGGCTTGCCCGATGTTCGGTATTACCCCAGATCTCATGACCCTGGGAAAATACCTGGGTGGTGGCGCAAGCTTTGGTGCTTTTGGTGGCCGCGCAGACCTCATGGCAAAGTTCGACCCCACGATGGCCGATGCACTCCCCCACGCCGGAACATTCAACAACAACACACTGTCCATGAGCGCCGGGCTAGCCGGTCTCAGTGAAGTTCTCACCGATGCAGTCGTTGATGAAATAAATACACGAGGCGACTACCTGCGCGTTTCGCTAAACGATGTCTTGGGTCAGTTCAATTGGAGCGCAACAGGTATGGGATCCATGATTGGTATTCACCCCGTATCGGGGTCCATCACGTCTCCGCACGATCTCCGAAACGCTGACCCGCGTCTACGCGATCTATTGTTTCTGCGCTTACTCGACCGAGGCTGGTACATCGCCGCCCGCGGCTTCATTGCACTCAGCCTTGCCATCACCGACGAACATGCACAGGCCTTCGTTGCCGACGTGGCCGATGTCTTTTCTGAAACACCCCAACTGCACGTCAACTAATCGGGTGATGCGAATTCAGGGGGCAGCGCCCAGTTGATTGGGTCCCAACCCTGCGCAGCTAGGGCTTCATTCGTTCGCGAAAACGGACGAGATCCGAAGAAGCCGCGATGAGCCGACAGCGGGCTCGGATGGGCGCTACTGATGACAGCGGCGCCCCGAAGGTGGTGTGCAGCAGACTGCGCGTCGCGTCCCCACAGCACTGCAACCGGCGGGCCTAGCCGGCGTTGTGCGAGTGCTTGCAAGACCGTCTGTGTGATCGGCTCCCACCCGTGACCTCGATGACTACCGGGTTGGTGAACCCCAACCGTGAGCACCCGATTGATCAGCAATACTCCCTGCGCGCTCCACGCCCCGAGGTCACCGCATGTCGGTGCTGTCACACCGACATCGTCGGTAAGTTCGCGCAAGATATTAGACAAACTTCGCGGTAGTGGTTTCGTCTTGGGCGCAACGGAAAATGCCAACCCAACAGCCTGCCCCGGCGTCGGATAGGGATCTTGACCCACAATGACGACACGCACATCATCCATCGGCATTGACAACGCACGAAGGACAAGGTCGGGTTCGGGAGCCCATGGTCTCTGCGCATCAGATTCCTGCTGCAGAAACTCATCAATCCTGGCCAGATCCCGGCGATGACTTTGCAGTATCGGAGACCAGCTGCTGTGAACGCCGCCGGCTAGATTGAACCTGCTCACGATCAATAAACCTATCCGTTGACAACAGCGGCAGCTCGTTCATGCAGACGTTCGACAAGTGCAGCAACTACCGGTACAGGAGAAACCGGATAGACAACGCCGATAGTGCGGCCAAGTTGGGGGTCACCGGTTGGGCAGTAGCGCACACCGGCACGCGGTTCTGCGGCTAAGCGCGGCACCATGGTCACGGCGAACCCGGTAGAAACGAAGCCCAGGGCAACATGGAAGTCATCGGTGCGAAGTACCGGTCGCGGCGAAAAACCATGCACTGCTGTGGCCAAGAGCAGACTCCGATCGGTCATCAGGTCAGACTGCTGCGACAAGATCCAGCCGTCGTCAGCAAAATCAGCCAGATCAGCAACCCCCTGGGATCCACCCGGGTGGTCGTGGGGCATCGCGAGCAGGTACGGATCCCACAGCAGTGAGTCAGCCCGCCAGCCATCCGGAATGGGCAGGGGCTCAGCGCCATCGTTGTAGACCAGGGCAATGTTCAAGGCCCCTTGAGCTAGGTCGGCGAGGAGTTCAACCGTTTCCGCTTCGTGCAATTCCACCGGCACGTTCATGTGCCGCTGCACATCAGCCACCGCCGCCGGCAGAAGTACGCCGCCAGCACTGGAGAAGGTGCCGATGCGCAAGGTGGGGATACCCCAGGTAGCCATGGTGCGCGCCTCCTGGACAGCAGAGGCCACCCGGTCCAAGATGACATCGGCTTGATCAACGAAGACCCGGCCAATGTCAGTCAGGACAGCGCCGCGCGGACCTCGCTGGACCAACACGGTGGTCAAGGTCTGCTCTAGGGCGCTGAGGTGATGGGCGATGGTGGGTTGAGAGACCCCCAGGGCCCGACCGGCCGCGGCCAAGGAACCGGTCTCAGCGATGGCGCGCAGCACCCCCAATTGCCGCAGGTCTATACCGGCATCAAAGACACGATCTCGTACATCTTGAGTACGCGCGGTCATGCGGTCTCCGTTGGGCACTACCCAAGATTATCGGTGAAGTGCACCATTAGTTGAATATTGCGTATTGTGCTGAGTGTAGGACTCTGGGGCTTCTGTTGAACGCTTGGTGCACGGGATAATGACACGGTGAATAAGGGAGTGAATGACGCGGGCGCCACAACTTCCAGCACATCATCCCTCGATCACTCCCGCGCTCCGTTCGCCGAAGCACTCGCCGAGTTAGCCAAGGCGTCCCACACCGGTGAATTTGTCCGCGCTTCCGTACCCGGACACCTAGCCGATCCTGACTCAGGCGTCGCACGTTTCTTCGGCAGGGACTTGACTCATCTCGACATTGGTCCCATGACCGACGGGCTTGATGCCGATCCCGCTGGCGGAGCCACCGCCCTCGATGAGGCACGTCAACTTGCTGCTGACGCATGGGGCGGACAGCGCACCTGGTTTCTCACCGGAGGCGCCAGCCAGGGCAATCTCGCTGCCTGCCTAGCGCTGCGCAGCGCCAGTTCTGCCCTTGCCCCCAATTCTGATTCCGTCAGCGTCGATGTGGTAGTCCAGCGCAGCGTGCATTCCTCCGTCATGGACGGTATGGCCCTGGCCGGCCTACACCCCATCGCGGTAATGCCGGCCGTAGACGCTGATCGCGGCATGGCTCATGGGCTCACCCCTGAACTGCTCGATGAGGCCCTACACAACGATCCCGGAGCGATCGGCGCCTACGTGGTGAGCCCGTCCTATTTTGGTGCCGTTAGTGACATTGCCGGCCTCGCTCGCGTTGCCCACGCACACGGGGTGCCGCTCGTGGTTGATGAGGCGTGGGGTGCACATCTTGGCTTCCATCCCGATTTACCGCTCAATGCGTTAAGGCTGGGGGCTGATCTGGTGATCTCCAGTACCCACAAGCTTGGCGGCAGCCTCGGCCAGTCAGCGATGGTGCATCTGGGCCGCGGGCCATGGGCAGAACTGCTCGGTGACCACGTCGATCGCACCCTGCGCATGATCACCTCAACCAGTGAATCTGGTCTCTTGATCGCCTCGCTAGACCTGGCCCGTCGTGATCTGATGACCAATCCAGAACAGATTGCCGACAGTGTGCAGGCGGTCAACGAGATCCGTGCTGCGCTACGTCAGGACCCACGCTTTGGCATCGTCACCGACGACTTCGTTAACTCAGCGGAAGTCTTCGCTATTGACCCGATGCGCGTGGTGATCGACACGCGAGGTACCGGACTGACCGGACACGAAGTGCGCCATCGGCTCTTCCATCACCACGGCATGCAAGTGGAAATGTCCACCGATGCTGTCATCGTCGGGCTCATCGGCGCTGGGCGACGCGTGGACGGCGACCGTCTCGTGAAGGGCCTGCGCGACATGCCCCATGGCAATGCACAATTGGTTGCGCTGAACCGCTTGCCCTCCCCTGGAGAACGGCTAATGCCATTGCGGCAAGCCATCTTTGCTGAATCCGAACTGGTCTCAGCGGCCGCGGCCATCGGTCGCATTAGCGCTGATTCGATGGCCGCCTATCCACCGGGAGTCCCCAATGTGCTGCCTGGTGAAGTGGTCACTGCCGAAAATGTTGCGTTTCTGCAAGCCGCCGCCGCTGCACCGCACGGATACGTACGAGGTGCCCACGATCCAGCCGTTGGTCAGGTTCGCGTCCTAGCGACCCGGCCCTGACCCGTCGGCTTCATTGGGCGGATTCTGCGACATATCAGCCAAGAACTGCTCCACCGCCGCTGCGATCTCCTCACCCGATGGCACATGACCATCAGGTGCAACTTCACGGGTGGTGGCATCGGCCTGTGCACGCATCGCAGACATCTGGTCGTACTGCTGCTCTAGCGCGGCTAGCACCGAGACGAATTCAGAGGAGTCAGCCACCTGCGAAGAGATCTCACCTTCGACCTTGACCGCACCCGGCAACAACTCCTCTGTATCCACGACTAGCCCGGTAGCCTCGCCTAGGGACTCCAGCAGCGCCATCGTTGCCCGCGGATAGTCCACCGCGGCCACATAGTGGGGAACATGGGCGGCAATTCCGAGGGCAGACCGGCCCGCATCAGCCAGGGTGAGTTCGAGTAGACCACCAATATGTCCGGGCACATCGATATTGCCCAGCATGGCAGGTTGGCGATCCAGCAGTTCACGGTCGGTGCCGTGCCAGGTAACGCCGGTGGGCCGAGTGTGCGGGGTCGGCCACGGAATGCCGGCCAAACTCACCGTGAGATCGATATCCAAGGCATCAATGAGGTGGATGACGGCGGCGACGAAACGCTGCCACTGCACATCTGGTTCTGGTCCGGTCAGTAACCAAAAGAGTCGACCGGCATCGTCTTTGAGCTCATAGAGTGCAATCTGGGGAAGTTCAATGGCAGCAAAGTGATCGACCACGAAAGTCATGCGCGGGCGCCGGGCGCGATAGTCGAAAACCTCATCGGCGTCAATCGTTGCCAGGAGTCGGGGTTCGCCCGCCATGAGCCGGGCGGCGGCTGAGCCCTGCACCTGGCCGGCATCGACGAAACCGGTCATCGCATGCACAAGTACGCGCGAGGATGTGTCGTCCTTGCGCGCGCTGGGCTGGTCGTGCCACTGAATCAACTCAACCGGATCTCGCACCGTGTCCTCCTGAACGCATCAAACTACCTGAACGGTCCACCAACTTGGCTCGGCATGAACCACTGGAACTGCTCACTTCAGATAACGCCACAGCGCGGGCAGTTATTCCCGCCAGCAGACTGTCTTGGCTAGCTCGCGGTTAGGACGAGGATTCTTCGTTGGCGTCGGTGCGCCCCCCGTGTGTGCGCTGCCGGGTGCGCTTGGTCGTATCGGCCGGCTTGGCAGCGGTCTTCGCGGCCGGCTTCGCAGCGGTCTTCGCGGCCGGCTTCGCAGCGGTCTTCGCGGCCGTCTTCGCAGCGGTTTTCGCGGCCGGCTTCGCAGCGGACTTGGCTTCCGTCTTCGCGGTGACCGGTTCGGTTGTCTTGGGTCGTAGGTCAGCCGGTGTAGGGCGCGCCGGCTCGCCTTCAGCTGCACTTGTTTCAGCTGCACTTGTTTCAGCTGCACTTGTTTCAGCTGCACTTGTTTCAGCCGCGGCGTGCGCGGCGCGACTTGCAGCTTCAGCGGCTTCATCAGCCGCATCACCCACGCGATCCGCGACCTGCTTAGCCACAGCGCCACCCGCATCCGCCGCCTGAGCAACCGAAGACGCAGCCGAAGCAGCCGTTTGGGTCAGAGCATCAGCAGCCGGCGTTGCCGCGGTCACCGATTCGGCCAGGCCGTAGGCAGCGTCAGAAACGGAACGAGCAGCGTCATCAGCCACCTTTGCTGCCTGCTGCCACGCAGCACCCACACTCGCGGCTGTGCCCTGCGCCACCGCCCCGAATTGATCGGCCCAGGCATCAGCCCTTTGTTCCACGTCCTCAGCATTTTGCCGGCGACGCCACGCAAGAACCCCCGCAGTGGCACCGGCTAGGGCTACCGCCGTAACTACATATTTTTTCATCGCTCGTTCCACCTCTCACCCAACCCGGACAACTCCTGCACACATGACGGTAGCAAGTACCTAGCCAGATGGCTTGCCCTTCAGCCAGCCCAGGAAGAGAACTCGGGGCGCCGGCCCCGCCAAAAACGCCGACTGCTCATCGGGATTCAGGCTTAGGGCGTGCTCACACACCCGACACCAGGCCTGCCCCACCGCCTGGGTCAACGAGGCGGCAACGGTGCCGGAGATGACCGAGCCGACGACTGCGCCACCGGGCACAAATTTCAACAGCGTGCCCGCCAGATAGCGCCCCGCCATGGTTGCGCCTCCGGTCAGGGCCACCGATGCTGCTGCCGCAAGGGCGCGAGATCTATCCGGCGGCAGACCATAAACGGCCGTGATTCGGGCAATCATCGCTACCTGAGTGGGCACGAGTAGGCCAGCATCAGCGAAGGGGATCGGTGCAGCTCCCACGCCGCCAGACACCGCCACCGCCTGTCTAATCACGCGTCGGGCCGCCCGTCTTTTTCGCTCCCAATCTAGCTTCTGGACAGCGGTCAGTGCCGCGGTCGCAACGTCGGGCACCACCTGGTAAGTCGCGTTGAGTAGCGCGTCCATTCCGAAAACGTCCGCTCCGGTAAATGCATCTGCTAACGCATTGGTGTACATCGTGTGATTCACCAGCGGCAGTTGCAAGGAATCGATGAAGCCACCGAACTCCAGTGCTTCCGGATGCACCTCACCATTCTTGGTTGGTACCTGAGTGAGTACCACGATAACGGGCAGCCCAAGGTCGGCGAGCCCACGCACAAAAGCTTGCTGCGGCAACTCAAATCGGCGATCAGACCAACGAACCGTGTACCAAACGGCATGAATGTGTTCAGAGACTGGGCGTATCCGACGATCCTCCACGAGTTGATGCAGGCCGGCCAAAATCACGTCACCGGCGGTGCCGGTTTCAAAACCCTCCGAGTCGTATAGGCCGAGCAAACCGTCCGGGTGCGCGTAGTAGTCCAGACCCCGTGTCACCGACCGCCCAACCCCCGTCGCAGCTACCGAGTCTCCGAAAATGGCGTTGATCAGCGTTGACTTACCCGCACCAGTTTTGCCGAACACCGCCAAATTGAATCGCCCTAGCGAAGCAAAGGCAGCCTGGAGTTTTTCCGCGAACAGGGCAGATACGTCGCCCTGGGTGAGGTCTGTCTTGCTCGATCCCGTGCCATCGGCTGAAGTCATACACCCACGTTACGGCGCGCCGGAGCCGCCCATCGCCAGATCATCATGGGGCTTTGTCCTTTCTTTCGGGTTACCGTAGAGGGGTGTCCACCATGACCAGGGTCATCGCGGCCGCCACCGCTATTGCCATGGTGGCTGCCACCGTCGTGGGCGGGGCGTTCTTAGCCTTTGGCGGCCTCGACCGGGTCCGTGACGCCCAGGTCATTGATGTGCCACCGGAGTATCGGGCGGTGATTGTCGACGCTGCTCAACGTTGCCGGGCGGTACCGGCTGAGGTCCTCGCCGCCCAGGTAGCCTCAGAAAGCGCATGGAATCCACAGGCCATCAGCCCCGCCGGGGCCCAGGGAATCGCACAATTCATGCCCCAAACGTGGGATCAGTACGGCATCGACGCCGATGGCGATGGCGAGGCGACAGTGTGGAACCCCATCGATGCCATTCACTCAGCCGCCGCCCTGAACTGCGTGAACCTGCGCCTCGTTCAAGATGTACCCGGCGATGAGCTCATCAACACCCTGGCTGCCTACAACGCCGGGTTCAACAACGTGCTGCGCTATCAGGGCGTTCCGCCGTTTCCCGAAACGCAGGACTACATCGAACGTATTCTGCGGCGCGCTGAGTCAGTTGACCTCACGCCCATTGACCAAGTTGCCTAACGTCGGCGTTGTCGTTACTCATCGGTCAAGACTGCGTGCGAGTGACCCCTGCCATGTCAGAATTCGTGCGAGCCGACGCCACCAGCGCCGGCAGCACGTCGGTTAATTCCGCCGGTAGCCAGCGACCATCTTTGGACACGACCGGGCCCTTAACCCAGGGCTCAGCGACGCCGATCTCGCCCCCGCCCACCGTGAATACTCGCCCGGTGACCGCAGCGGACTCAGGGCTTCCCAGCCACACCACCAGCGGGGAAATATTGGCCGGGTCGAACACGTCGAAGTCACCGGCCGTACCGGTGCCACCGGCGGTGTCTTCCAACAGGCCCACCAGGTTTTCGGTCATGCGGGTGCGGGCAATGGGGGCAATCGCGTTTACTGTCACGCCCAGCCGCGCCAACTCATCGGCCAAAATCACCGTAAACGTCGCGATTCCGGCCTTCGCGGCGCCGTAGTTTGCCTGGCCGATATTGCCGAAAATGCCAGACGGTGACGATGTGTTGATGATGCGCGCGTCATTGGACTCACCAGCCTTGGCACGGGCTCGCCAGTAGTCAGCCGCGTGACGGCTGACAGCAAAGGTGCCACGCAGGTGGACCGCGAAAACACTGTCCCACTCTTGGGGAGTCATATTGACGAACATCCGATCGCGCAAGATACCGGCGTTGTTCACCACAACGTCGAGCCCGCCGAACGTATCGAGTGCCAGCTGAATGAGTCGCGCCGCGCCATCCCAATCAGAAATGTCATCGGTTGAGGCGATCGCCTTTTGGCCCATCGCCTCAATCTCGGCGGCTACCTGCTGGGCCGGTGAATCGTCACTTCCACTTCCATCGGTGGCGCCGCCAAGATCGTTGACCACCACCTGCGCACCTTCGGCGGCAAACGCTAATGCGTGCTCACGTCCAATTCCTCGACCAGCACCGGTAATGACCACCACTCGACCTGCACACAGTCCCGACATCGCGTGTCCCTTCTCTCCCCTTGGATAGCCCGACCCTGGCACGTGGTCGCCGCTGTCATGTCTTCTGGCAGGGTAGTCAGCATTGTGAGCATCAAACCCACGGCCCCGCCCCGACTGCTGTTCGTCTGCACCGGAAACGCGACTCGATCAGTAATCGGTGCAGCCCTCGTCGCGCGGGAGTACCCACAGTGGCCGGTGGCGTCGGCGGGAACGTTCGCAATACCCGGCCTCACCTCCAGCGTGCGCACCCTCGCGGCCCTCACGGCTGTATCCGTCACGGCCACCGGACATCGCAGCACCACGTTGACCGATGAACACTGTGCGGAAGCTGATGTCGTCATCACCTTCGAGTGCGACCATGTACGTTTTATTCGTAAGCGTTTTCCCGCTGCTGCCGAACGAACCCTCACCCTGCCGTGGCTGGCTCGGCTCGCCTCAAAATCCACCGGCGACATCACCTGGTCTCTCCCGACGGATCTGGCTGAGCAACCGCTGCAACCGTGGATGCAAATCAATGACCCAGCAGGTGGACAGGTTGAGGATTTCATCGCGTGTGCGCGCGAAATCGAAACTAATCTACTTCCTCTTCTACCGCTGCTTACCCGGTTGCAGCGCACGCCCGTGTGACGCGTGGACGCCGGCGATTCGCGGACGACGCGCTGGCACTCTTAGAACCTGGCACTACTTAGAAAGGAACCGCGCCGCTGGCACGGGCTGCTGCCTGCGTTGCCGACTGAACTCCCCAGCGATCCAAAAAGTCCACACCTGCCGTCACGGGCGCACCTCCGGCGACACCGGGTGTGCGCGAAAACCGTGGCGCAGCGCCGGCGTGCACCAAGCCATCAGTACCAATCAGTGTCGCTCGCGCAGCTAGTTGAGGGTGGTGGAGTGCCTCTTCCATCGTGAGCACTACCTCCGCGCAAGCATCGGTACCCATCAGTTGATTCGCCCACTCGGCGCGGGAGCGCTGAGCGATGGTCCTGGCAAAAACTGTTCGCAATTCCGGCCATTTGGGCATATCAAACTGCCCGGGAAGTGCATCATCAGCAAGCCCAGAAACCTCAAGCCACTGCTGGTAAAACGCAGGTTCGAGACAGGCAAGGGCAAGCCAGCCATCGTCTGAAGTGCGGTAGACGTCGTAAAAGGGAGCACCGGAGTCCAAGAGATTTACCCCGCGCTCCATCGACCACATGCCCTGATTGCGCATCGAGTGAAACATCGACATCAGCAGCGCGGCGCCATCGATCATGGCGGCGTCAACCACCTGACCGCGTCCGGTTCGTTGCGCCTCCCACAGCGCCGAGAGCACGCCGACAAGTAACAACATTGCGCCACCGCCGTAGTCGGCCACGAGATTGAGTGGTGGCGTGGGTGGCTGATCATGTCGTCCCACATGCGCCAGAACACCGGCAGCTGCCAAGTAGGTCAAATCATGACCGGCAACTCTCGCGTAGGGCCCCTCCTGGCCCCAACCGGTCATGCGGCCGTACACCAGGCGGGGTTGCTGCTCGAGGCATTCGATGGGACCTAAACCGCGACGTTCCATCACCCCGGGACGAAATCCTTCGACGAGCAAATCCGCGTTGGCGATCAAGTCCAAGATCAGGTGACGCCCCTGCGGTAGCGACATATCCACCGTGAGGCTTCCGCGACCGCGCCGGGTGATGTCGTGTTCGGGTGACCCCAGACTCAGCCCGGGTCTGGGTGATTCGATGCGCACGCCGGTGGCGCCCAGGTCAGCCAGCATCATGCAGGCAAAAGGCGCCGGCCCAATCCCTGCCATCTCCACGAATTTCAGGCCCCGGAGTGGCCCGTGACCGGGTTCAGTTCCGGTCGGAATGTGATCTGTGGCTTCCGTCATGAATCCTGTACACCCACTTTCTTTTCGCGGGCATCACCTAACGAATAATCGCGATGACCTGGGGGTTGTCCACGAGAAGTCTGCCATCGCTGGACCACAGTTGCCGATGCTCGGTGCTATACCCGGCGTAGCTACCCATGGATCGACTGGTGTGCAAAATCGGCTCTCCAGGATCCAGGCTTGCTGGGTCGACGAGCAATGATGCGGTGAAGTTGATCGTGGCCATCGGGCGCACCTGGTCGAGCCGCACAACAGCCAAGGGCCACAGAGCATCAACCAATCCCAGCAGGGCTGCTGCGTCCATCACTCCCTGCGGGTAGGAGACCCAGCAAGCAATGTCGTCATCGCTACCGCTGTAGGGAAATCCAGAAATCGGGCGATAGCGCAGGTGCTCGGCAAACTCCGGCCCAAGCGGCGCGGCCACCGGAACGAGATCTGTGTCGGCCCAGGGGGCAACAGCAGGCATCTGTGCGTCCCGATCGGGCCGGCTGAGTTCCTCATCCACGCCGAGTGCTCGCGCATCACCGAGCACCACCACGGCTTGCACGGCAACCCCTGCTGCGGCCGGATCAATCAGGCGTACCTGCCACGTGGCGGTTGCCGAACCTCGACGTAACTCGGTGATCTCTACTTCAACAATGCCGCTGGGAATCGGGGCCAGGATTTGCGCGGTCACGGCACGCACCGCCCGCGGGCCTGGCTCTACCGATTGGGCTGCACGCACCACGGCCGTCACGACAAGTCCGCCCCAAGCACCCCTCCCCTGCCGCCAGCCGGGCGGCACATTCCACTGAGCGCGCCATCGGGTGCGGTCCGCAAGTGATGTGGGCTCAAGCCCGAGGATTGCGACAGCGGTTTCTAGAGCCAGCATGGCCCCGAGATTAGAGGTTTACCCGCGCAACCTCGACACAGCGGGCACACTACCGTCGCAGAGGCCAATGTTGCGGGCAGTACCCGATCGCAGCGGCCGCCCCACGAGTCGTGCGTTTCACACCTTCAGGGAGACCCATGTCAGCCGATTTAGCCTCAACGCCGGACTACCGCTCTGGTCGCGTGGTGGCCCTCGCCGGAACCGCAGCACTGGGCGGGTTCCTCTTCGGCTACGACTCAGCGGTCATCAATGGCGCTGCTGATGCAATCAAGACAACGTACGGCCTGAACTCCCTGGAGTTGGGTTTCGTGGTGTCCATTGCCCTGATCGGGTCCGCGATCGGCGCCTGGTTCGCTGGGTCGCTGGCGGAACGATTCGGTCGGCGCCCGGTCATGCTCATGGCCGCAGCGCTCTTCCTCATCGCAGCGATTGGTCAAGCGTTCCCCATCGGTGCCGCCGACCTCACCGTATGGCGCTTCATGGGTGGTGCGGGTATCGGTGTGGCCAGCGTCATGGCACCCATGTATATCGCCGAGATCGCGCCCGCCCCCATGCGCGGGCGCATGGGATCACTACAGCAGCTAGCCATCGTGGTGGGCATCTTTGCCACCGGACTGGTCAACTACGCCATCCTCAACGCAGCCGGTGGATCATCAACCAATGACTGGCTGTTCGGGCTAGCCGCCTGGCAATGGATGTTTTTGACCATGATCATTCCGGCCCTGATCTATGGCGCCCTGGCTGCCCGCCTACCCGAGTCCCCGCGCTATCTCATGTCAAAGGGTCTGGACAAGGAAGCCACGGCTGTCTTACAGACCATCTACACCGACAACGTCGAGCCGCTGATTCATCAAATTCGCGAATCGCTCCAGGGTGATCATGCACCGCGTATCTCCGATATTCGCGGGCGCACTTTCGGCCTCATGCCCATCGTCTGGATCGGAATCCTGCTCAGTGTGTTCCAGCAATTCGTTGGTATCAACGCTGTCTTTTACTACTCCAACACGATCTGGCAGGCCGTTGGATTTTCCGAAAGTCAAGCCTTTGAAACGTCACTCATCACCACCGTGGTTAACGTCGCTTTCACCCTCCTCGCCATCGCACTCATCGATCGCGTCGGCCGCAAGCCCCTGCTGCTCGTCGGGTCCGTAGGCATGGTCGTGATGCTGGCTGTTTTGACGTTCGTCTTCGGTACCGCCGACGTTAACTCTGCTGGCCAACCGGTTCTCGGTGACGGCATTGACGTGGTGGCGGTCATCGCATTCAACCTCTACGTCGCCTTCTTCGCTGCGACCTGGGGCCCGGTCGTTTGGGTGCTCCTCGGCGAAATGTTCCCCAACCGCATTCGGGCTGCCGCGCTGGCACTAGCCGCAGCAGCACAGTGGGTGGCCAACTTCGTGGTCTCTACCGCCTTCCCGCCGTTGGCATCGATCAGCCTCGGGTTGGCCTACGGACTGTTCACCATCTTCGCCATCCTCTCGATCCCCTTCGTCGCTAAGTTCATCACCGAAACGAAGGGACGCTCCCTGGAGTCCATCGGGTCAGACATGACCGCCTCAAGGAAATAGCCGATAGCGCGCAAATACCCCGGGGGGTATAGTCTGGCGGTGCAGAAAATAGGCGATCCTTCTGCACAACACTCGCCAGACCGTCAACCCTTACCCACCCGGGAGCAGCCATGGACAGCATCACCGTCGCACAACTGAAAACCGCTATCGACGCTGACGCGGTCGTCATCGATGTTCGCGAGGGCTATGAATTTGCCGATGGCCACATCCCCGGCGCCCTGCACATCCCGATGGCAACCGTTCCGTTGCGACTCGCAGAATTCTCCACGGCCACAACGCCCTATGTCGTGTGCCAAAGCGGCGGGCGATCCTGGCAAGTGTGCGCATTTTTGGAGCGCAATGGCATCACCGCGATCAATGTTGATGGCGGTACGGGCGCATGGCAGGCCAGTGGATATCCGGTCGAGGTCAACGCGCCCACCCCCTAGTTCAACGTTCCACCCCCTGCGCACAGCCCATCTGAACATGGCATCGGCGAGCGGCACACGCTCGCTGCGGCGCGCCTGGTTTCTTGCCCTAGGCGGAACCATGTTCAGCGCACTCTTCATCCTGCTGTGTCCGACGCTGCTGACCTGGAAAGCCGCGTCGGGTTCCTAGCCCACCGGCCGATGGCACGCGGATAGGGCAAGATGTGGACATGGACTTCTCCATCCCCGCCGAGCTCACCGAACTACGCGGCGCATTCGCTGATTTCCTCGAACGCGAAGTTCGCCCACTCGAGCAGGGATACGCCCGGGAGTACTGGGGCCCCAGCCTGGATCCCGAGGCAGCCACGCCACTCATCAGCCAGGTGCGTCGCCGTAGCGCCGACGCGGGCTTTTACGCCCCCTACCTACCCGAGGCCGCAGGTGGACATGGCTTAAGCGTGCTGGGCACAACACTTTTGGTCGAGGACGCTGCGGCCAGCGGCATGCGCCTGGCGATGGTGGCTGTGGCGCCACCCAATCCTGCCGGCCCGTCCACATTGCTCCTCAAACTCCCCGCGCATCTGTGGTCGACCTATGTTCTCCCCGTCGCCACCGGCCACCAGACCATGTGCTTTGCCCTCAGCGAGCCGGAGGCGGGAAGCGATGCACAGTCAATCCGAACGCAGGCAGTCCTGGACGGTGACGAATGGGTCATCAACGGCACCAAGCACTACATCACCAACGGTGCCGATGCCAACTTCGCCATCGTCTTTGCCGTTACCGACGCGCAGAAACGAGCCGCCGGTGGCATCACCGCCTTCGTTGTTCCGCGAGAGCAATATCGCGTGGGTCAGATTCAATACAACATGTCCGATTCCCATCCGGCAGAGTTGTTCTTTGACAACGCGCGCGTGCCAGCCGACCACGTCATCGGCGAAGTGGGCATGGGTTTCTTGGAAGCCATGTCATTTCTCAACGCCGGCCGCGCCTACATCGGTGCCCAGGCACTTGGGCTGGCCGAGTTCTGTTTGACTTCCGCCGCCGAACACACGCGCTCACGTACGGCATTTGGTAAGCCGCTAGCCAAGTTCCAGGGTGTCTCATTTCCCCTGGCGCGCAGCAAGGTCGACATTGAGGCAATGCGCTGGCTTGTTTACCATCTCGCCTGGCGGGTGGACACGCATCAAGATGCCCTGGCCATCATGGGCGATGCCTCGATCACCAAATACGCCACCACGGAATGGGCGTATGAGGTGGCCGATCGGGCGCTGCAGGCATACGGCGGCATGGGCTTGATGCGCGAAGGACCAATCGAACGTGTCCTGCGACACCTGCGCATGCTGCGTGTTGTTGAGGGTGCCAGCGAGGTTCAACTTCTCGTTATTGCGCGCACACTTGGCCTCTGACCGCTAGCTTTTCCCGTTGCCCATGGGATAGTCCATATCGGCACCCCCACCAAGGTGGGCAACCTCGATACAGGCTACCTCTGCGCGATGCTCAGAAAGAAAACCACGAGCTCCTGAATCTGCGTGAGCGGCTTCGCACACCGCCGGCCACCATTCGCGACCAATCACCACCGGATGCCCCTGCTGGCCGTCATAGGTGGCAACACAGATTCGATCCGAACCTGCACGAACCTCAACGATCGCCTCGGTCGTTAAGTCAATGAGATCAACGAGAGTGATGACCACGCGATCGGCCACTGAATCGTGCGTGAGCGCCTGCAGGCCCACCCGCAGCGACGAAGACATGCCACTTTCCCAATCGAGATTTTCCACGAAGTGAGCGCGATCAACAGGGCCAACCCAGGCACCCAACACCACCCAGACGTCGCTGCATCCCGCCGCCCAAAGCTGATGGACGGCACGGTCGATGAGCCGTTGACCACCTATTTCGACAATTGCCTTCGGCCCGCCGAAACGCCGACCGGCACCTGCGGCGAGTACGAGGCCGGCATCGCCGGTGTGATTCACCGCGAACTACCGCGGTGGATGGGTCCATCCGTCACCGCCAATGGAGCACCACTGCCACCCCATCGTTGTTGAATAATCTCGGCCAGGATCGAAATCGCTGTTTCCTCTGGCGTTCGAGCACCTAGGTCCAGGCCAATGGGAGAATGCAGCCGCTGGAGTTGTTCAGGGGTAACGCCGGCTTCCACGAGGCGCTCCAGGCGATCCTCGTGTGTCCGTCGAGAACCCATGGCACCGATATAGCCAGCCGGTGTGTCCAGTGCGACTTTCAGGGCCGGCACGTCAAACTTGGGATCATGGGTGAGCACGCAGATGGCGGTGCGCTCATCAACCAGTTGACCTGCGAGCCATCGATGCGGCCAGTCCACGACAACTTCATCAGCCTCGGGAAAGCGACGCGCGGTCGCAAACACTTCGCGAGCGTCGCAGACCGTAACTCGAAAACCCAAAGTCTTGCCAACCCTGCACAGGGCGGCAGAAAAGTCGATCGCCCCAAAAATATATAGCCGAGGTGCTGGCGCCATCACATTGACGAAGACATCTATGCCATCACCGAGACGTTCACCCAGTGGGCCATAGTGAACGAGATCTGATCGCCCGGATGCAAGCATTCCCAATGCATCGGGG